>PDWI01005424.1_pt1 | contig 16489 bp, 8 predicted proteins | sample 1430891 | NCBI WGS metagenome assembly PDWI01 (sample SAMN01162508, study PRJNA174530) | Oral metagenome, whole genome shotgun sequencing project. | biome: Marine environment; feature: Marine mammal; material: Swab sample of the gingival sulcus; isolation source: swab sample of gingival sulcus...
TACCTCTCTAAAGTAGGTTGCCCCTCCCCAGTTAAATGGATTTCCATTCATATCAACACGAATTTCAGCATCTTTTTTATACATTCCAGTACAGACGAGCCTCTTAGGAGTACATTGCTGTTTTTGAATTGGCTTTTCTGTTGTCTTGGTACAGTATGAATCATCAACAATCTTCTTGTCTGAATCTCGACGACAAGTTACTGCACGAACCTGTTCTCCAACAGAATCTTTCCACTTACACCCATCGTCTTTTCTTGCATTACAGTTTTGCTCATCTTGTATAACTGAACAGAAATTTTGCTTATCAATAATACGATGGGATGGTGTGTTATCAGGATTATCGAATGGGTCTTTCACCTCTTCACAAACAACATTAGAATCTATTTTTCCTATCTCCGAGAAAGCTCTTCTTTTATTTGAACAAAGAGGGAGACTTGAGGAATCATTTTCTTCTGTTCTACACGCTTGCGTTTCTACAAAAATCCACCCATTTCTATCACCAAGCTCGGTACCAACAGCAGCATCATTGAATACATAATATCCTATTGGACACCCTTCGGTAATCGCTTCAAATTTCAAAGTCTTTAGGTTTCTCTTATAGAAAACATTATCTTTCCATGGGAAATCATTTCCATCAGGATCAATTCGTACTTTCTTTTCAACACTAAAACTTCCCTTACATCCACCAATAAAAGTTTCTTCACATTCACCAAAATTTCCAACATCCCACGAGTACGTAGGCTTTTCTTCTTCTGGGTTTTCAACAACACAACCTTCAGTAGATTCAGTCACTGGTTTTTGACCAAGAGTTGCTTCGTTGAGACAAAAACTCTCATCAACAACAGACCCTGTTTGATCAACACAGGTTACCGAACGTGTTTTTACTGAAGTTCCAGGAGGCGTTATTTTACAGAGAGGGTTTTGTGATTCACACGCTGTTTTGTTTGTTGGTCCAGCACATGTTTTTTCAACCGTAACAGCATCCCATAAACATTGTCCAACTTTTTCTCTACAAGCTTGCTCTGTAGTAATTTCATCACACTTGATAACCTGTTGCGATTCCTCCCAATCACATGCAGGTTGATTTTTACATGCTGACTCCTTGAGCTCTGAACAAACAACATTTGTTTCGACATCCATGTATGCGTCACCCATATACTGTTCGTCAATGACTTCACAAGCGCGAGCATCCGCCAAGAGAGCAACAGTGTCAGTATACTCACCACAAACAGGAAGGGTTTCTTCTTCAAAATCATCTTTAGATTTTGTTGAATCTTTTGTACAGACTCTCGTTGTAATTCGATCCCACGCTCCAGCATCAGAGACACTGTAGAGAACTGAAGGACATATCATCGAAGAAGTATCGAAGTCCTGAATAATACCATTAACATCTTGATAGTAGGTGTCAAATTGCCAGTTAAAAGGTTCTTGCCTCCATGAAACTTTTTTCTTTGCAGGCATAGAATTAGCGACACATCTTCCCTGAGGTGCCAAAAAAGTTCCATAACTACATGACCCCTCACCAGGAACATTCACGGTATAGTGCCCTGTACATTCAGGAGCTGCTCCAGTAGAACAAGATCCATATTCTCCAACTTTCCAAGCATAAGATGTTTGCATCGAGTCATCTTTTTTTAACTCCTTATTACAAACCTTAAAGCGACCGTATGCATCAACACAAACAGGTGACGATCCACTCGCATTTCCCGAAGCAAGGTCAAGAACAGTAGAGAGCACGTTTCCAACAACATTTACGCGTTGTTTTTTATTTTCTCCAAGAGTCCAATGATTAAGAGGAGCTCCTCCAATATTCAAAAAGTTGGCAAAAAATGAAGTATCAGTAATCATCTTTGAAATACCAGTTCGCCCTCCAAAGATAGATTTTCCATCAAAAACCATTGATGCCTTACTATTATTCTTATTGAGATTAAGAATATACTGAATACCAGCACCTGCATGCAAGAAAGGTTCAACAATAGAACCAGGAGTGAGCGCAGAAACTGAAGTTCCTCCCGTAAAAATTGCAAACCCAATAATCAGAGTAAGTATTGTTTTTTTATATTTGTTATTCATCATACAATTTTCTCTGTGAGTTGATTATACTTCCTTAAAAATAGGTTTAATAAATTGGTTAATCATTGAATCAATTTCTGTTGAATCAATTTCACCACACGAAACTGCTGCATAACCAGCAACTTTCTTACCGCTATCATCTCCAACACACTCAAGCCCAAAGAGAACCTTATCACTCTTGCCACCCTTACCAAAGAACAATTGTGATTTTTCTCCAAGAGATTTTGTATTTCGTGGACCATTCAAATTATCCCATGGACCTTTTACAGCCTTACAGTCGTGAACATTCTCTGATGTCCAAGCAAGCTTAGCTCTTCGCTGTCCACAATCCATAAAGTGTTTTCGTGAAGTAGTTTTGTTTGCTCCTTCAACAAGGAAGAGGCTCACCCACTCATCACAATTTGTCGTCTCTGGAATTTCTACGTTAGAAAAATCAAGGATTCCAAGTCCCACCATGACGTCTTTTTCAATTTGACCTGAATTTTCTTCTTCATTATTTCCAATACCTGTATAGTTAGCGGAAACACCATAGCCAAAGAAAGACCCTGTTTGGTTGTTGTAAACAACGCTCGAGAGATCAAGGTCTCCATTCCAATACCCCCAAAGATTCTCCTTTCCACGAACGTCTTGTGCAAAAGCGATACGGTCTTCTTGGTTTCCTGAAAAATTAATCCATCCAATATCTTCTGACCAACCCATACCTTCCCACGTCATTGTATTTTTTCCGAGGCGAACCTGAAAATCAACAGGAGAATTTTTTCCAGTAGCATCTTCGTATGACTCTTTACTCATATAAATTCGACCCTGAGAATCACCATGACCACCTCGAATATTTGTTGCGGTTATATATCCCTTGAGGTCAACAACACTTGTTGCATTAGCACAACCATTCTGTGCAAAAGCAAAAGAGTTCAAAGAAGAGAAGAGCGCAAAAGCAAGAACTCCCCCTATAAAAATATTCATTGTTTGTTTCATTGTTTGTTTCATAAGCATCTTAATTAAAGAATAATTGAAGTTCCTCATCACGCTGCTCTTGGTTCTTTTGAGGGATAAGAGACTCAAGATCTTCAAGGTTTTTTTGTTCTTCTTTCGCAGAGAGAGGTATTGGTTGAGGTGCTGGTTTTCCTAATCCGAACCCACCTTTTTTCTTTATTGCAATAAAGAGTACTCCTGCAAGAACAAGAAGTCCAAGCAGAACAAGAAGAAAAATCTTCCATGTTCTTTTTGTTCCCGATTTTTTTTGTGGTGCCTGTTCGTGCATTTCCTCTGGAAATTTTCTGTTATCAACTAGTGTATCCATGGTGTCTTTGTTAATTACTAATATATACGTCTATAGTATATCACAAAGAATTATATCAGCACAAGTATTTTCAAAAAACGGTAGGTGGCTCGCTGCGCGAGCCACCTACCACTGCCCCAAATAAAAAATCACCCAAAACAAAAAACCGCTATACGGTTTTTTGTAAAGATGTTTTATTTAGAAAGTACAACTTTCTTAGTTTCTTTTTCAATGTTGAGTGTTCCTGCTACAGCATTTTCTAGAGCATCACCAGCATCATTAAGATCTCCTGATTGGTATGTAACCTCTAGGAGTTCAGCCTTGATTTTCTCTGTCTTTGTATCATCTACTGCTGCAAAGATTTCAATGTAGTAAGTTTTTTTCTTACCATCTTTGATGAGAGCGTTGTCAGTATCAAGGGTTGCTAGATCTACATCATCTCCATCATCGTCATCTTCTTTTAGTTCAACAGTGTAGGTAACATCTCCACTATCAACTGTTGCTCCCTTTGTAAGGGAGGCATTATTGTTAGTCAAGTTTTTGAATACAAATCCAGTAACTTGGATATCCTTATCTCCATCAGCCTTAACCTCTACGGTGTATGAAGCAGTTGCAGATGCATCAGAATCCTTATCGAATCCTTTAACGCTAACTTTTTCAAGAACAAGAGATCCTGCAGATAGGGTAAGTTCTGTTCCTGAAATTGTTTCTTCAACCTTGAAGTCATCATCGTTATCAGCTTCTCCCTTGAACTCAATTGATTCAACTTTAAGTTTTGATCCTACAAAGATTGAATCGTCTTCAAGTTTTTCGAAGTCAGCCTTAACCTCAATCTTGTATTCTTTACCGTCTTTGATCTTCATATCATCAGCATCAAACTTGAATTCAAGATCAACTTTGGTATCGTTTTGTGAAACAGCATCGTTAACATCAACATCATCAATCTTATCACCTTCAATGTAGAGGTCTACACTCTTGATAAGTTCGTCAACATTTCCATCAGCTGTAGCTGCTGCAGCAAGAGTTAGTTTTGCCTTAACAACAACGTCTTCCAATTCTCCGTCTTGTTCATCAACTTCGAATTCTCCCAATACAAGTGAAACTCCTTCTGCATCTTCTTCTGAGAGAGAAATGGTTTCTGATTTTTCTTGATTCTTATCTTTTGATAGATCAATTTCAAGACTGTCTTTTCCTTCAACAGTTATCTTCTTTCTTGAATCTGACTCTTCTTCTTCGGTAACTCCTGCTCCGTCAACGTAGCGGATTACTACCTTTGTAAGTTCGATATCAAGATCCATGTCTTCATCATCTAGATCAGCAATATCAAGGTATACCTTGAATTCTTTTTTAGAATCTGATTTTACAACAGTGTTCAATCCTGAAACGCGAACAGTTCCTCGTTCTTCATTTGCAGAGAGAGCTACACCGTATTCACTGCTATTTGAAGTTTTTGATCCTGATTCTGTTTTTCGCCAATCATCATCATCATCGGTTTTCTTTGAAACTTTTGAGTCTCCCTTAACGGTAACTTTTTCGATAATATCGTAAAGATCAGCTTCGGTGTTAGCTCCTTTTGGAGTAACAGTGAAGGTAAGGTCTGCTCGTTCAACTTTTGCATCCCCTCCATCTTCATCAGCCTCTACTTCAAAAGTAAATGCGAGTTGATCTTCCTTGTTATTTACAAGGTCATCTTCTTTTGAAACTTTTGAAACTTCTACATCAGCTTCTTCGTCTGACATGTTGGTTGATGAGTTGTCTGATTTAGCAACACATTTTTCTCCAGTAACTGGTGAGTATCCTGAAGCGGTTGTACATCCTTCTGGAAGATTCATTTCTTTCTCTACAGTATTAGCAGCAGCACATGCAGCTGTGTAGAGAGGTCCTGTAACTGGTCCAATAATTCCGTCAACAGCAACTCCATTCTTAGCTTGGAATGCCATAACAGCAGCTTTGGTTTTTGATCCAAAGATTCCATCAACATTTGATCTTGCGTTTACACCTAGGTCTCGTAGACATGATTGTAGGTTGTAAACTTGTGTCCCGTGTGATCCTTTTTTAATAAGACCTCCTTGGTACTCAAATGGTGCAGCAGATGCTGATCCAGCTACGAGAGCTGTTCCCATCACTACTGCGAGTGTTAGTAATTTTTTCATAATTGTGAATTAATAATTTTAAAAATAAATTTTTATAAAAATTTATTTATGAATTTCCCATGATTTATAAAACGAATAAAAAATTGGGAAATGAATAAATATAATAGATTTGTGCTCGGTCATGTTCGACGCGACCTATGGAGAAACCTTTCTTACTATAGTTTTTTTGAAAAACCTCTCCGCGCACACAGCCTATTCATTGCGCTCTGAATACACTGCTGCCCTCTTGCCATCGACGACAATGGTAATCTAATACCCAAGAGCGTGTAGGGAAACCCTACTCTGGCCAGGATAGAATCCAAACCATTGGAAACAATTGTACCATGTTTTTAAAACATGCCAAATGTTTCCATGGTGCCATTATATCGAAAGCACCACATCGTGTAAAGTATCTTACGTCAATATGAATGCTTCACTAGATATAACGAAACAGCTTCCATTTTATTACACTCCAAAAAATATTTTTCTTGGAAAGAAAAACCGCGCACAAAATAAAAATAGTTTTTTATGAAGAAAGAAAATGTCTTTTATAAAAAAAGACCTACCATATAGTAGGTATGTCTTTTAGGATTTTAAGCTATAGCTCGACCAACGTCGATCCCCTTTCTTGAGAACAATGCCTCCAGCGATGAGCTCATTGAGATCACGTTGAATGGTCTTTGAACTACACCCCTCAATGTGCTTACAAATATCTCCAACAGAACTCTCTGGTTCTTTCTTTAAGATATCAATAATAGCATCATGTCTCTTTCCTTTTACAAGCTGTTTGCTCTTACCTGATATCCCCTCTTTACGAGATTGAACTTTTCCAAAAGAAGGTTTCTTTACGTTACTCAACTCAGGAACAAGTTCTGGGTCATCAACCCTATACACAAAAGAATGTGTTTCTGTTTTTGTTTCTCGTGTGGCGACTTTTTCTTGTACAGAAAGTGTCTCTTTTTCAGAAACGTCTACTTTCTCCTTATTTTGAGTTTGAGAAATAAGTTTCTTTCCTTGAGCTTCATCTTCTGTAAAAAACGAATCAAGAGAAAAGCTCACATCTGCTTGCTCTCCTGTATCATTGAGCATTTCACCAAGACGTTCGGCAAGGAGGAGAATTTCTCGACTCAAAATCTGGTAGTTCATCTCAGAGAGCTGTGATGTCTTATAGAGGACATTGAGGTAAGTTTGTCCTTCATAGAGGTAGGTATGAGTCTCGGTATAATCTTCGATTTTTCTTGCTTGTGTTTTTCTGTGTAGTGAAGAGAAAAGTGAACTAAGCGCCTTTTGTAAAGCGTTTCTCACTTGAAATCGCAAGGTCTCATTTTCAGGAACAAGGTCCGTAACGAGGTATGTTGCCGTTACAATATTTTGCAGCTTGAGGAGGAGTGATTGCTCGTCAATTTGTCCGATAAGCCTTAGCTCTTTTTTGTCTGTTGTATGTGTATTCATAGTGTCCTTAATAGTATTCTTAGCTCTCTTTTTTGCTTGTAATTAATGTCTTATAGTATAGTAGATAATCATTCTCTGTCAAGGACACATGGGGAATACTCTGTGCACGAGCTGTGTACAACAAGGAAACCCTTCTCGTGCAAGCAAGAAAAAAGAAACCTTTTGGTTTCTTTTTTTATTCTTCACCTAGAAGAGACACCTGTTCACGAAGATATACTCCCTCATCAATAAGGCGGAACATCGTCATCAAAATTCGTGGATCGTGAGAAACACGACCGACCATGAATCCTTGAACATCAGTATTTTTGAGGTAATCTTCAATATTCTTGTCATCGAGTGAGCCTCCATAAATGAAGGTCATTGCTTCAACTGCTTTCAGTGTCTTGAAGAGTTTTTGGAGTTCTTTTTTGATAATATCCATTGCTTCATTGTACTGAGCACTCGTAGCAGGATTTTTCTTGTCTCCAGAAATTGCCCAAACTGGACAGTAAGCAATCGTAATTTTTTCTGGATTCTTTTTTGGAACACGGTTGAACGATTCTTTTAGTTGTGTAATAAGTTCTTTCTTCCAATTTTTATCACGCTGCACCTCTCCAACACAAATAATTGGATTGACTTCTGACTCGAGTGCTGCGGTTACCTTACGGGCAACATCGGCACGATCTTCAAGGTGAGCGCGATCAGAGTGCCCAAGGATAACGTACTCTGCACCAGCACTCTTAATCATTGCAAAGGATGTCTCTCCTGTTCGATTCGCAGCTTCATCAGGGAAAGCATCTTGAGCCCCGACAGTATAGTGAGGTGAGATAACCTCTCGCTTGAGCTGATTGAGGTACATCGCAGGAGGACAGACAACCATCTTGGCTGTTGTATTTCGAGTGAGGACATTTTTAATAGAATTAAAGAGGCTAATAGCATCTTTCTCGGAAACAGTATTCATCTTCCAATTTGCAACAAGTAAAATTCTCTTTTTCATATGAAAAAATAATAGCACAAAAAATACAAAAAATAAAGCCTCACCGAAGTGAGGTCTCTATACCGAGGATTATTTTTACCCTCTTTTATATTCTCTTTGCTTGAAAACTAATTTTGAATGTCTCGCTTGCTTTCTGCAAGAGCTTATCAATGCTCTCAAGATCAAGCCCAATATCAACGATTCCCTTCACCCCTCCTGTCGTCAAGTGAAGTTCATTCTGACGATCAAAATCTTGCGGAGCTTCATCCTTACCATTAATCTTCCATCCTACAAAAAGATCAGTAAAATTTTCTTCAGTACTTGATAGATTGAGTGGGTAAAAACCGAGCCGAGCCTCATCCCCCTCAAAACTTGCCCCCTCATTGAGCGCTCGATTTGTCATAACTCGTCCATCTTCGTTAATTTCATAGAAAAGAATTTGGGGGTCAGTATCCTTAGTATTCAAGCTTATTTTATTTTCTGCAAAAGAATTTTCCCTTCGATCGTTTACCGCAACACGAATACTATCGGCTACCAACAGAGGATCTGCCTCAAAACGAAAAGAATTTTTTCCAAAGCCAGATTTTGGAATGATGCGCTTGTAGTTCCTATCCCAATAGTAGATGAGCTTGTCTGCATCTTTAGGGGCGAGAAGCTGTGTTTCTGGAATTGCGGTAATTTTAATGTCCGCTTGTTGCATTGGGAGTGCTTTTCCTTTGTAGAAAGGTGGCGTGTAGGCATCAACCGCCTCCCAAAGTAAATCAACCTCTGCAGGCACAAAACGAAGCTCTTTTCGAAAGACCTGATCTTCGTAGTCAATTACAGCAGTAACATTTGTCGCAATACCAATATCTCCCGTTCTAAAGCTCAGAGAACGATTTCCGTAATCAGCTGATTGTTTCTTTCCATTGAGGTACCAGGTAATGAAATAGTTATTGAGATTAAAACTATAGCTCTTGAGTTTAAGCTCAACGAGTTCATTTGGACCTGGTATTGCAGGGTAAGTCTCGACACTGATATCTTTCTCGGAGTAGAGCTTGAACTCTTGTGCGAAGAGAGTTTGATTCGCAGAAGAGAACAGTACGAACCCTAAAACAACGGCTCCTATTATTTTTTTAAGTGTGAGATTCATAGATGATTCTATTATAATAGAAATATTTCTTTTGTGCTATAGAGAACAAAACCACCCCCTTTGGCAAAAAATAAAAAACGCACAAGCGTTTTTTATTTTTGAGCGTCTGGTTTATCAAATTGTCCTTTTTGATCAAGTTTTTCAGAATCAGTAAGCATGCCTCCAGTTTGTTTTGAAAGTTGCGTTGCTTGAGCTTGAAGTTTCTTTGCCTCTTGCTCTTTGGTATACTTTTCTGCTCCCTTGAGTGTAGATGCTTGTGTTTCAAGGTCTTTCGCTTCTTTCCTAATATCCTCAATTTTCTTGGCAAGAACCTCACGTTCTTTGTTGTTGAGTTCAGCACGCTTTTTCTGATAATCGCTAAAGTAGTTATCAACAACTGTTCCCCCAAGAGAAGTGAAGTTTCCATTCTTGATGTAATCTGGGCCTTTTGAGCTATTTTGTTGCACAAAAGTTGTTGCCTGAGCATCATCGAGTTCAAATCCTTGCTTACGCGCAGCAAGCTTGACCTTTGCAACTTCAGATGCCATTTTTGCCTTACGCTGATGCGATTTATTTCCGCTCGCCTTAGCGTTGAGTTCACGCTGCTGTGCATTTTTCACATTGTCTTCGAGAGCCTTGAGACTCTTCTTTTCAAGCTCGACACTCATAGGGTGATCAAGCATTTCTCGATAGAATTCTTTTTCCTCAGTACGCATCTGCTTGAGATTTTCTCCAAATTCAGTACTTGCTTTTACAGTCTCTTTAATTTCATCTGCAACCTTCTTATCCTCATCCTTTTGACGAGCTTTTTGAATGTCACGTTCCCATGCATAGAGCCCATCTGCTCCACGGGTTGATTGTGCCTTTCGTGCTTCGCGTTCTTTTCGTGTTTTTTCTTCTTCCTCGAGAGCCGCACGTCCTGCGATGAAATCTTTTGCAGCATACTTTTTATCTTGCATCTTGGTAACCGTTCCAGACCAAGACTTTCCAGCAAACCTTCCTGTCGCCTGTTTAAATTCATCAGGAAGAACACTCTTGAATCCTGGAATCTTGCTAATATCAAGCGACTTCATTTGAGACATTGAGCGGCCCATACCACGGAGAACTTTTGCTGTTTTTCCCTTACCTTTTTTCTCTGCAAGATTAGAAGCTCCCTTGAGGGCAGCTCCAGCAACTCCTCCGGTGGCAACCGTTGCTGCCATACCCCCGATAGCAAGAGCCCCACCAGCAACCTTCATAACTGCCCCTGAAACACTTGTTGCAATCTGTCCTGCCATCGATTCAGCGACATCTTTTCCTACCTTAATGAGCATAACAATGAATATCATTGGAATAATAACGGCGAGAATTTGTGTAAGAAAATCTGTTCCTGGTGTCGTTTTTATACCAATATTCATAAAAGTGACCGTTAAATACAAAAAGAAGAGAAAAACGGGCGCCATAAAGGAGGCATTAATGAGTGTGCTAAGCCACTTGCTGAAACCAAAGTAATCACGCTTGGAGAGCTCTGGTATCGTGAGGGTTGCAAAGGCAAGCGCCGAGAGAATCGCAGAGAACCACAAGGAAACCGTGCGACCCAAGAAAAGAAAGGATACCGAAAGGAAGGTCATAATCAGAGTAAAATTAATAATCCCCCCCATTACGATCATAACAACACGTTTTGATTTATTGGTAACATCTTTATTTTCAATAAAAATCTTTTGAGGATTAATTTTATTAGCAATAGCAACTGACATTGAATTTTCAGCTTTCATTTCTTCTATTGACTCGTTATCAGAAGGATATGGTGTATACGAAACATCCGCCTTTTCAATTTTATTATAGAAAACCTGACCCAAAATATTTCCAGCATCAATAATTGCAAAGGAAAGATAGAGGCTAAAGTTAATGGTAAGTGCAACGAGAATCGTCTTTAGTACCTGCTGTTTTGCAGCACTAGAACCCTTATCGACTGTAATCCGAAATGCAGCCGAGAGGAGAGCAAAAATGAAAACAATATTTGTCAAATCACGCAGTATTTCCCAGCCTTGGTGAATAACACGTGACCCTCCATAAGAAGTGGATTGAAGTGAATAGTGGAGGAAAAAATCCATTACTTTTGCAGAAAGCCCAACCAAAGCATTCCCTGCAACGATAACAATCCACTGAATACCATTAATTATCTTACATCCAAAGGAAAGAGGTCCACAATTCATAAAACCTCCGCCATCATTAACACTATCATCAAGTAAAGCAGTCTTAAGATCCTCCTGTGATACAGATTCAACACTTTTTTTTGAATCTGCTTGGTTTTTTTCTTGTTTTTCATCCTTATCTTTTACCGCTCCTGAATTATTTGTCCCTGGATTCTGATTTTGAGCAAAAACAACCGAAGGTGCCGCAGCAAATTCAAAAGAAGCGTTATCAAAAAAGAATTGTATATTTATCGTGGCAAAAAACGAAAGTGAAAAAATAAATAACTTAAGTAGCTTTTTCATAATTGCAGTATACCATAGCAAAATAAAAGAAAAAACGCGTTTGCGTTTTTTCTAAAGCCCAGCAATGGCAGCTTTGTAATCAAGATCAGAAGCAACATACCAATCTCGATAACAGTTGTGGACAGGGTCTTGTGTTTTAAGTCTTCCGTGTGAATTTCCCTCAAAAGACCCAGAAACACGACAGAAGAGTGTTCCTCGTACTCCCTTTGATTTTCTATAGGCGATAAGCATTTTATCCCTAAAGAGTATTTCAACAATGGTCTTTGCGTTTGGCAAAATACCGAAATTATTACCACGAACATGGTCAGTCTCTTCCGTATCTCCATAGAGACCGTCAAAGTATTTATCCTTGTCTGATTTCGACTTAAACTTCAAAATACTCTGAGAGATAGCACTCGGTGAAATGAAATAATTTGTCCTAAAGTAAGATTTCTGTCCTTTTTGTTTCTTTGTATATTGATTTTCGAGGAAAGTTTTAATTTCGTTATCGGTTCGCCCCTTTGAAGCATCAAGGAAAAAGACGAGTCCTGTACTACTACGGTAACGAGCTGCATGTTTAAGCTGCATTGATCCCGCATAAAACTCCTTTACCTTTGCAAGATCTTTTGTTGCAGAGCCAAGACTTGATTCTTTTGCTCCAAGAGCATAGAGGCGGAAGACATGACAATCTCGCAATAAATCTTCTGCAAGGCGAGTGCGTCCATTAATCTCCTTGAGTTGAGTCTCGGATTCTAAAACTTGTGATTGTGTTGGAACATCATTTTTTTTAACAAAATAACGGTAACGAAATTCTGCTTTCTTTTCCTTCCCCTCTTTCGTCTTTCCCATTTCATCTCTCCAAAGATTCCATGAGTAGGAAATCACGGCATCACGAAGAGCCTTTGGTTTTTCTTGAAGTTTTTGCTGGATGAAATTATCTGTCTTTTCTTCAAAATTTATATAACCTGCCATCTGAGGAAGCTTGAGAAGATCAAGTTTATCTTTCTCTCCAAGAGAATCCCATTCATAAATAAATAGAGGTAATCGTGAATCAACGGTAGATTTAATAGACTCAAAACTTGCCAAAATATCATCTCTAATACCCTCAAGTGAACTCAAACTAGAACGTGCTTTTGTAATATAGCTTTCATTATTGTCAATCTCTTGATTTGCTCCGCCCAGAATCTGATCAATGGTTGAGTAAATAAATTTTGCACCTGGAATATTTACCTGGGAATCACTTACCATATTTTTCATCTCCCTAAAAGCAATAGAGTTTTCATCATTTGTCATATCAAAAGAATCACGAAAACGATCTTGCCACTTATAATCGGGTCCAGGAGCACATTTATCAAGGTTACTGATAAGACTCTGGGATTTTCTAATAGCAATTTGCATAGCAATATACCCCTGCAAATATGAAGTCGTTATATCAATAGCTGGCTCAAGTTTTTCTCTAAGGTTTACTACATATTCTGGGCCTTCATTCCATGCAACCCCTTCAATATCTTCAGGTCCACCAATGTATGGAGTAGAACCGTCAGAACCAATAGCTTTCTTGAATTCAGGAGATGATGTATCAACAACACTTGGAGAACTTGAATCTGAAATACTAATACCAGGTGAATCTTCGGTATCATCATCATCATTAATACCAAGCACATCATAATCATTTTGATACTTTGATTTAAATTGTGCTGCAGCTATCTCAGCAGGGTTTTTATTACTTCCTGAACCAGATTTAGAAAGTGAAGATAAACCTTTTTGAGTAAGACCTTCAACCATTCTTCCTACCGCCTGCGCTAAAACATCTGAAAGTTCTTTTCCAAGCTTTGCCATTTCAAACTCACTCTTTTGGGCATTATTAGCAAGATCCTCAACCTGTGAAGCTGGAGTAACCGTAAGCTCCTTCCCCTTACAATTTCCATCTTTATCATAACCACCCTCACATTTCTTTTTAGCAAGGAATTTTTTAGGATTCGTTACATCTTCAATTGTTGTATTAATTTTTTGTGAAGTTTTCTTTTTCAGAGAGCCTACCACCAAACTATTCAACCCTGATGGGTTATTATGAGGATCAGCTAGAGCTGCATACGCAGCCCAACCTCCCTTATTGAAATTTGAGCTATACTCTTGTGGCGAGACATCTGGACCAAGAACCTTATCGAGGGTATACCCTTTTCCTGCGAGAATTTGATTAAGCTCTGCTGGGCCAAGAGCTTTTGAACCTTCTCGCGCAATAATACGGGCGATATTACGTGCATTCATAACGTCTCCACTCTTGTAGAGACGATAGATATCTTCAGCACTTCGCTTTCCTGCGCCCTTCCAGTCAACAGAAGACCCTTTTGAAGATTCCTTACATGCGGCTTTTGCCTTGTCGTAGTTAGATTTAACTTCTTTAGGCATTTCTTTTTTTTCCGCAATATACTTTCGGTAAGTATCACTTTCATTTAATTTTTTAAGACATCGCTCTTCACGCTTTTTTGCTCTTTCCGCACGAGCAGCCTCTCTTTTTGCCTCTCTTTTTTTTCTCTTTACCTCCTTTTCTTGTTTTTTCTTACACTCATTTTGTCCTTCTTGATAAGCCTTTTTGGTTTCTGAAGGCATTTTGAGCTCTGGATTATTAATCCAATTGGCAAAACGTGAATCTGTATTAAGATCCCTCATACAAGCTTCATAAGCAGAAATTTTTTCTCCACCATCATTCTTCTGATTTTTTTTCATTTGTGTTTTTGCACTAGAGAGAGCTCTCTGAAAAGAACTATTAAGCTCTTGATGAGCTGTATCTCGAAGAAAATCACTCCAGTTATTAATAAACGAAGGTTCTCCGTCAAAACCGCCAAGTGACCAATTTACGGTATCATTCACCATCTTCTTAAAAAGCCTCTGGGTAACTGTTGTTGCTGCTGTATCGAGACCAAACTCTTTTGCTATCATTGTATAATCCAAAACAGGAAGTCCAGCTTCAGCTTTCTCTGGGACAAAAAAAACTGAACTAAAAATGAAACTAAAAAATAGTGTAATAATAGATAGGTTCTTTTTCATATACCTCTATAGTATCATTTTTTTTACAAAACACACAAGAAAAACACCTCCTCGGTGTTTTAACATGAATAATTAATTGCAGCTCTCGTAAAAGGACCAACAATTCCATCAATTCGCAGCGGCTTCATTTTTGGCAAAAGTTGATTGAGGCGACGCTGAAGTCTTCGAACCCCACGTTCTGTAAGAGGTCCAAAAACCCCGTCAACAGGACCCGAAGCTTTATCTCCATACTCATCTTTCAGAATACGATTCATATGCTCTTGGAGAAGTGAAACCTGATAGATAGAAGCTTTCGCATATGAAGAGTATTTTCCATCACGGTCACCACGCCTCAAATTCTGAGTGATAATTTTCTTACTCTCACATTTTTTTCCTCCAGGAATGATAGGTACTGGTGAATTACCTCTATTTACCTGAGGCGATTCAATAGGGTCATCTTCTCCATACTTATCATTATAAAATTGATAGAAGTTTTTTTTCGCTGTATTCCCCTCTTTTTCAAGAGAATCAAGCCCATACCTTAACAGAAACTCTTCTCGGTACACATCGTCCTGGCTAATAGGAAATTCTTCATTTAAATCAGTATTCAAATCTTCCTGATTTGAAGCATCTTTTGTTTCATCTTGATACTTATTACTATCAACAACCGATTCTTTTGCAGGAACCCACCAACATGAGGTTTTTTTATTTGAAGTAGAATGTTCCATACAAGCTTCCTTATTGTCTTTAAATAAACCATAACAATTAAAATAAACATCTTTCTTGCCGCCAGAATAAGTTTTTACCTTTCCTATAAGATTAACATCATGAATAAGAATTGCCTTAGTAGAATGTACTTTCTTACTCTTAAGTTCTTTTATTTTATAACTTACCCAACGAGATTTATCAAAATCATAATTATATACAATATTGTAGTATCCTACTTCATCTTTAAACTCATTGATTTCAGGAAGTATTTCGTGATAAGTTTCTTCCTCAAATTTAAAATTTTCTACTGGGGTAAAACTGTTGTTGCTAAAAATACTTGATGAGACCTTAAGATTAACATAGCATCCCTTATAGTATCCAGATACAGGTACACCCCTTGAATCACGTTTAACTTTTGCACCATTACAATATCTATCAAAAAGAGGGAAATCAGAAGCATATCCAACTTCTTTCAAAAAAGAAACGTCAACTCTAGCATCACCAATATCATGAAAAGAAATGGGCCAAAGAAGTCCTCTCCGTCCTAATCTCCTATTTTGGTGAGAGGCAAGATAAACCTCATCAAATTTCGGATAGCTGTGCACATAACTTTTTCTCTTTGTATCTAATTTTGCTCCATCGGGGAAATAAGCCTTAGGTCCATCTTTCGCCAAAGAACCCACACAAACACCCTTTCGATTTCCAAGATTATTTGAAACAGATTTCTCTACACTCTCTACCCTGCTAGGACAAGAACCCTGACCCCAACAACTAACAGATCCGTCACTCTTAATTCCAATAAATCCATCTCTGCTAGAATAAATATTAATGTATCCCATATCCTGAGGAGCTTTTTCACAAGCCTCAGTGTCACCCTTTCCATATTTCAAATTAAAACAATGAACGCCCCCATTTTCATCTAAAACAGAAAATGCTGTCTCACTCGAATATACTGATTTAACTTTTACATTTGGTGATTTACCAAAACGAGTACGAGAGTTTTTTTTCCAAAAAACCATGCTGCCATCTTCCTTTAGAGAAGCAAAAGCAGAACTGTTTGAATAAATATCTTTATTATCATTATAAATCGGAACATTCTCACAAGAAGAACCCCAACAACTAATAGAACCATCAGTTTTTAAAGCAATAAAGGTATCTTTTGAAGAAGTAATTTTCGTATACCCCTTATCAGTAGGGGCACCTGTACCACCAAAACGAGAATCTCCCCATGTATTTATACTTCCGTCAGCCTTGAGGGCCGCAAAAGCTTTTTCATTTGAATAAATTTTTATATAG
>PDWI01005425.1_pt1 | contig 16486 bp, 16 predicted proteins | sample 1430891 | NCBI WGS metagenome assembly PDWI01 (sample SAMN01162508, study PRJNA174530) | Oral metagenome, whole genome shotgun sequencing project. | biome: Marine environment; feature: Marine mammal; material: Swab sample of the gingival sulcus; isolation source: swab sample of gingival sulcus...
AAAACCATTTTTACATCACTAGCCACAGCCATTGTAGGCACAATCATTGGGCTAGGCGTTACCCTTGGCGAACTTATCCGGGGCATGGTCGAAGGGATTATAGACTTTTTTCAACACCTGTATGACATCCTGGTCGGCAATTCAATCATTCCTGATTTGGTCAACGCAATTATTGAATGGTTCCAAAAGCTACCCGGCAGAGTCGTGGGAGTCGTTACCGAGATGGTGGATAAGTTCAAAGAATTTTGGGGCAAAATGATCCCTGTTGTCACTGAATGGTTTACTTCCATGTGGACATGGTTCACTGAGCAGGATTGGAAACAAAACGCCCTGAACGTTATCACCTACCTGATTGAAGGTTATCAAACTTTCTGGACAACGGCCGTTACCACTTTCCTGACTTGGTATACAGATTTAGCAACATGGTTTACTGAGCAGGATTGGAAACAAAACGCCCTGAACGTTATCACCTACCTGATTGAAGGTTATCAAACTTTCTGGACAACGGCCGTTGCCACTTTTGATACTTGGTTCGATGACATCAAGAAGTGGTTTGAGGAACAAGAGTGGTTTGAACGTGCTGAATACCTAAGAGACGAAGTGATCTCCGGGTTAGCAACCTTTTGGACTAATGCCCTTAGTGTAGTTGATGGATGGTGGGACGAACTAAAAACATGGTTCGACAATCAGGATTGGGGTAGCTTAGGCGAAACCCTAGTCGGTGGCATCGTTAGCAGAATTGGATCGGTTGGCTACCGGATAGCCAGCGCACTTGTCAGCGCAGTTAATGCCGCCCTTGCTGCCGCCCTTGCTGCCTTGGGTGGTGGTGGCAAAACCTCTGGCAACCCAACCGGAGACAATGGGTACGCCAACGCAGCCGCAGCGCAGCAAAACCAGACAACAAACTACAACAGCGAAACCAACCAAAACACAACAACCGTTTATGGCGGTTACAACAATTATGTCTCAGATGATGATGACCTTATCAGGCAACTTGCAGGGATCACACTCTAAAAAAAACTGGAAAATGCAAGGTAATTACACCATTTAACCAAGAGCAACCCATATGACCGAAATTGTACCCTACACATTTGATGGACATGTTATCAATGGACTGAACGCAGAAAACAGCGTTACCTATACAGCCGTCTTGGACAAACCCTATGGATTGCCCCCTATCAATCCAGTTAGGATCGCACGCCAAGGACGTTGGTCGGTTCTGACTTCTATCAACAGAGATCAGCGGATCTTAACACCCCTAGCCATTGCCATTGATGATGGTGACTTCCAAACGGCCGTTGTAGACTTACATTTGTGGTTTTCACCAGAGGACGAAACCCCCAAGCAATTTGTAGTTAGAGACGCAGATTCAGGCCGACCCCGTTACGTCGAGGCCATTTGTAGATCACTTGACCAAATGCCACAAACCGCAGGACGGGCCTTTGTCGCACTCTTGGAAATCCACGACGATGTACGCTTTAGGGCAACCGTTGAAGATTCTCAAGTATGGAGCATCACGTCCACAGGCCAAACCGTTAACGTCAACAACCAGGGCGAGGATGATGCTTACCCCACTTTAACCATCACACCGACCGGAGCAAAAACCGGAGGCTTTGGATACAAACAGTGGATGCCCGTTGACTGGATTTTTAATGGGGCTGAAACCAACTACCCAACCGACATTGCTGGAGCAGCACTAAATACGGCCGCTTTGGTTTCCGGTGGCAAGATGCAGGCCGATGGTGATGACTTGCGCGTCTACCTAAATGGAGCCGAGATACCAAGATGGCTTGGAAATATGAACACCAGCACAACCCGGATTTGGTGTTCTTTGGATTGGTCAACAAACCAAACCACACCACTGAAAACCGCTATTGGCCCAGGCGATACCGTTCTAACCATCGACGCCGATTCTGATATTTCAGGTTTCCCAAGTTCTGGTGTGCTACTTATAAATGGTGAAGCGTTCACGTACACTGACAAGAACGATAGTATTAACCGGTTCCTAGGTGTCACCAGAGCCATGCGCGAAACGGCCGCAGGAAACCATTCCGTCAACGACACAATTAAATGGATACAGAATGACATTTGGATTGTGTATGGAAATAGCACCATTGGGGCGCCAAGCTACGACACCACAAACGGCCGTCCTGTGTTCGATGTGGACGCATCAACAAACGATCTTTGGTCATACGAAGACACATGGGGCAGCGATGGCGAAACCTATTGGTCAAAACAATGGGTACTAGGTGGCGAGACTGTCGATTCTGGTATGTATGGTACTTACATAGAACTGTACCCCTATGAAGATTTTTCTGACATTACTACAACTGCAAGACTTACCAACGCATTAGGAATAGTTCGGTCAAACTTTATCGATGCAACAAAACTTGTCGAAAGCAGCACAGGCGGTTGGATTGGATACGTCAAAACAACCAATGGCACAGAATACAACATCCCTGCCCCGACCGTAGCTAATACCGAACAGAGTTGGAGTACCGACGAAATATTTAGCAGCTCGTCTTGGGTTGAGGTCGAATGCACCACCAGCCAACGTTATGGGTATATCAGGCTGAAAGATGTAGACATCTATTTGAACACCAGCAACACCCCAAACAGCTTGGCAACCTTTACCGAAGTTGGGAATTATGATCTTGAATCCACCATAACCAACCAGGAAACCGGCGACGCTATAACGCTGAAATTCAACATGGAATTGAACGAAGATATGATCATCGACACCAAGGCCAAAACAGTTGAATACAGCGCAGACAATTCTAGTCAATTCCAAGCCCTAAGCCTAAACAATACCCGGCGAGACTGGCTACCATTGAAACCCGGTGTAAATACACTACGATTTGATGACCCAGGCACAAACAACGTAACGATAATTGTCAAACACAGAAAGAGGTATTTCTTCTAATGCGTACACTTATCGCCAACCGCTATGGTGACGTTCTTGGTGAAATCGAACCGTACGTCACTAGCGTACCCTGGAGGCTGAACAAGGTCGCCAAAGTTCCTATATCTTTACCAAAGTCTCAGGCCGATGCAGACTTGTTAAAGTTTGGCAACCTTATCATTTTTCTTTTTGATAATGGCTTGCCCGTTTGGTCTGGTCCTATCTCTGCACCGAGAAGTTGGAACCAAAACACAGTAGACTTTGACGCCTATTCAGCCGAGCAGCTCCTAAAGTACCGGGTGACAGGATCGAATGTCGTATTTGAAAATAAAACCGTTGGTGAAATATTCACCAGCTTAGTCAATACCGCAAACGCCATTTACCCGACACAGATAACATTAGATAACATTTGGCTTGGTGGTAACACATTCAATAGAGATTATCACCTGCAATCCATTTTGGACATCACCGCAGATGACCTGATCGGGAAACTATCAACAGCCGATTTTGATGTAAAACCCGCTTTCGATTACACAAACAATATAGTTACCTTTACGACCAACCTGTACGAGCGCAGAGGTACCAAAAAGCCAGAAATAGCACTGATGGAGAATCACAATGTCTTGGACGCGACCCGCAAAGAGCAAGGGCCGATAGTCAATAAATGGCATGGGGCTGGTGCTGGCACAAATTGGAGCGAAAGGCCGGTAACGGCCGTTCAAGATACAAGTAGCATTTCTGATTATGACCTCTTGGAAGATTCTAAAATTTATGGTGACATCACAGAACTGTCTACCCTGCAAACCGCCCTACAAAACAAACTTGAGCAAACCAAACAACCAGTAGACCGCTGGAAAATTATTGTCGATAACATAAAGCCCGGATTGCTAAAAGATTACATTGTAGGCGATTCTATTCAACTCAATGCACCGACATACGGATTTGAGCCATATCTAGGACTCGTAAGGATTCTATCAAGGGAGCATAACCCACAAACTAACCATACAACTTTGATAGCAGACCATGAGGAATATTTATAATGTCCATCGACTCAGAGAGAGACTTTAACAATCAAAACTTTTTTGACACCATCAAGGAATTATCCGAACGAACCAGAATCCTTGAAGCGAACCCGGCAGGCAACAACATAAAACCCCTGCAAGCAGCTTTGACAATTTGGTCAAGCCAAACATGGGGCAGCGGAGATAGCGGCATAAAAACGCTAACAGGTCTACCAGAAGACACCAAATATGTTTGGGGCAGGATTGTGGCTACAGTACCGTCAAGCCACACACTAGGAATACGCCCTGCGTCCACAGGCACAAATCATGTACACCTACCAACAGGAACCCACAATGAAAATGTTTCTTTCGCAACCAATGGATCGAATGAAATTTATCTATCAATTACAGGCGCATCAAATGTAGGGGGTATATCCCTATTTATTACTTGCTACGCAAGGTAATATATGGTTAGCAAAAAGACAAAAAAAAATCTATGTTAAAGCCCGTTTGATTAGAAACAAGGTCGAGGATATTTCAGACCTCATTAACGACTTGCGCTTAGACATCCAACGAGCTGCACCACCAAGGAAACGGCCGTTAATCAAGCTCCCCAAAAAACAACACCTTGTGGAAATATCTGCACCCGATTTACATCTTGGCAAATGGGCATGGCCCGAAGAAACATCGATGACATACAACTTTGTTCCTGTCATTATCTAACCATAACCACAACACAAACGGCCGTTTTGGCCAGGCCGGTGAATTGGGTGTAAGTACCCCATATTGGCGTTGACCCATACTTAATTATTGTAGATAATTTAATCAGTTAGTTGGATAGTTTAATTAAGTTAAGCCTGAGGAAACTGCACGAAGCCCACCACACAGTTTTAGGCGCAGTCGCAACGGTCGAACTCAAGGCCAACCAAGAATAAACAACAGCCCCGGAAACGGGGCTTTTTTACCTGTTGTCCTCTCAGGCTTGACGGCCGTTCCCCCTCTGTGTTATCATCCCCAAAACGAAGCGGTATAACATCACTTAAAAACACCATGACCAAACAACTGCAAGCAGTCAGGCTTACCGAAGAATTGGATGAAGCCTACAGACAATATGTAAAAGATCACCCGGACGAGTGTCCAACATTGGCGCACTTTCCTAGAATCGCAATGGCAGAATATTTGAGAAACCGGGGAATAGTCGTGGAGAATATTCACCCGCAGCATGGAGGCCACAAGCCCAAATAGTAGACTAAATCAAAGTAGGCTACAAAGCGAACGGTCGTAAGGTGTTGGTAGCACCTTACGACCTGAACGTCAACCCCCGGACCTTGGAACGGGGCGAGGGTTGACCCTGCAATAATAATATATTTTTTGGTTATCGCAATCTGAGCGACCCCGTTCCTATGAATGAGGGTCGCTTTTTTGTTGGAGAAAATAATGAAGAAAGTTCTATCAATCGGGATGATTATCATATTTCTTTTGGTCGCTGCGTCGTCATTTATCATGTCCTTGGCAGCAGAAACCGCCATTAACACCTACGCTGAAATGGAGGCCAGACCAGCCGGGCCAGCCGACCGAGTTTTAGAATCAAGAGAAACCCCGCCACAGGCAGACCCAAGCGACTGCCGCAGTTCTGGCGCAGGTCTTTTAGCACTTGTCATCATTGCGGTTTTGGGCTTGCTGGCTTTCCTCATGTTCGGCGAACGCTTCCTGAAGCAACTCAGATTGGCGACCAAACCACGAAAGAAACGGCCGTCGGCGAGAACAATACAACCAGTTCAGCCGCCACAAAATAACCAAACTTTACAAGAGACACCCCGACCCATCAGGGAGATACCGCAATGGACCGAAACCGACTAGCTTTTATTGCCCTTTTTGCTTTCTTGCTTTCAGCATGTACCGTAAATGGTACAGGCTATGGGGGTAGCTACCAAGCACAACAGATCCCACTTGAGGCAGCTAGAGCTACCTATCAGGCCGCAGCAAACAGCGCCACAGCCCAAGCAGCCAGCGCACAGCATACCGCCGTTGCAGCGACCGCCCAGGTTTCGCAGCAGCAAACGGCCGTTGCCGCCACTTCGACCAGGGCCGCAGAAATCCCAACTGAAACGGCTCAGGCCAAACAGCAGCAAACGGCCGTTGCCGCTACAGAAACAATAGGAGCCAGCGAAGCAGAGGCGCAAGCCCTGATTAACCAAGCCAGCGCACAAGGAACCGCCCAAGCCATCGCCCTGCTATCCGAGTTTGATAAATCACTGGTGGAAGATGAAAGGCACAGAATTGAGATCGAACATCAAGCAGACTTGGCAGAAATCGAAAAGGACAGGGCTTGGAGCCTTTTATACCGGGTAATTGCCGGAGCAATAATAGTTTCAACTATTATTTTAATCGGTGTCGTTATCTGGCTCATGTACCAAAAAAGCAAACCGGTTGTTGTGGAGAGGGGGCCAAACCTACCCCCGACCATCCTGCTACCAGAGGGTGTAAGTCCGTTTGCCTTACGTGGTTTTAAGCAACTTGCACCACCCAGGCAAACGGCCGTTGATGACAATACCATCGAGGGCGAAATCATCGATATACCTGAGCAACAACTAGTACCCATTAACAAAAACCATTTTATGGTTGTTGGGCCGACCGAGGCCGGGAAATCAACCGCCATGCGTTTTATTCTGCATGGCCGCAGAATGGATGGGCATAGACTAATCGCTCTGGACCCCCATTACGAACCCGGCGCATGGCTTGATGCTGAGGTTTATGGTGGTGGCAGAAACTTCGGTGAAATTGAGCAGTTCATGGCATGGATGATGGACGAGCTAAACGGCCGCGCCCAAATGCTGGCACAAGGTCATAAAGATTGGGGGCAACCCATAACCGTTGCAACTGATGAAATGCCAGCCATCACCGACGAGCTAGGCAAGGACACCGCCAAGATTTGGAAACGGTGGATCAGAGAGGGCCGAAAGTTCGATTTGTATTTTGCTCTCAGTACACAGAGCGACCGGGTTAGAACCCTTGGCATTGAGGGCGAAGGTGATGTACTCCGCAACTTTGGCGCAGTTCTTTACCTTGGACAAACGGCCGTTGATAAGTTCGGTGCCATCACAAAAAGGCAGACCCGGCCAGCCGTATTGAATACGCTTCGAGGGCCGAAACCTGTCATTGTCCCGAACATGCAAACCAATGGACAGATCATATCATCAGGACCAGCTATCGCAGCCCCGCAAATAAATAACGGGTTAAGTACCCCGCAAAACGTTGGGCTGCAAACTGAATGGGGATTTATTTCACCGACCCAAATCAGGCAGATCGAGGACATGACCAAACAGGGCCAAAGTGGAAGAGCCATCGAGGATGCCACTTTTGGTTACGAAGGCGGGGCAGCTTACAACATGCGCAAGTTCGTTGTGGAGGCATTACGCATATGACCAATGAAGAATACAACCAATTGGTAAAAGCTATCAACGACCTTGGCTTATGCGAGGGTAAGGTAATGAAGATCAACGGCCAGTGGTATATAGAAGGAACGAAAAACACCACTGACCCGCCAGCTTTACCACCCCCGGCCCCAAGACTCGCCATTGTTACCAAGCAGCCAAAGGTGTCCAAAAAAATACCTGCACCCATCATCAAACTGCCCCACTGGATCGATGATGATGGACCAGCCATCATTGATCAAATCTAATGAAACGGCCGTTTCCCTTACCTGGAGAAACGGCCGTTTTGCTTCCCGATGCCTTCTTGCCAAACTCTGCACAGGTGATAACATACCCCCGGAGGACTTAACCAAATGGCAAAAGAAAACGCCCTACAACCTATCAAAGAAAAAACCGTTGAGTTTTATAACGACCAACTGACAGCCGTTCTATTAGAGGAAGATGGAGAAACGGCCGTTTACGTTCACTTGCGCCCCCTGGTTGAGAACTTAGGTCTTAACTGGAGCGCCCAACGCCAACGCATAAACAGAAATGAAATTCTAGCCAAATATACGAGGGTCGTGGTTGTAACACACACAACCCCCCAAGGTGGAGCCGCCACCATGACCGCTATGGATCTTGATTACTTACCCGGCTTTTTATTTGGTATCAATGCAAGCCGGGTCAAGCCTGAGTTAAAAGACCGGCTGCTACTATATCAAGAACGTTGTCACAAGGTCTTGGCTGATGCTTTCAAATCTGGACAACTAACGGCCGACCCCGCCATTGATGAGCTGATGGCCGACCAAACCAACCCCGCCGTGCAAGCCTATCTGATGACCAAGGCAATCAATGAACTGGCATACAATCATCTATTGTTGGAGGCCAAGGCCAGCCAGACCGAGGCCAGAGTAACAGGCATTGAGGAACGTCTAGAAACCGTCGAGGCCAAACTTGCAACCCCGGAGCAGTTTATAACGGAAGCCCAGGCCAGCCAGTTAAGTAACGCAGTCAAGGCCGTTGCTTTTGTCCTCAGCAAGCAGGGCGAGGGTCGCAACTTCTATGGACAGGTTTACGGCGAACTATACCGCCGCTATGAAATCACCACGTACAAGAGGTTAGCATCCAAAGATTTTGAGGCTGCAATTAGCTGGCTGAACGAATGGTATCAGACCTTAACTAATGAGGACTTGCCCTTTTAAGAAACGGCCGTTTCCCCTCTTAACGATTCCAACCCCAAACAAACCAAAACAACCCATTTAGAAATTGGTGGTAAGTTGCCCCTATTTTCATGTTGCACCAAACTTAATTATGGTGTATTATTCTATCAGGTAGTTAGATAGTTTAATTAAGTTTTATCCAGCCTTTGGTGGACCCGACGAGCTGGATAGCTAATCAAACAATACCGGGCAGGGAGAACCCCCGCCCCTAAGGACAACCGTCATGAATAATTCTGATTTTATCCAAGTATTAAAAAACATTGACAAGTCACCCGGAAGTTTGGAAAACCTATTTACTAGATCGCATATTTAACAGCTAACCTTGAGGAGAAATCTCATGTCAAACAACATCATAGATAACTACTGCACCAAGCTGGAAACCGTTCGTGAACAGCTAGAAGAAATAAAGAAATGGACCGACGACCACGAAGAACTCACTGTCACATTTTATGACGGAATCCCTTCCCGGATCGATGTGGCCGAAGTTGGTGCAGTTCAGATAAGTTTAGCAAGCATCATCAGTAAACTACCAACAATCAAGCAATCAAGCTGAAGCCACTTCACCAAAAACAAACGGCCGTTTCCAGACCAACCAGCCCCACTTTCGCGGGGCTTTTTTCTTTGGTAGCAGTAGCGCCAGTCGCACGCTATGACCACCTGTAGCAGCCAGTAGCACCCAAGGCAAACGGCCGTTGCTCGGTCGTAACCAGTAGCACCCCGGCCAGCCACCTTTTGAGCCAGAGACAATGGAACTGTTAAACATCGTCAGCAAACACTACGAAGGATGGCAAGACGAATTGTGCGGCAGCTTACCACTTGCACCATTCAGAATGGCTATTGAAATGTCTTTGCAATCTTACGAACGCGCCTATACTGATGGCTGGCTGGACGACTAAGCCAAACAGCCACCAAGGAAACCGAAGCCCCGCGAAAGTGGGGCTTTTTTCTTTTCTAACAATACCGGGAAAACGGCCGTTTCTCAGACCCCCCAAATTTGCCCCGTAGCAAACGAAGCCCCACAAACAACCCGTAATACTCATTTGCTCATTCTGTCTTACGTGGCTGATTTTATTTTTTTTGTATATATTTATACATAACTATTTTATGTTTATACATAATTGTGTATAATTCTACACAAGGCAAAAAACAACAGCAAATGGAGGCATTAAATGGGAATTGTTATCAGTTCAGAAAACAGATCAGGAGGCCAAGGTAAGACGACTGTCATTATCAGTTTGGCGACAGCCATGAGCCAAGCCTACCCCGACAAGTTCTTTTTAATCATTAACACCGACCCGCAAAATGATTGCGCTCTGCAACTTGGGATCGATGGTAAAGTAGAGGATAAATGTATCAGTCAATTTGTGTTGGGTGAACGGCCGTTAAAAGAGGTCGCTATCCCCGCAAACTCAATTGAGGGCAAACAGCGACCGAACCTTTTTTATGTACCAGCCGGGGCGAACTTCGCAAACACCGTCGAAACCATGCAGGAAGATTATGGTGTAATGAAGGACATGTACGACCGCTTATCCCCGGCAGCTAAACGGCGAGGATCACAGCCCGAACCATTAACCCCATCAGAACAATTTTTAGATGTGCTGGAGCCACTAAAAGGGAACGGGCCCGCCGTTATCTTTGTGGACTGCCCCCCAAGCCTTGGGCCGCTTCGTCAAATGGTGCATTGGCTGGCCGATTATGTTTTGGTGCCAGTCATCCCCGGATTGAAAGAGGTCGCTATGACAATGCAGCACACCGAGGACATTAACCAAGATATAGACCTTGGCGCACGTTCTAAAATTCTGCACATTATACCGAACCGGTTTGACACCCGCCTATCACTGCACCAAGAATTTTTGGATCAGCTTAACCAAGTTTATGATGGCCTTATGTATCCCCCTATCCCAAGCCGAACGGCCGTTGGGCAATCCTCAGCAAATGGACTGAGCATCATGGAAGCCGACCCACGCAACCCCGTATCGATGGCATATAAGCCGTTGGTAGCAGAAGTAGCCAAGCTGGCTGGCTTGCCGCCTATGGATGAGGAAGAATAAATATGAACAGCGACTTACCAGAATGGATGGATCAAGACCAAGACGAAAAATCGAAAAAGAAAGGTCGCTTTCGTGACTTAACCGGATCGTTAGATTCTCGCAAGGTCAGGCAAGCCAAAACAGGGCGCAAGGTTACGGGCCGTCAAGTACCGCAAACCGTACACCTAAACCAAGACATAGCCGATCGGGTTCAAACGGCCGTTGCCCAAATCGCCGCAGATTGGGGAGTCGCTAAAAACGATGTTTGGCAGCTTGTGATTTTGTGGGGATTGGAGGACATCGAGGCCGGGAAGGAACCGCCATTCAAAACCGCAAAACGCAGAATTGATTTTGGAGATGCTGATTGGTTTTAAAATTGAGGAATTTTTGGAACGGGCCGAAGCATTTATACAGGAACGAAAAAAGAGGATTGGAAAAGCCCGGAATAGCCGACCGACTAACCCTAAAAGCAGAACAGCCTATCCGTCGATAGGCTGCTGCTGCTTACACGATTTTTCGGCTTAAAAAAATGTGATCTGAGATCATAATAGCATAAGCCGAGATCGGGCGCAAGTAGAAATCATGTTATTTACACCGAATAATACAAAACTCATATTGCAGATTAACCAAGGAACCGACGCCAAGCAAGTTGCCTTGGAGGTTCCAAAACGGCCGCAAACTAAAATTAGCAGCCCGACCTACACGCATGGATTTTACCCCGAAGGCTTGGTACTTGGTGTCATGTTCAGAATCGGGAAAACGGCCGTTGAGGACTTTTACAATCTCAAGGACCCGAACCATTATCTTATGCTGGAGCGACTTAGCCAGCAGCGAACCATACCCGTTGTGGACCAAGACGGCGAGGCCGCAGGTGAAATCATTCAAGGCTCGATGAAGCGCAGCTCATTGGCCTACATATTAGAAGAAGCCCAAAAACGGCCGCTGGTATCTTCACACAACTTTGAAACGGCCGTTGAGAAGTTCTTAACAGATGGAGTGTAACTGCATGAGCTACGCAGACCCCGAACACCCGGAAACAGTTTATGGACTTAACCCCCAAACATTTAGGCTAGGTGTAATGCATTGGTTTTGCTTTACTGTAGCTTACGAAAACCTGGAAACCGAAGAAGCCAAAAACCCACAAGTTTTTTTTGATCGTCAATAGGCAAAAACAGGCAAAAACTTGGCTTGCTGGTGTCCAGAGGGCGAACCCTGTCACGCCGACGCGCGGCCGTTTCCTAATATGATATGGTGTAAGTACCCGCCATTCTAGCCAGGCCAACCAATTTTGAAATTGGTGGTAATTTAGCCAATTTTCTTGTTGCACCAAACTTAATTATGATGTATGATTCATACTACAGTTGGATAGTTTAATTAAGTTTAAGCCTGAGGAGGCAACCAAAATGACAACATTTTCTGGAAGTTACATTGACGAAGCAAAAGCAGTATTCGTAGCATCTTTACTCGCTGGTGAAAACGCAATCGCATTAGGCGCACCCGGATACGGTAAAACGGCCGTTTCCCGGTCATTAGCCAGCCAGTTGACCGACGACTTTTATACCTTTACTCGCGTAGACCCAAGCACGCCCCCCGACGTTGTAAAAGGCGCATACAACCCCGCCGAAATGCTCAACGGTAACATGGTTCGTGTCACCGATGGCACCCCATACGACCCGACCACAGGCGTTGCAATCATCGATGAAATTGGCCGCGCCAATGAAATCATGTTTGACGCTCTGCTGGACGTTTGCGACCGGAAGGATACCGACATAGCTCCCCCGGTTTGGGCGACTTCCAATTTTATGCCAAGCAATGAACGTGTACAGGCTTTGATTGACCGCTTTAGCTTGTGGGTCTGGTTACAACCAAGCAACCTGGACATTGGCGGGATCGTCTCCGCTCAATTAAATGGCACAAATAATTGTGGACCACAAGTCGATGTATCCGACCTGCCATCTTGGAACGAAGTTGAAAAAATCCGCATGTCGCAACCAGGACCGAAAGCCATTAAAGCTATCACAAACCTGATTGAAGACCTCAGCCGCGAAGCAGCCGCCCAAGGTTACAAACCGCATCCCCGGCGCATTACTCAATGGTCGCGTATTCTGTTTTTCAATTCCGTTTGGGTTACAGGCACAAACGATTTTGACACCATTCCCGACCAAGTTACGAAACTGTTGAAGTACGCTTGGCCTTGTATCACCGCCAACGAGCAAGCCCAATGGGCCGAAGTTGCCGCCAGTGTTGTTGATGCAGTCGGCGCAGCCATCGAAAGCGCAATGGCTCAGGTGTTCAGCAAAATGAAACAAGTTGCAGCGATGGACCAAGCAACCCGGACGGGCGAAGTTGGAAATTTGGGTGTGTTGATGCAATCAACCATGACCACGCTGGAGCAATTAGCTGGCAAGGATGATCCCCGTATTTCAGAAGCTGGCACACAAATGAATACTTGGTTAGCTGATGTCATCCAAGGGAAGGACATTAACTAGGTGTTGGCTCAGGAAACGGCCGTTTCCCTGATTCCCCTTGAGGAGAAGCCCCATGATAAGCACAATCTTAAAAGACCCCGGCGCAATTATGAAAATCACAGAAATTGATTCTATCATTGGTCGTATTTCACAAGACCAAAACCCAGGAGAGGAGGAGTAACATGGATCGCATATGCCCCCATTGTGGACAAATGGTATTTGTCGAAAACGAAAGCCACGTAATTGTATGCGCTGGTGACAACCATTGGACCGAAGAAGCGCCACAACAAACGGCCGTTACCAGCCTGAAAGATATTCACGACAAACTATCTGAAATTGCAGCCATCGAAAACCCCGAAACCAGAAGCAGTACATTAAGAGACGCTATCTACGAAATCAATGAATACATGTCCGATAATGTCTATTGGGGCGCTAGCGAAAAAGAGATCACCAATGCAATAGATACTTGGATTGGTCATGCTCTTAGAGGCGCACCCTTGCCCCGTTATCGCAGCGACATTGGTTATAGGATTGCAGACACTTTGACCATTACACTGAGGGTCAAGCAGACAAAAGAGAACCAAGTCATAACAAACAACGAAGAAATCTTAATTCCAATTATTCAAGGGTTCAAACCAGAGCTACATGACTCCGTGATCTTAGCTGGCATACCCGAAGATGAATTTTATATCAGCTTTCAGCAAGTCATCCCGTCAACAGGCTACCGAACATTTGATACATTTGATTTTTGACCTAAGATCACCTATCATGTAACTAACTTAATTAAGCACTGCCGCCCGGTGGTGCCTATCCAAACTACAGAACGCCCCGGCAACCTACCGGGGTGTTCGCCTTTATGGGCGCAGGATATAATGTAAGTTAGTTACCCCATATTAGCAATGGGTCGACAAACGGCCGTTGGATCAGCCCCGGCCAATCGCAGCGGCCTTGGAAAATTGGTGGTAAGTTTCCCCTATCATGTTGCGCCAAACTTAATTATGGTGTATGATTTATACTGTAGTTGGATAGTTTAATTAAGTTTAAGCCTTAGGAGGCAATCCATGAAAGAAAACAAAATCACCGCTTTACCAGAACAAAGCACTTTGAAACTAAACCCCGGCGACCGGGCGTTTGGTCGTTTGTCTCAAATCGAATTGAACCAAACTCCAGAAGGCCAAGCCAGCAAGGATTTGGCTGGAGATATTCTTTTTGAAATGTACAAGACCGACCCGCAACGTGCTGATGAAATCCCCGCCGAACGTCAATTGAACAGCCAGCTTTTGGACTGGATGAAAGATACGCATGGTTACAAATCTGGTCATGCTTCGACCGCTGGCAACTTACCCGCAAGCCTTATCTCGTCAGCTTTCATGTACGACCACCTGATGAATGACGAAACCATCAAAGAAGCCCTGAAAAAACAGGAAGAATCAGAAGAACAAGCCCAAACCGCCAAACACATCCAGGCACAAGCCGACGCAATGAAAACGGCCGCTAATGCAATGGCGAAAGCTGGCGACCAAGCTGGATCGCAACAAATGGCAGAACATGCAGCCAAGTTGGAAGCCCAAGCCCAACAAGCCCAGGCCAACGCAGAAGCAGCCGCCCAAGCAGCCACCGACCAACTGGACGATGCACGTGATAAGCCTCTCAAAAAAGCAGGGATGATGGCAGCAGCCAAAGAAGCCGCCGAGAAAGGCAAAGAAGCCGCCGAAGCAATGGCCGGGTGGGGCTTAGGCCCTGGCGATGACATTTACAACGACCCGAAAGCCGCTATGGAATTTTTGAAGATGAACCAGGGCAAAATTAAAGCCATCGCTAAAATGGCAGGACGTTTGAAAGGCTTCGCATTAACAGCACGTCGCAACCATTCAGCAGTCGGCATTGGCTTATCTGGAGCCGGGTTAACTCAAAATTTCAAAAGCCTGTTCGCAACTGAAATGGCTTTACTCCGCAAGGATGCCCCGGAAGCCATACGCGCCCCAAAAATCGGACAATACGCCGATGTTGGTTTAATTGGCTACTTACCAAGCAGCGACAAAAAAGAAAAAGGGCCGTTTGTTGGAGCCGTCGATGTATCCCCAAGTATGCGAGGCCAACGCGAGATCATCGCCAAAGGTACTGTAATGGGCATAGCTCAGACCGCTAAAGCTGATGGCCGTCCCTATATCTTGTTTGCCTTCGCATCCGACCGCAGCAAGGTCAAGATCGTGACCTCTCAGGATTCTTGGCAAAAGCACATTGAATGGGCTGCAACGTCAACCAGTGGTGGCACCGATTTCGATATGGCTTTGGACGTAGCCATGACCCAACTAAAAGACCTGGAGGCCAATGGTGCCGACTGCCTGTTTATCTCAGATGGTGAAGCACCTATCAGCAAAACGACCTCAGAAAAATGGGGCGAGTTCTCTCAGGATACAGGCGCAAGATTATTCTATGTTCCTGTAGGCCGGGGTGGTTACATCGACATTGAACTGTTGGCAGACAGAACTATTGAACTGAACGAATTAGACGAGCAAGCCGGGGTTGATGTAGCTCAGGCCGCAGGTGAATGGCTCAGATAATCAACTAGGGGGAACGGCCAGAAACGGCCGTTTCCCTTACTGGAGAAACGCATGGCAGAAAAAACACTTTTCGATGAAGTTCTTGAAGAAATTTACCAAATATGCGACGAATAAAATTACAGTGAAGAACTGAAAATGGATTTCATCTTTTTGCGTGACGAAATTCAATCTATTCTGGATGAAATTGTCGAGCAAAAAACTTAGCAAGGATCTGGAGAAACAACAGCATGAAAAACATGAGCGGAAAACTATGGTTTAGGAACGTTCATTCTGGTGGCAGTGAGCATGTTACCAGAAGCTGCAAAAAATTTCGCTGAACAATTCAATAAACACTACCCGCCAGGAACGGCCGTTCTGTTAATCAAGGACTTGGGCGAGGTCGTTCAAGATATCACCAAAAGCCCCGCCATTTACAGCGAAATAAACGAAGCACCTGTAATCTGGCTAAACAATCAAAGAGGTTTTTGGCTCCTGGATCGAGTTATCCCATTGCCAGCCAACCGCCCGGAGAAAACGGCCGTTTCCCCTGAACCCTGCTATTTTCTGATTGTAACCTACGACCAAGACATTGGGCCGATTGGAGGCATAGAAAGCCATGAAGGACTGCCCATTGATGAAATGGTTTATGCTGAAACCCAAGACCCAGGCGTTTACTTTACTTTATTTTTGCGGGAAGCCCTACCGATAAGGCAGTAAGGCAACTTGCAAACGTGAAGCTGCAAACATCAAAGACCAAAATATTAAAAGGCTCAGATGGGAGCACAACGATAAAAAAGGAGTAAAGAAAATTAGGTATTGATAACGGCCGTTGGAGGCTAGTCAAAAATTGGTCAAAAATTGGTCGGTTTAATTCGGTGTTTTTACCCCCCAATATGTTGCAATCAACTT
>PDWI01005426.1_pt1 | contig 16483 bp, 10 predicted proteins | sample 1430891 | NCBI WGS metagenome assembly PDWI01 (sample SAMN01162508, study PRJNA174530) | Oral metagenome, whole genome shotgun sequencing project. | biome: Marine environment; feature: Marine mammal; material: Swab sample of the gingival sulcus; isolation source: swab sample of gingival sulcus...
GTTTGCTGGAGTTGGGATTATAAGTGGCGATTTTTATGGAATGCCTGCGTTAGTCGCATTTGTAACAGCTTTGTTTATAGGAATGATGCAGAATCGAAAAATTTCATTTAATGAAAAGTTGGCAATTATTTCGAAAGGTGCAGGAGATGTCAATATAATTACAATGGTTCTTATCTTTTTAACGGCAGGTGCTTTTTCTGGAATAGTGAGAGCAGCAGGAGGTGCTGAAAGTACAGTAGCTTTTGGACTTTCTTTTATACCGGAAGAATTTTTAGTTGTTGGGTTGTTTTTAATAGGATGTTTTATATCTATTTCAATGGGAACGTCCATGGGAACGATTGCTGCATTAGCACCTATCGTCGTAGGTATATCAGAAAAAACATCCATACCAATGGCAATCTGTATCGGAGCTGTAGTTTCAGGAGCAATGTTTGGTGATAATTTATCCATGATTTCAGATACAACAATTGCAGCTGTTAAAACACAAGGGTGTGAGATGAAGGATAAATTTAAGCAAAATTTCTTTATCGTTTTACCAGCAGCATTGATTACAATTGTTTTATTTTATGTATTAACCCAAGGATTAGAAATCGTTAAACCAGTTTCACTTAGTTATAGTGTCATTCAAATTGTACCTTACCTAGTGGTATTAATAGGTGCATTGATTGGATTTAATGTATTTGCCGTTCTTATATCAGGAACATTACTTTCGTTGTTTGTAGGTGTTTTTCAAGGAACATTTACGATTATTGAAGGTTTTAAAGCTATTGGTAATGGTATGAGTGGACTTTTTGAAATTGCTATAATATCTATTGTAGTTGCTTGTATTGTTGCCCTAGTAAAAGAAAATAAGGGGATAGATTTTATTATTGATGTAGTGAAAAAGGGGAATAAAGGGAAACGTGGTGCTGAATTTAGCGTGGCACTTCTGGCATTTTTTGTCGACCTTTGTACTGCTAATAATACTGTTGCTATTGTGATGTCAGGTCCTATTGCCAAAGAAATTGGGGATGAATTTGAAGTAGAGCCTAAGAGAATCGCTTCTATACTTGATATTTTTGCATCGGTTGGACAAGGGTTAATTCCTTATGGGGCACAACTTTTGACAGCAGCAGCATTAGTGGGATTGACTCCTTTAGAAATTTTACCAAACCTTTATTATCCAATATTGATGGCTGTAAGTGCTATATTATTTATAGCATTTAGACCACAAAAGGCGATGGTGAAATAAAAAATAAATAAATAAGAAAAAATAGAAATCACATATTGCAACAAGTATGTGATTTCCTTAATTTATAAAACAAAAAGGAAGGAAATTATATAAAAATGTGTTATAATATAGTGAAAAATAAAATTGTAGTATTGATAAATATTTAGAAAATGAATAGTAGTCTTAAGTAAAATAATTGTCACAAATGATTTAAAGTGACTTGTGATTTTTATAAGAGGATGACAAAGATAAATTTTAAATGTGAAATATTTAACAATCAAAACTTAGAAATAAAAAGTAAAAAAATAAAAGCAAGGAAAGTAAACGTATGAATGAGCAACAAAAAATTATTAATATCGCCGTAATAGCCCACGTAGATGCAGGTAAATCAACATTAGTAGATGCCTTTTTAAATCAAAGTGGCGTTTTTAGAGCCAATGAAGAAGTCGTCGATTGTGTGATGGATAGTGATGATATTGAAAGAGAACGTGGTATTACCATTTATTCTAAGAATTGTTCTGTGATGTACAATGATGTGAAGATAAATATCGTGGATACACCGGGACATGCCGATTTTTCATCAGAAGTAGAACGTATTATGAAAACAGTAGATACGGTAATTCTTTTAGTGGATTCTAGCGAAGGACCGATGCCACAAACTCGATTCGTGTTGAATAAATCCCTAGAGCAAGGATTAAATCCCATTCTTCTAATTAATAAAATTGATAAGAGAGATGCTAGAATTGATGAAGTGGTCGATGAAGTCTATGAGTTATTTATGGATTTGAATGCAAATGACAAACAACTTGATTTTCCAATACTTTACGGTATTGCTAGACAAGGTGTTGTTGTAAAAGATCCAAAAGAGGCAGAGGGAATACTGATTCAAAATGGTGAAGAAAAAAGAGGAAAAAATCCAAAAGGAGAAGATGGTAAAAATATAATGCCCCTGTTTGAAACCATTGTAGAACATGTAGAAACGTATCAAGATTTAAGAGAAGAACCATTGCAACTTCAAATTTCTGCCCTAGGATATGACGATTATATTGGTAGACTAGGTATTGGTAGAATAACAAAAGGAATTATAAAAGCAGGGCAAACTGTTACTGTTTCAAGGACAGATGGTTCTTTAGTAAATAAAAAAATAAATGGTATATTTGTCTATAGAGGACTTAAAAGAGTAGAGGTTAAAGAAGCAGAATGTGGAGATATTGTTGTTATATCAGGTATTGCTGATATTTCTATAGGAGAAACCATATGTGATACGGAAAATCCTGAGCCAATGTCATTGATAAGTATCGAAGAACCTACGTTGTCCATGAATTTTATGGTCAATAAATCGCCTTTTGCAGGGCAATCTGGCAAATTTGTGACATCAAGACACATAAAAGATAGATTGCAAAAAGAGTTGGAAGTCAATGTTGGTTTAGTGGTAGAGGATACAGATTCTACCGATGCTTTTAAAGTGTCTGGTAGAGGGGAGTTACATCTTTCTGTGCTGATAGAAAATATGCGACGAGAGGGTTATGAACTGGCAGTATCAAAACCAGAAGTTATATTTCAAAAGATAGAAGGACAGGCAAAAAAAGAACCTGTGGAAGAAGTGGTAATTTCTGTGCCAGATGAATATTCAGGTAGCGTTATATCCAAGCTTAATTTAAGAAAAGGAATGATGAAGTCTATGTCAGGGGAAAATGGTTATTCAAAATTAGTATATACCGTGCCAACAAGAGGTCTTTTAGGGTATCGAAGTGAGTTTATTAACGATACGAGAGGTGAGGGGACAATGGTTCGACGTTTTGAGGGGTTTGAAGAATTTAAAGGGGAAATCCCTCAAAGAATAAATGGTGTTGCTATCGCACAAGAACATGGTGTATGTACAGGATATGCTCTTGATAATATCCAGGAGAGAGTTCAATTATTTGTAGAACCAGGTGTTGAAGTTTACGAAGGAATGATTATTGGGATGAATAGCAGAGGGGAAGATATGGTTGTAAACCCTGCTAAAGCAAAGAAAGCAACGAATATGAGAGCATCGGGTAATGATGATTCCATCAAGTTGACACCACCTAAAACCTTTACACTGGAGGAAGCATTAGAATTTATTAATGATGATGAATTAGTAGAAGTAGTGCCAGACGATATTCGACTTCGAAAAAAACTGTTAAAAGAACTTGAGAGAAGAAGAAGTGGTAGGTAAATTATGAGAGAATTTTTGTATAATTATAAAATTGCAGTCACGAATATGGGACAAAATTTTGGGGAGAGATTATTTCAGGTAGTTTTTATTTTAATAATCGGTTATATTGTATCAAAGGTTATTTTGAAGATTATCAAAACATTTTTAGATAGAAGAGATGTGGATAAATCAATGCATCCTTTTATGTTAAATGGATTGAGGATTATAATTTGGATTGTTATTTTAATGACGGCTTTTGCAACGCTAGGTGTACCAATAGGTAGTTTATTAACGATGCTGGGGGCTGCTGGACTTGCTGTTGCATTAGCACTTCAAAATAGTTTAGGAAATATTGCAGGTGGTATTATCATTTTAGTAACAAAACCTTTTAAAAATGGCGATTACATTGATATACAAGAAACGGCAGGCATTGTGGAAGCGATTGATTTATTATATAGTACTTTAAGAACTTTTGATAATAAAATAGTTACCGTGCCAAATGGAAAAATAACCTCGGGGGTTTTAACAAATTATACGAGAGAAAATATACGGCGTGTTGATATCAATTTAGGCATTGGATATGGCGACAATATATCGAAAGTAAGAGATATACTGATGGGAATAGCTGAAAGTGATGAGCGAATTCTATTAGATCCAGAACCTGTTATTGTTGTTTCAGGTCATGGCGATAGTGCTGTAAATTTAATTTTTAAAGTATGGGCAGACACAGAAAATTATTGGAATATTTATTATGATATGTTAGAAGTTATTAAGGTCGCTTTTGATGAAAGTGGTATCAGTATTCCATTCCCACAATTAGATGTCCATAATATAAAAGATAAAAAGTTTTTTTAAGATAGAATAAAATTCAAGGAGGGAAAAATATGGAACATAAATTTAAAAGAATTTTAGTAGCTAATCGAGGAGAAATTGCGATTAGAGTTTTTAGAGCTTGCAAAGAATTAGGGATAAGAACAGTAGCTATTTATTCAGAAGAAGATAAAAATTCGCTATTTCGAACAAAAGCAGATGAAGCTTATCAAATAGGGAAAGGAAAATCGCCTGTCGATGTGTATTTGAGTATTAGAGAAATCATCGCTTTGGCAAAATCAAAAGGTGTGGATGCTATTCATCCAGGGTACGGCTTTTTGTCAGAAAATGTTGAATTTGCAAGAAAATGTGAGGAAGCAGGCATTGCGTTTATAGGACCTACTCATGAAATGATGGATAGACTAGGAGATAAAATTAAGTCTAAAATTGTTGCTAATGAAGTAGGTGTCCCAACCATACCGGGAGAGAAAAAATCTATAGAAACAGAAAAAGATGCAAAATTGATTGCAGCATCTTGTGGTTATCCAGTAATGCTCAAAGCAGCAGCTGGTGGTGGTGGTCGTGGGATGAGAATTGCCAGAAATGAAGAAGAATTGATTACAGAATATCGAAGTGCGAAAAGCGAAGCAAAAAAAGCTTTTGGTATTGATGATATCTTTATTGAAAAATATTTAGAAAATCCGAAACATATTGAAGTTCAAATTTTAGGAGATAAATATGGTAATATTGTTCATCTTCATGAAAGGGATTGTTCTATTCAAAGAAGACATCAAAAAGTCGTTGAATTTACACCAGCGATAAGTATTACGGAGCAGCAAAGAGAAGCTATTTGTCAAGATGCTCTTAAAATAGCTGGTGCTGTAAATTACAGAAGTGCAGGAACAGTAGAATTTTTACTAGACAGCACAGGAAAACATTATTTTATTGAAATGAATCCTAGAATTCAAGTAGAACATACTGTTACAGAAATGGTAACAGGAATCGATTTAGTTCAATCTCAAATTTTAGTGGCACAAGGATATCGATTAGACTCCGATAAAATTAATATAAAATCTCAAGAAGATATTAAACCTCGAGGATATGCTATTCAGTGTAGAGTAACGACAGAAGATCCAGTCAATGGATTTGCACCAGATACAGGAATGATTGATGTCTATCGAACAGGTTCAGGCTTTGGGGTGCGATTAGATGGTGGAAATGGTTTTGCAGGGGCAAATATAACACCTTTTTACGATAGTTTGTTAGTAAAGATTACTACGTGGTCAAGAAGTTTTGAGGATTGTATTGCGAAAGCACTTAGAGCAATGGATGAAACAAGAATCAAAGGTGTTAAAACAAATGTAGCATTTATTAGAAATGTTTTAAATCATGAAACTTTTAGAACTGGTAATTGTAGTACAAAATTTATTGAAGAGAATCCAGATTTACTGTCAACAGGTAAAGGCGATAGAGAATTAAAAATATTAACGTATTTAGGGGATATTTATGTAAATCAAACAAAAGGAGAAAAACCTCAATTTGATATACCGATTGTACCAAATGTAGATAAAAAGAAAATATTAGAACTAAAAGGAACAAAACAGTTATTTGATGAAAAGGGTGCAGAGGGTCTTTCAAAATGGATTAAAAATGAAAAAAGATTGTTGCTGACGGATACGACGATGAGAGATGCACAACAATCACTGATGGCTACTAGGGTGAGAACAGTGGATATGGAAAAAATCGCACCTGCAACAGCTTTTTATGGAAAAGATTTATTCTCCCTAGAAATGTGGGGTGGTGCTACTTTCGATACATCCTATCGTTTCTTAAAGGAATCGCCATGGGAAAGATTGACTATTTTAAGAGAAGCCATTCCAAACGTGTTATTTCAAATGCTTATTCGTGGGGCAAATGCTGTAGGTTATAAAAATTACCCAGACAATGTAATTCGTGAATTTGTAAGGGAGGCATCTAAATCTGGAATTGATGTGTTCCGTATTTTTGACTCATTAAACTGGATACAAGGAATGGAAGTAGCTCTTGATGAAGTTATTAAGTGTGGCATGGTAGCAGAGCCTTGTATTTGTTATACGGGGGATATTCTTGATAAGTCAAAAGAAAAATACAATTTAGATTATTATATCAATATGGCAAAAGAGCTTGAAAAAAGAGGAGCACATATATTAGGAATTAAAGATATGACGGGTCTGCTAAAACCAATGGCAGCGAAAAAATTGGTGGAAGAACTAAAAAATAATATTGATATTCCAATTCATTTACATACCCACGATACTAGTGGTAATGGTGGTGCGACAAACCTTATGGCAGCTTTGGCAGGAGTAGATGTGGTAGATACAGCCTTTAACAGTATGGCAGGGCTTACAAGTCAGCCAGCTTTAAATACATTAGTAGCAGCCTTAGAGAATACGGATAGAGATACAAAGATAAATTTAGATGGCATCCAAAAAATATCGACTTATTGGAAAGCTGTTCGACCAGTTTATCAAAACTTTGAATCGGATCTAAAGGCAGCAACAGCAGAAATTTATAAGTACGAAATACCTGGGGGACAATATTCAAACTTAAAACCTCAAGTAGAAAGCTTCGGATTAGGCGAAAAATTTGAAGAAGTGAAAGAGATGTATAAGACGGTCAATGAAATGTTAGGGGATATTGTAAAAGTAACCCCATCATCAAAGGCAGTTGGCGATATGGCAATCTTTATGGTACAAAATGATTTAACCCCTGAAAATATTTTTGACAAGGGAAAAGATATTGACTTTCCAGATTCCATCGTTTCTTATTTTGAAGGGATGATGGGACAACCTCAAGGAGGATTCCCAGAAGATTTACAGAAATTGGTATTGAAAGACAAGAAAGCTATCACGTGTAGACCGGGAGAATTGTTACCAGATGAAGATTTTGATGGTATAAGAGAAATGATTCGAGAAGAATTTGGTTTATCGGGGAATATGCGACAAGCATTAAGCTATGCGTTATATCCAAAAGTATTTACGGATTATGCGAAAAATACAAGAGGAATTGGACAGTTTAAGAAAATGGGAAGTGACATTTTCTTCCATGGATTGGCAGAGGGTGAAACTTGTGAAATCAAAATTGAAGAAGGTAAAGTAATGATTGTAAAACTTGTTGAAGTAAAAGGAATCAACAAGGAGGGAATGAGAGATGTTGTCTTTGAAGTCAATGGTAATAGGCGAGTTGTGAAAGTAAAAGACAATAATATAAAAGCCTTAGGTATCGTTGAAGATAAGACGGTAATGGCAGATAGCGATAATCCAGCACAAGTTGGTGCAAACATACCGGGAAATGTTATTAAAGTATTAGTGACAGCAGGGGAAGAGGTTGAAGAGAAACAACCAGTGGCAGTAGTGGAAGCGATGAAAATGGAAACAAATATTTTAGCGACAATGAAAGGTAAAATTAAAAATGTGGCAGTATCCGAAGGAGATGCTGTAAAATCAGGGCAACTTATCGTTGAAATTGAATAAATGAAAATATAAAATAGCTCCTTGGAAAGATAACCTTTCAAGGAGCTATTTTATGATAAGAATATTAAATTAATCTATCAATTTATATTTCTTTAATAACAATTCTAAATCTGTTCCTTTAATTTTTTTCAGAACTTGATTAATTGCAATTTTTTCAATAAAAGACATCTTCATATCAGTGATTTTTTTACCATCTCTAATCGCATAGGATGAATGTAATAAATCTCTAATATCGTAGGTACTACCCCATACTTCAGGGACTGCCCTTTCAATATCTAAAAGTGTATAAACAGCTTCCATTCCAGTACGCATAGAATATTCCGTAGTAAATATAGTATCTCTAGGTGTTTCAGCAAATTGACCTAGAAAGGCAAAGTTTTTACTACCATTAGGAACGACCTTAGGTCTATCACCAAGTTTTCGAGGCATGAAGAATGCAGTAACGTACGGCATCATTACAGGAACAGTATTGGCACTTTTTTCAGCCAACTCTTCTATTTTTTCTTCAGGGACACCTAGATGATACAACCATTCCATACAGATTTCTTTACCAGTACAATCACGCATCGATTTTTTTATGTAATTTCCCTTTTTATCGCTAAATAAACCGTAAACCCATCCTACTAATTGTTCTTTTGGTTGATTTCTAAATTGAGGCTGACGATTAAACGTCCAGCTAAGCAACCAATTGGAATCTTTAACAGTAACAATTCCTCCTGTAACAACACCACCAGAATGAGGATCTCTTTTACAAATTTTTTGAACATAAGGGGTAATATCATCGTTTAATAGTGTAACTGTAGCCGACATCCAATTGGTTTTTTCAGGGTCAGAGCAGAAATTGTCAGGATTACCAAAATCTTTATGATTTTTAGCGATTTTTCTCCACATATCCCAACCACCACCAGCTTTCAGTTCAGTATCAAATTTAGCAGGTGTATTTTGGCTACCCATCGTTGAATTTTCAACACAACCACCATTTGTAATAAAGACTAAATCGTTTGGTGTTAAAGGAATTGATTTTTCTTCATTTTCTGATTGATATAAAATTTTCGTAGCAATTTTTTCAGTATCTGTTATATTAAATTTAACATCTATGACTTGAGCATTGTATTGAAATTGCACATTGTGTTTTTTTAAATATTCGATTAAAGGCAAAATCATTGATTCGTATTGATTGTATTTTGTGAATCGAAGTGCTTTAAAATCAGGTAAGCCCTCTACGTGATGAATAAATCTCTTTAAATATAATTTCATTTCTAAAGCTGAATGCCAATTCTCAAAGGCAAACATTGTTCTCCAATAAAGCCAAAAAGTAGAATTTAAAACTTCCTCATCAAAAATATCAGTAATTTTTTTATTAAATAAATCTTTGTCTTGGGTAAAAAATAGTTTTAAAATTTGCTTAGCTGCATCATCGGAAAGTTTAAATTTACCTTCCGTTTTTCCGTCTTGGCCTCTATTTTCAGTAGCTCTCATATATGAAAAATTAGGGTCATCTTTATTTAACCAATAATATTCGTCTAAAACACTAACACCTTCAGTTTCTATAGAAGGAATATCTCTATATAAATCCCACATGACTTCAAAATGGTTGTCCATCTCACGACCACCACGCATAACGTAACCTACTTGTTTATATTCATAACCATCGCAAGCACCTCCTGGTAGAGGACCTTTTTCTAAAATATGAATATTTTCTCCTTTCATTTGTCCATCTCGAACAAGATAACAAGCTGCAGATAGGGCAGCTAATCCAGAACCGATGATATAGGCAGATTTTTTGTCTACATCTTTAGGTTTTCTAGGTCTTGCAAAAGCTTCATAATTTCCACTTCCATAATACATAAATTTTCTCCTTTTTTGTTTTACTAACTTCCATCAATTAATTAGACAAACTAATTAATTGCGACACAAAAAATACATTTAATTAACATCATCCAAATTATAACATTAAATTATATTGAAAATCAACAACAAATTATTTAAATTTTCAATAAAGTCAGTTTATTTTATGTGAGCGAAAAAAGAAAAATAGATTTCGTTCGTTAAAAAATAAATTTTACAGCTTGATTTTTAGCGAAATTTGTGATAAAATTTCATTTGTTATTACGGACGTTCCTCTGGGTATGTCTTTTAAAGGAATTTGAAAGTAAAGAGGTAATGAAACCTAAAAATAGCGATATGAACGTCTTGGGAAGGAAGGAGGAAATAACGATGAATATTTTACAAGCAGTTACAGAAGAGTATAAAAGAGATGACCTACCTAGAATAGATATAGGTGATACTGTGAAAGTTTACATCAAGATAAAAGAAGGAAACAGAGAAAGAGTTCAGATGTTTGAAGGTTTTGTTTTGAAAAAGCAACACGGTGGTATTAATCAGACTTTTACTGTAAGAAAAATGGCGTCAGGAGTAGGTGTAGAAAAAACATTTCCTATGAATTCGCCTAAAATCGATAAGATTGAAGTAGTGAAAAAAGGTAAAGTTAGAAGAGCTAAACTGAACTACATGAGAGAAAGAACAGGAAAAGCTGCAAAAATCAAATCAAGATAATCGATATAAGGGGGCTGTGTGTCCCCTTATTTTAATATGTATTGAAAAATAATATTTTAACTTTTAAAATAAAAAATTTTATGATTAGGATTTAGATAGGGTGGGTGATATATCGTATGATAGAAAATATAAATTGGTTTCCAGGGCATATGAAGAAAACCGAGGAATTGATACGAACTAATTTAAAGCTGGTAGATATTATTATAGAAGTGATAGATGCTAGAATACCAATTGCTAGTCGAAATCCTATCATAGATAATTTAATAGGAAATAAACCGAGAATTATAGCGATTAACAAAACAGATTTAGCAAATGCGACAGAAAATAAAAAATGGGAAGAATATTTTAAAAATCAAGGGAATATGTGTATTCTGTTAAATTCATCCAGTGGCACAGGTGTAAAAAAATTATTGACAATGTTAAGCGAATATAAAGATAAAAAAGATAGAGAATATGCAGAAAATCGAGAAGATAAAAAACAACTTGCCATAAAAAAACCGTTAAGAATGATGATTGTGGGAATACCAAACGTAGGGAAATCATCTCTTATTAATAAATTAGTTGGTAAAAAAAGTGCTCAAACAGGGGATAGACCGGGGGTGACAAGAGGAAAACAGTGGCTTACCCTTGTAAATGGTATGCAGCTTTTAGACACACCGGGAATACTTTGGCATAAGTTTGAAGACCCGGAAGTGGGATTGAAATTGGCTTTTTGTGGTTCTATTAAAGATGAAACGATGGATATTCCCTCTTTAGCACTAGATTTAATTGAATTGTTAAGAGAAGATAATAGCCAAGGATTAATGGAACGATACAAATTAGAGGAATTAGGAGAATCGCCTTTAGAAACTATGGAAAATATAGCGAAAAAGAGAGGCTTTATATTTTCTGGGAAGCGAATTGATTATGAACGAACAGGTAAGACTGTTTTAGGTGAATTTAGAGCGACAGAAATAGGGAAAATTACCTTAGAAAAAGCAGAAGAACTTTTGTAAAGGAAATAAAAAGATAAAATAAAAATTAGTAAAGAAAAAATGCAGAGGAGTTTTACTTGAAAAAAGCAGAAAAAGAAATTTATTTAAAAAATCGACTGATAGAAATGCAAGAAATTGAAAATCATTTGTATGAAAAAGGAATCAATGTAATAGGTGGTGTAGATGAAGTAGGTAGAGGTCCTCTTGCAGGACCTGTTGTAGCTGCTTGCGTCGTATTACCTAAAAAATTTGATATTATTGGCATTGATGATTCAAAAAAATTAACAGAAAAAAAGAGAGAACATTTATTTGATATTATAAAAAAAGAAGCTTTAGCCTATGGTATTGGATGGATTGACAATGATGAAATCGATAAAATCAATATTTTAGAGGCAACGAAATTAGCCATGAAAAAAGCTATCAAAGAGGCAGATAAAATGTTGACTGAAAAAGGGTTGGCAAAAATAGATTATTTACTGATTGATGCTTTAACCTTAAAAGATGTTGATAAAAAGCAAGAAGATATTGTAAAAGGGGATAGTAAAAGCATCTCTATTGCAGCAGCATCCATTATAGCAAAAGTAACGAGAGATCGATATATGATAGAAATCTCAGAAAAATATCCCGATTACGGATTTGAAAAAAATAAAGGATATGGCACGAAACTTCATTATGAGGGAATCGATAAAGTAGGAATTTGTGATATTCATCGCAAAACATTTCTAAAGAATGTTTCATATTAATAATAAAGAAAGATGAAAATTATTGTTTTTTTATATTGAACGTTTTTATTAAATTAGAAATTAAAGATATGATGTCTTTGATATAGAAGTCGTTTATGAATAAAGAGAATAGGTAGGTGTAACATGACGTTTAAAACAGATATAGAAATTGCACAAGAGTTTACAATGAAAAATATTAGTGAGATAGCAGAAAGTGCAGGTATTGATAAAAAATATGTAGAACATTATGGGAATAGTAAGGCAAAAATTGATTATAATATTTTAAAAGACAAAAAAGAGGTTAAAAATGGTAAATTGATACTAGTAACTGCGATTTCGCCAACACCAGCAGGAGAGGGAAAAACAACAACAACCGTAGGATTATCTGATGGATTGAAAGAAATTGGGAAAAATGTTTTTGTGGCACTGAGAGAGCCGTCATTAGGACCAGTTTTTGGTGTAAAAGGTGGTGCTGCAGGAGGTGGATATGCTCAAGTTGTACCAATGGAAGATATTAATCTTCATTTTACAGGAGATATGCACGCAATTGGAGCAGCAAATAATTTATTGGCAGCTCTTTTAGACAATCATATTCAACAAGGCAATGATTTAAAAATTGACCCGAAAAGAATCACTTGGAAACGATGTTTGGATATGAACGATAGACAGCTTCGATTTGTAGTAGACGGTTTAGGTGGCAAAGTAAATGGTACGCCAAGGGAAGATGGCTTTGACATCACAGTAGCTAGTGAAATTATGGCAATTGTTTGTATGGCAAAAGACTTAACAGATTTAAAGGAAAGGATTTCAAAAATAATTGTAGCCTATACTTTTGATGATAAACCTGTAACAGCAGGAGATTTGAAAGCACAAGGAGCAATGACAGCACTTTTAAAGGAAACATTGAAACCGAATTTAGTACAGACGTTAGAACATACGCCAGCATTTGTACACGGTGGTCCTTTTGCCAATATTGCTCATGGATGTAACTCTATTATGGCGACAAAAATGGCATTGAAACTTTCTGATTATGTAGTAACAGAAGCTGGATTTGGTGCTGATTTAGGGGCAGAAAAATTTTTAGATATTAAATGCAGAATTGCTGATTTAAAACCTGATGCAGTAGTAGTTGTAGCTACTGTTAGAGCATTAAAACATCACGGTGGTGTTGCTAAAGAAGATTTAGGAAAAGAAAATTTAAAAGCTCTTGAAGCAGGACTACCTAATTTACTTCAACATGTGGAAAACATTACGTCGGTATATCAATTGCCAGCAGTAGTAGCTATTAATGCTTTTCCCACAGATACAGAGGCAGAACTTAAGTTAGTGGAAGAAAAGTGCAGAGAATTAGGTGTGAATGTAGCACTTAGTCAAGTGTGGGCAAAAGGTGGAAAAGGTGGTATTGCTTTAGCAGAGGAAGTAGTTACACTTTGTGAAAAAAATAACAATTTCACTTTTAGCTATGAAGATGATTTAAGCATAGAAGAAAAAATAGAAGCTGTTGCAAGAAAAATATATCGAGCAAATGGTGTGACGATTATGCCAGAAGCTAAAAAACAAATAGAAAATTTAACGAAATTAGGTTTTCATCATTTACCGATTTGTGTAGCAAAAACACAATACAGTTTTTCTGATAATCCATCTCTTTTAGGAGCTCCTCGAGATTTTAATATCACTGTAAAAAATGTAAAAGTATCAGCAGGGGCAGGCTTTATTGTGGTATTAACAGGAGATATTATGACCATGCCAGGATTACCAAAAGTGCCAGCAGCAGAAAAAATCGATGTAGACAGTGAGGGAAGGATTTCAGGGTTATTTTAATGGATAAAATATTAAAAGGAAAAGCAGTTTCCGATAAAATGAAAGAAAAGATGTTAAAGGAAGTAAAAAAGCTTGAAAAAAAAGAGATTGTTCCTACCTTAGGGATTATCAGAGTAGGTGATAATCCAGATGACATCGCTTATGAAAAAACCATTGAAAAACAGGCTGAAAACCTTGGTATCGAAGTTGTAAAAACAGTATTTTACGATAATGTGCCTGAAAAAAACTTGATAAGAGAAATCGAAAGTTACAATGAGGATGAGACGATACACGGTATCATGCTTTTTAGACCGTTACCTGCTAGATTTGATGAAGATAAGATAAGAAATTTAGTCTTGCCAGAAAAAGATATTGATGGTATAACAGATGAATCTCTATCTATGGTTTTTGCTGGCAAAAAAGGTGGTTTTGCCCCTTGCACAGCACAAGCAACCATAGAAATCTTAAAACATTATCAGCTGGATATAAAAGGTAAGAATGTGGCTATTCTAGGGAGAAGTTTAGTTGTTGGAAAGCCTTTAGCAATGATGATTTTAGGTAAAAATGGGACACCGATTATCTGTCATTCAAAAACAAAAAATTTAAAAGAGTTGACTCAAAGTGCAGACATTGTAATCTGTGCTATGGGAAAAGGAAAAATGGTAGATGATACTTATTTTTCAGGTAATCAAATAGTAATAGATGTAGGGATTAATGTGGATGAACAGGGCAATCTTTGTGGCGATGTGGATTTTGATAAAGTCCTTGAACAAGTTTCAGCCATTACACCAGTACCTGGTGGTGTAGGTGGTGTTACCACATCTGTCCTTTTATCAAATGTTGTATCAAATGCAGTAAAGGAAATGAAAAAAGAACTTTACAAGTAGTTTAAAAACAGATAAACTTGAATAGTAATAAAAAACTCTTTTATTAGAGAACAAAATATGCTAGGGGAGCTTTAACAAGCTGAGAAATCAAACCCTTTGAACCTGATATGGTTAATACCATCGCTAGGGAAGCTAACATTGTATATAAAAATAATATAGTTATTCATAGAAAAAACTGACTATTAAGCAAAATATACAGAAGTTTTATAGCTTTTGCGATTTTGACCAACCTAATAGATCAGTTTTTTATTGTAAATCTACTAGAAAGGAGCATTTGTGATAAAAAAAAATAAAATAAGTGAAAATTTCACATTACCATCTATAACAATTATGATGATACTTTTTTTGTGGGAAATAACGGTTGCAATTTATGAAATCCCTAAGTATGTTTTACCAGCACCGACAGAAGTGTTAGCAGCTATTTGGACAGAGAGAGAACAAATGCTTTTGCACAGTTTTGTTACTTTTCAGGAAACCATATTAGGTATTGTACTATCTGTTGTATTCGCTATCATGGTTGCCATATTAATGGATCGATTTCAAAAAATAAAAATGGCAATATATCCTATTTTAGTCGTCAGTCAAACAATACCAATCGTTGTTTTAGCACCCATATTAATCATTTATATGGGATTTGGTATGGCACCTAAAATTCTTATTGTTATTTTAATGTGTTTTTTCCCAGTGGTCATCAACTTTGCTGATGGTATGGCTAGAGTAGACAATAGTATGGTCAATTTAATAAAATTAATGGGGGGAAATATTTGGCAAACCTATACTTTGGTAAAAATCCCCTATGCTTTACCAGAACTTCTATCGGGTCTTAAAGTTGCTGCTACATATAGTGTGATGGGGGCAGTCGTAGGGGAATGGTTAGCATCTTCAGCAGGACTTGGCTATTATCTGTTGAGGCTTAAAAATGCTTATATGTTGGATAAAGTGTTTGGTTGTGTGATAATGATTGTTATTTTAAGTTTATTGATGAATAGCATAGTAAAAATTTTAGAAAAGATATTTTTAAAATATGAAAATTAAAGGAGTAGAAAAAATGAAAATGTTGAAAAGAATAGGATTATTAAGTTTGTTGATAGTTGTGATGACAAGTATGAGTGGTTGTTTCTTTATATCGGATACAAAAGTGTCAGACGGAAAAGATGTGAAAAAACTTACTGATGTTAAAGTGATTTTAGATTATGTTCCGAATACCAATCATACAGGGCTTTATGTAGCGAAAGAAAAAGGGTATTTTGAAGAAGTTGGACTTGATGTAGAGATTGTTGAACCAACAGATGGTGCAACAAGTACATTAATTGCCACAGGAAAAGGAGATTTTGGGATTAGTTATCAAGAAGATGTGACGTATGCATTGGCATCGGAAGAACCTTTACCAATCAAAGCCATTGCAACAATTATTCAACATAATACGTCAGGGTTTGGATCGGTAAAATCGAAAAATATTACATCGCCTAAGGATTTTCAAGGGAAAGTTTATGCAGGATGGGGTTCGCCAGCAGAAGAAGCCGTTATTAAAGCTTTAGTAAAAAAAGATGGTGGCGATTTTAGTAAAGTGCAGATGACTTCTATGGATATGGCAGGGTATCAAGCCTTAGAAAACAAAGTGGATTTTATATGGATGTTCTGGGGATGGGATGGTATCGCTGCTAAGAGAGAAGGCTTAGACTTGAACTATATGGAGTTAAAAGAGCTTGATGGCAGACTAGACTATTATACACCAATTATTATTGCCAATAAGGACACCTTAGAAAATAAAGGCGATATGACGAGAGCTTTTTTACAAGCAACAAAAAAAGGATATGAATATGCTATTGACCA
>PDWI01005990.1_pt1 | contig 16483 bp, 19 predicted proteins | sample 1430891 | NCBI WGS metagenome assembly PDWI01 (sample SAMN01162508, study PRJNA174530) | Oral metagenome, whole genome shotgun sequencing project. | biome: Marine environment; feature: Marine mammal; material: Swab sample of the gingival sulcus; isolation source: swab sample of gingival sulcus...
GGCGTTCCCCTCCGGGTCGGGCTTTCCGTTCCAATCTTTTGTTCGTACCCTCACAAAAGGATTTCCTCTGCAATCCCTAACGCGGGGCGTGCGTTCTGCGGTCGCTTGTGCTTTTATGAGTTGCAAGTTTCAGGTTAAAAGATGAAAGTTCTAAACATGATGGCAATTTTGAATTACGAATTACGAAAGTTGGAAGGTTTTAAAGTTTTAAGGTTGGAAAGTTGTAGGTTAAAGGTTGCAAGTTAAAAGTTCCAAACATGACGAAAATCCACAACTCCAATTTTCAATTCAAATTCAATCCACCTTTGTGTTCTTTGCGATAAACTTTGCGTTCTTTGCGGTTAGGGAGTTTTAAGTTTGTAAAGTTTTTCTACCTTGTTACTTATTGTCCATCGTAAATCGCTCTACGAAGCGTTTTCTTGAAATATACATGGTTTTGGAAGCCTTTGAGGTTTGTCCTGGGGCGAAAATTATAAGCTCAAAATTAAACCGAAGCAAGCTCAATAAAAAAAGGTCTGCTGTTTGCAGACCTTTAAGCTCCTCTTCTTGGACTTGAACCAAGGACCCTCTGATTAACAGTCAGAAAAGCATCTTTTTCATTCCTTTTCAAACATTTGTATATTAAAAGGTTATTGAAATTCTTGTTTTTATTTTGTTTCATTTTCTCATATTCTTTTGTTAAAATGTTGCAGGTATGTTACAGGGAAAATTTTTCAGTATGTAAACCTGCAAGTTTTGCAAAACTTGCAAGATGAGTAAAGTATTAAGATGTATCAAGTCAAATAGGTATGAATATTTTCTAAGCTTTTAAAACAATATAGGTTTATGATATTTTCTTTTACCTCCAGTAGGATATGAATATTATTACACAAGTGATATTTTATCGTGTTTTTGTATATGTCTATTCTTTCTGGAGGTACGTAAGAATTTATCTTATTTCTTAATTTATCTTGTAAGTTGGCGTTGAACTCATACTTAACAGCACATAATACATCAGCGTTATAAAACAACTGAATACTATTAATGTTTAAACCTAGTATAGATTTAATATCGCCTTTTATGTAGGTGTAAGATTCATATTCTAAAGCATCTACATAAAAAGAATTGCCTGTTTTTACATTGAACTCATTTTTTTCAAACTCTTCGCCTATGGTAAAATGCAACTTTTGTAATAGTGTATTTTCATAGTTCATTTGTTGTTTATGTGAAATATGATAATTCTAATAAGAATAAAAGGAAAAAATAAAATTCCTAAAGTGAGCAGTAGTACATTTAGGAAGCCGTAATCTCTAAAAACAACAAGCCCTACTAAATATCCTAAATTAAACATATATATGTTGACTATTTGATGCGGTTCAACGTTTTTCCTTTTGATAAAAACTAAATACAAAGGATAAATAGATACTATAGTTCCTAATGTTGTAAACACGTGTAAAAAGTCACTTAGGTTATGAATTTTATCAACTAAAAAATAACTGAAGTTACTTAATAAGCTAACAATTACAAAACTGAAAATTGCAAAAATAAAAGATGTTTTTCTCATAATTTATATTTAAAAAAATTAGTCGATACTTTTTTCTGATTTTTTAATCAATCTTATTACTTGTTCATAATTATAGAATTTCTTTTCTGAGCCTCTACAACCTTTTGAATAAGAGGCAAATGAAAATACTGCTGTTATTCCAACTTTTTTGATTTACCATCTTCATTTTTATGCTGTATAAATTCTAACTTTTGAATTACGTGAGCTGTATGATAACCATTAGGTTCTAATTGTAAGTATTTTTTGAAATTTACTATTGCTTTTGATTGATATATTTTAGAATCTGAAAGGGAAATAGGTTCTACCTTCAATGACTGTTGTAAATAAGATTCACCTAAAGCACATATTGTTTCAGGATGATTGGGTCTCTTCTTAACCGCTTTTTCTAAATATGTTATAGATTCTGAAAAATTCCCTTCCCTATATCTTTTTATACCTACATCTTGTAAATTTTCAAAAGAAAACATTTTTCTCACAAATATGATTATTCCTATACCAATCAATATTATAAATATCCAACTCATTTTTAATAATTAATTTTTTTGCCTACTCCTGTTTAAAGTCTTTTTTCAGCTTATTCCGACTATTCTAAATATTTGCATTATGTAATAACTTAAGCTCTTTTTTGCTATTTGCTTTCTACTGTTTCAAATTGCAGAGTGCACTTAGGTTATGAATTTTATCAATTAAAGAATTAGTTGATACTTCTTTCTAATTTTTGCATTATAAAATTTACCGAAAGAGGTTGCTTTTTTAAACTGATACCACAAACTTTTAGGGAAATCCTTATGTATGTAGAAGGCTTTTTTCATGTATAGTATAAAAAAACCTTTTTTCTTATCGCAAGAATAATATTCTGCACCTACAATCCAAGAACTTTTACTCGTGTTGCATTTATCTGTAAAAGCAAAATTTGATTTTTTAATTAACTTTATTGCTTGTTCATAATTATAAAACTTCTTTTCTAAACCTTTACAATCTTGTGAATAAGAGATAAGTGAAAATATTACTGTTACTGTTATTGATAAAATATATTTTTTCATAAAATAGCTTTTAACGTGTTGGTGTTATCTTTGTGACCCCATCATCATCAATAATTCCCAGAATAAACATAGTAGGGTGTTCTTCATTTGTATCCCCTCCGTTAATTATAATATCAGAGAAACCCGCTGTTCCTTGTGTGATTTCAATAGCTTGCTCTATAGGTCTAACTCTAACATATATAAATTCATTATCAGAAAGGATAGCCAATTTAATTTTTATTTTATGACTGTAATTTATCCATTCAAGTGTATTTGTTTTAGTTGCATTTCTATTTAAAAATTTCACATACTTATGCATTTTTTTTATATCATCTATGAGACCGTAACTATTGCATATAAGCCCTTTATTTGTTTTTATAAATTCATATCTATTTGAAGGAATATACTCGTTATATACTATCCACACTTCTTTTGAACTATGATTACCCATTATATAGTTATCTCCCATTTTTTTTGTAATAGTTTCAAACGTTTCTCCTATTTGAGCGTGTGTATTAAATAGACCAAATAATGTAAATATTCCTATTAAAACTTGTTTTTTCATATCTTCATTTTTTTATTAAATTTTTTCTCTATTGTTAATTTTAGTACCTATAGTTATCTAACAGAAGTTTCAAATACTTTTACTATCATATTACTTTAATCTTTCATTTTAGCAATTTATATTGTATTTATCTATAAAAGAAAAGGTTGTTGTTATTACTAAAATGTATTTTTTTATAAAATAACTTTTACACACACTTGTTTTGAGCTTTGATACTCGAAGTGTATGAAGAGTGCTAGGGTTGAAAGCAATAGTTTTCAACCCTGCATGGCTTGTAGCATGATTAATACATTTGTATTGTGCAACGTTTTAATTTTCTATAAATCATATTTTAAATTATATTTTCCATTATTATAAACAGTTAAAGTCCTAACTATTGAACTCCAAAAGAAATCATCACTACTAAAAGGACCTTTTTTTGTGCATTCTTCTAATGATACCTTGAAACTATTATCTGCTATTCTTCTTAATTGAACGTTTCTGTATTTTATATCTTTATCGTAAAACGCATAGTTGTCTTTTATATATCTTAATGCTTGTTCTTCAGATATATATGGGATTCTATTTCTTTCAATTTCAGCTTGTCTTTTTTCTTCAATTAACAAGTTGTACTCGTAGGTTAAATTAGATAACTCTTGTTCAGTTTCTTTTAACCTCCTTTCTATATCCTCTTTTTCACCCTCTAACTTCTTATAATCAGACTCGGATACACAGCTACTCAAAATCAAAAAGGATAGACCCAATCCAAATAATTTTATTTTCATTTTATTCATTTTTGTCTATTGTATTATTTTATTTTTTAGGTATAGCATATTAGATGCTTTTTTCAAATATTTGCCAACTTCTTCTGACAATGTTTTGAAGGTATCTCTATCTACATTAAATTTACATTGAGAATACACAGACACACAAATAACATTAGAAATAGAATTAACATAAAATGCCAATCCTTCATAGCCCTTATATATGAAATTATTAACTAAATCAATATAATTAGGATTATTATAAACTTCTGTGAAACCTTTGATTTTTGGCATACAAAATTCTATGGTATTTACCTTTACCACAGAAACACATTGAGCCTTTACATTTGAAAATAATACAAATGTAAAGGCTATGATTAATAATGTTAATTTATTTTTCATTATAACTAACTATTATTCTTTAATTTTATTTTCTATTCTGATAAAATTTTGTGTAAAGTTTCAAAATCAGTTTCTAAAACTTTGGGATTAATAGAACTTACTATCTTACCTCTATTCATTCTCATCATTAATTTTTCAATAGTGCTTAATTTTTCTAAATAGTAATCTCTGTTTGTTACTATAATCTCAAAAGATTTATGATTTTTAACTTCTTTAATTTTTATTTCTTGTATATCTTTATAATTAATTTTCATTAAGGAATACCCTGTATTATTTATTATTTCTGTTTCATTAATAATAAGTCCTGCTTGTGTATCAACTAACTTTTTACCAAATATAAAGCAAGCTAATAACAAGGCAGGAATTCCAAGCCCTAAAATAATCATACCTACAGATGCTAATACATTGTGTTCTGTACTCATAAGATGGTGGTATCTATTAAACTCATTATATTTTACTATTAACAGCCAAGTTGTTAATAAGGAAAAGATTATAGACATTAATAAATATAAAAATATAACTTTTTTATTTAGAGGTATTTTTATTGTTTTTGTTTTTAAATTACTTGCTGTGATTTCATTATTTTTATTGTTTTTTGATTGATTATTTTTGTTCTTTTTTGATTTTGTTATCCAAGACCATAATGAAAATATTGGTATTACTAAAAGAAAAACACTTCCTATATACCCAAAGTTTTTAACTCCTCCCATAGCAGTAAATATCAGTAACCATATAAAACAAATGACTATTGCAACTATATATTTTGTTATTTTTTTCATTTATTAAAATAATTTAAATTAATATTTTAAAATCTCCGCCTACTCCTGTTTAAAGCCTTTTTTCAGCTTATTCCGACTGTATTTTATCTGCACAAATATATATCATATATGATAACCAGCGAAATGATTTAATTATCATTTTTGGTAACCTTAATTTTTTAATATGAAGACCAAAAAGGAACTACAAATAGCCATAGGTAAACGCATTAAAAATTTACGTGAAAGTAAAAATGTACCTCAACAAGATTTAGCAGGACTTTGTAATATAGAAAAATCTAACTTAAGCCGTTTAGAGGCTGGAGGTACTAACCCTACATTTTATACTTTATGTAAAATTGCTGAACATCTAAATATTTCTATTTCTGAACTTGTTAACATCTAATTTTTTTTATAGACTTAAAACGGACAATGCCTATCAAAATATTCTATCTCACGCTCTATAATATTAAAAGGAATTCCGTTTTTGTATAGAGTTTGCCTTATCCAGTTTCCTTTCTCATCAAACTCATATTGATATTTTAATAATGTGTCTTCATTAGTTTTAGGGACGGTGGTGCTTTTCTTTTCTATAACATTTCCAAAAAGGTCATATTTGTATTTATAATATCTTGTATGGAAGCCTTGCTCTTGACAATAACCACTCCAAATAAACTCTATCTCCTTTCCAGAATCATCATATCTATAATTTTTTCTATCAATTAAAGTATCATTATAATATTCTGACTCCTCAAGTTTCTTACCTTGTTTATCGTGTATAACAATATGGGTTTGTTTGACATCATGAATGAAACTATTACATATTGTTGTTTTAGTGTATAGGTGTTCTATATATTGATATTCAAACTTGCTTTCTGTCATATTTTCATCTAGACTTAACTTTTCTATTAATACACCGAATTCGTTATACTTGTATAAGTTCTTATCAACAAATTTGTTATTACAATAACGGATGTCTTTAAGAATATTGTTTGTTACATCATAGCTATAAAGTGATTTTAAAGAAATGCCCTCCTCAAAAAGGTAGGTTTCTTCTTTTATTTTGTTTCCTGCTCTATCAAAAGTAAATTCATAGTGGCTTTCAAGTGCTCCTTTTTTAAGTTCATAATATTGTACTACTGCACCGTATTCCTTATAACAGCAAAACTTTACGTGTCCTCTAAAGTTTAAATTTTCCATTGTTGATAAATATATACTTTTTAAAAAGGTAAAACATTATGGTCTGAACTATCGTCATCTTCTAGCCAAGAAAGGTCTTTTTGTGGCGGAGGAGCTATGTTGTTTTGCGAATTGATAGCTTCTATTTTCCAAGCTTGAAGGGTGTTAAAGTATTTTACTTCTCCATCAGGAGCAGTCCACTCTCGACCTCTTAAATTAATATTGACTTTTACTTCTTGATTTGCTTGAAACATATCTAATAAACTACACCTATCTTGAATAAACTCTATTAATAGATATTGAGGATATTGTTCATCTGTTGTTACAACAAATTCTCTTTTTTGAAAGCCATTACTTCCAAATGTTTGAGTGGGCTTTATTAATTTTATTGTTCCTTTGATTTCCATTGTTATTTCATATGTTTAAAATTTTGTGACTAAGCCTGAGATATAATATGTAACCTTACTTATTCTACTGTGTTCTTGATAATAACATTAGGTATAGCCTGTTTTATTAGGGCAATATTATAACAAAAATGAAAGCTGTTTGTAGATTTGCAACCTTGCAATTATTTATTTACCAAACATCTCATTTGCTAAGTCTTCTAAGTCTTTTACTATAATACGTGCTGATGTTTTTTCACTAATTAATAATTTCGTATCCAAACTTATTTTTTTAGGTTTTGATTTATCGCCATAAATAATGTAATGTTTTGCTATCTCTGGGTGCAAAACATTAGTAAATGCAGATTTTATTCTTGATAGATGAACATAAATAGCATTGCTCTGGGTATTAATAATGTCATCAATACTTAAAAGCATTTTGTCATAATTTTCTCGGTTAGATATTTCTTTATAAATATCCATTATTTGTCTTTTATACTTCTCTAAATCAGATAATAATATGCCCTCTGGATATTCTAAGAATAGTAAATAAATAGCCTTTGTTAAAGGTCTTAATTTTATTTCTATGTCATAGTCGGGTAATAAAATATTGTAATCTTCATCTATTACAAGTCTGCTCAACTTTTCTACAGAGGTATTGCTCTCTTGAATATATCTTTCTATGATAGGCAATACCTTCAGCAATTCTCCATTGCTTTTTAAGTCAGAAAGTTGATTTAAAATTATATCTACTTTTTCTTGTGTTTTATCATCTAATTTAATGTTATAGTCGTAATCATCAGTTCTTGAATCAATGAGGCACTCATCATCATCAAAATATACTCTATTTAAATGATTTAAGTAGTCTATAAAGAACTGCTTTAAAATATTTAAATCTGTATAATTAAATTCTATAAACTCACTACTGTTTTCTTCAATAATAAAGAAGCCTCCTGTATTACTTGGAATGCCTAAATAACTATTAATATTTTCTTTCAGAACCTCTGAACAATTAAAAGTATTAAGTATAGGAAAACGGTATTTAATTTGATAAGGTAATGTGTTTTTGAACTTAATATCTGATGCTAAAAAGAACTGTTTATAGACAAGGCTAAAGGCTTTTTTTAGACTTTGATTTTCAGACTGTATTAATTCAGTAATTTCTTGCTGATTTTCATTAGGAATAAAAATAACACAGTTGTATAACTCAGAAATAAACTTGCTTTTATGTTTTATGTGTGTTCTCTTTAGGTTATTAAATTGATACATTGATTAATGTTTTGAAATGATGATACAAAATTACATTTTTTAAATAACGCTATTATATATATTTATCATAAATGATAAATTAAAGTTTTTTTAAAGAACACACCTCTTTCGCTAAGTTACTTCACTTATAAGTAATATTTCTTTTCTGGAGGTGTCTTAAAAACAACCTAATTCACTTGAAAAATGAATTAGGTTGTCATTTAATTACGCATAGGGCACTTTAAATGGCTCATTTTTGGGAAATCCTTCTTGTAAGCTATGTGGCTTTTCTTCATTGTCGCCCTTGCTTTCTGGTACATAAACCCATTTGTGTGACAGGGTTATTATTTCGCCTGTATCTTTGACTGTGTATTCAAAGGGAGCACATTCTTCTTTTTTAACTTCTCCTTGAAGCTGTGTGCCTTTTAGACCTTCGCAAGTATCCTTATCAAACGTAGAGGATACATACGCTTTTTTTGCGGTCATATAGAAATCTCCTGTTTGTTTAGACCTTACGAATTCTACACCGCCTTGAACTTGAAGCAAACAGAACTTTGTTCCATCTGTTCTTTCTAACTCTTTGTAATCTGTAATTGTAACCATTTTTTTGAAATTTGATTTGTTAATAAATTCCCTACCTATCTTTAAAATGTTACTTACTCAAGCAAAGTGATAATTATTAATTTTAATGTCTGCTTGATAAAAAAACTCTTTTGTAAAGAGGTGGGAGAATGTTTACCATCCAAGAATGGGTAGGGGTATTGCAGGGGGGGCAGTTGAAAAAAGATAATTGTTTTTTCTTATTTTTTTCTAAAAAAAAATAAAACCTAACCCCTAAATAAATAGGGATTAGGCACAAATCAAAAAATCAATGATAATGATTATCATCACTGATATTCTAAATATTTTCCTAGCTTAGAAACCAGTGGTAACCGTGATTGCTATTAATACTTTTAGCAAGACTTTTTGTAAACTCAAAAACATTTAAGTTTCTACCCAAAAAAGTATCTATATAACTACTTTTGTTAGCTGATGTAAATAAGTTATATACATTCCAGAGGTTTATCATTCCATTATCACTTCTGCAAAACCTTTTGTCTTGGTAAAAGTCTTTAGCAATGGTTGATACTTGGCTGTCATTTAAGGAAAAAGATGGTATTGTACTTTTATCTTTTAGAGGTAAATAATGATACAGCCTCATTCTCCCTATAAGTTGAGCGAATTGGTGTTCTGTAAGTTCATATTGCGTTAGTGCTTTCATCTCCTCTAGGTGCTTTTCAGCTTGATAATTAATCAATACTGTTGTTATTTTTTCTTGCAGCTCTAAATGAGAGCCTACACGCATTTCTTCAACAACACCATCGGAAGAAACACATAAATTACAGCATACCATATTTTGAAATCCTATAAAAAATTTGAATTTCTCAATTGTCTTTTTACTGTATAAATTTTCTGTATTGTAGGCTCTTACACCCCCTATGGTTAAAGATAGCTCATTTCCATTTATAGTGTCCGTAATACTAGGAATACGCATTATAAAAGCCATTCTTTCATAATAGATTGTCTTTTCGTTATCCAAGAGTTCTTTTACAGGTTTATGAATAGCTGAAGGTATCCTTCCTTTGATTTGGTGTGAGATTCTAATTTCTGGTTGAGTAACTTGATGATGATGAAATATCTTGTTTACAGCATTTTGCACTACGTTTATAAATTCAAAATGAGCAATAGTTTTTTCATTATCTTTGCTAAAAACAGGGATAATACAATCCTTTTCTAAATGAGAAAGGCTAACACTTTTGGTATTAGCCTCTATAAATGGGGATTTGTATAATATCTCTGTATTTGGCAGAAACCTGCTATCTGCTATATTGATAGCTGTAGGTGTTTCTGTATCCTTACTTATTAGAGGAATCACATCTCTAACAGGCATTAATTCTAGTTCCATTTTTACTAAAGTTTTGTGTGTTAATTAATTTTTCTAACTCTTGCCTCTTATTGATAAATTGAGGTCTTAAGGTTTGTTGAAAATAAGGGTGTTTGTTATAAACATTTGTAAGTTCTGATACAGATAAAGAAGCTTCTATTTTACTGATAACCTCTTCTAATGAGGTAGGGCTTGTATTACACCATTTAAGTAGTTTCTCCCCTGTTTCTCCAGTAATAACAAATTCTGGTTTATTCATAAATAAGGCTGTTCTATCTTTACTAGCTTTAGCTAAATGTTTATCATTAACTAATTCAAAATTGACCGTTAATTCATATTCAAACCCTTCTCTTGTAATTTCCTTTGTACCGTGCTTAACAACTTGTGTTCTTCCATTATTGCCTATATCAAGAGAATAATCTATTTTCCTTCTTGTAGTAGTAATAATATGACAAGTAGATTGTAATATTTTATCTATAAAGGCTTGGTGTCTTGGTGTTACTTTCCCCCAATCTTGAAACCTACCTCCAAGTTGTTCGTGAATTTGTAAACAGCCTCCTGTACCCTGCCATTCGTGAGTAATACTATCTACAATAATCACTTGCATACCTGCTTTTTCACAAACCTCAATAGCTTGTATGTACCTTTCGGGTTGGTAAGGAGCTTGTAGGTCAAGGATATTAAAAGCCCCTAAATCAGCATATAGACTTGCTGATGAATTTTCAGTATCTATTAGTGCTATTTTAGACCAATCTTTAGTCATACCGTAGGCTAATAATAAAGCTGAATAGGTTTTCCCAAAGCCAGAAGCTCCAGAAATCCCTAGTCTTAATTTTACATTTTCTCGTTTACTTTGTTTTAATTGCATAATAAAAAATTTAATGTTTAATACTTTTATGAATTGTTACACCTCTTGAATATGGTGTATATAACAAAAGGTTAATCTCTTTTGAGACTAACCTTTTTAAAGATTCTAGTTTTACCCTTAGACTATAAGGTCAAAAACTTTCTATTTTCGTTATCTAAATCTTCATTTGAAAATTCTTTTAGATAAGCTATTGTTACAGAAACATCGCTGTGCCCCATCATTTCAGTAATCTTTTCAATAGGAGTTCCTGACATTTTTAGAATAGTAGCAAAAGACCTTCTGCCAACATAGGTTGTAAGTGTCTTGTTTATTCCTGCTAATTTTGCTATTTCCTTAAGCTGTTTATTATAACGACTTATAACCTTATGCCTTCTGTTAAATATTTGTTGAGGTGTTAATTCTTCACTTAATAAGATAGGAAATATATAGCTGGTAGTTCTAGCTTGACTTTTATAAAAGTCTAAAATATCTTGCACAGGAGGGAGTATTTCTAAATTGAATTTTCCTTTTGTTTTAGAACGTACATAATAAATCCTATCATTCTTAATATCAGACCATTTTAGGTGCATCATATCCTTAAAGTTCATACCACGAGTATATATAGAAAACATAAAATACCTATGCGTTTCTAACAAATGAGGATGTTTGGATAAATCTAGTGTTTTAATTTTCTTAAAATCCTCTACAGTTAGAAACTCTTTTTTAGCTTCTGATTTTAAGTGTGAAAACTTGTATTTTTTAAAAGGGTATAAATTAGAGGGAATTACGTCTCTTGCTCTTGCTTTATTAAACAATGCTCTTAACTCACGCATTTTAAACTTGACACCACCATTTGTATTCCCTTGCTCTCTTAGAAAAACCTCGTATTTTTGTAAAAACGAAGGTGTTACATTTTTAAATGTTACTTTCTTTCCTTTATATTTTACAATAGAATTTTTGGTGTCTCTGTATGCTTTAGAATTACTTATTTTACCTTTTCTTATTTCCTCATCAATAATTTCATCAAAAAAATCTATTAGGTTAGTATTCTTAGATTTTCTTTCTCCTCTAAATTTCTCTTCAAACTCTTCTAGTGTAAAGTCTTCGTTCTCTTTCTGGAAATCACGAATTATTTCTAACGCTTTTATTTTCATTTTCAGAAGAACTTCGTTTTCTACTTGATAGTTTGGGTGCTTTTTAATGAATTGCTCATTTACAAAATGTTCTTTCTCACATTGGAGACCTAAACTAATGCTTTTTCTCTTTCTATCTTTTAGTACTCGTAGGTAAACAGCATATTTGCCATTAGACAAAGGTTTCCCATCAAGCACCATTTTTATGGTTGCTTTTATCATATTAAATAAAATTTGAATTACTAATAAGAGGAGGTAGATTTACCTCCCCTTTGATTAAAAAAAACTGCAAGATTTGCAGATATTGCAGATTTACATTATAGTTTTTTGTAAACCCCTTTTCTTATTTTTTTAATGATTTTTCTTTTTTGCCACTGACGAAGTTTATCATCTATTGTTCTCATAGGTATGCTATAACGTTTGCCTATTTGAATAGCCTCTTTTCTCTGAAAAGAGTTAACAGAATTGTTTCCCAAATCATCTAAAATCATTTCATCTTGTATAGGCAAAAAACCATTATCTAAAGTTTTAAATGTATATAAACTATGTCTTAACAAAGTTTTAGTTAAGAAAAAGGCAATGATAAAATCTTTATTAGAACAGAGCAAAGTTTTTTGTCCATTAAGAATGTTCTCTTTATTTCTGATAACCGTAAAAATCATAGCGATTCTAAACATTATTAATCCGTGCCTATAGAGGCTAGGAGTAAAGTCCTCTATATTGGTTGTTATATCTTTATGTATATGAGCAATTCTTTTTAAAAACTTTTCCTCTTGTCTCTGTGTGAATGCAAACTTTAAAGGTTCTTTTATTTCTTCAAGATAGTTATATAACTTAAAAATACCTTTACCAACAGTTCTAAAAATATCTTTATTTTCTTTGTTTTTAGGAGCAAACACATTTTTAAAACCACTTACTTCATCAAAACTATAAAGTATGAATCTTGAATAAAGTCCATTTTCTTTTGATTGAATAATGGGTTTTAGTTGGTCTGGTGTCCCCGAAATAACCATTGACAATTTAGGCTCTTTTATTTCTTCAAAAATTTTATCTATCTTCCTGCTAATTGATATAGGCTCGTGGTGGAAAACTTTACGTAACACATCTGAATAATTAGACCAATCACTTTTAAACATATCCCCCATAGTATCTGCCTCACTTTCTATTATCAAAAGTCCGTGTTTGCTAGTACCTAAATAAGAATACATTTCTGGTGTACTAATATTTGCAGGTAGAATTTTTATACATAAAGGAGGGCAAGGCTCACTACTTCTTTCTTTATCTTTGCTATTTTTACAATCATTCTGTTTCTTTTTGCTATCAGCCAATATTTTGTCGTGTATATCTTGAATTAGTAACCTTGCATAATTCATAGCGCCTTTTCCACTTGCAGGAGGTGCAATAATTATTGTATATAAATGTGGATATACATCATTTCCATCATAAACACCATATACATTTGGGAAACAATTGCTTAACACCCCTATGCTTGATAATAAGACTATGTCTTTTTCTCTACCCACAAAATTCTCCGTTAAAGACTTTAACTCTTGTGGAAGTCTTTCGTAAATACTACTCTCTATCTTTCTTCTTTCCATTTTTATTCTTTTTTAAATGGTTTAATATTTTACTTTCTAATGCTTCTATATTTCCAGACTTGTTAGATAACAACCAGTTATCCAAATCTTCTTTTTTGAAATATATCTTCCCCCCATTCGGTTTCGTAAAAGCTATTTTTCCTTTTGAAGTCATCTTGTATAAAGATGACTTACTCACCTTTATATAATCACAAGCTTCGCTTGTTGTTAAAAAAAAATTTTTCATTTTACATTTCTTTATGATAACTGTTGCTGGCAATAGTTATCGATTAATGGGTACAAAAGTGAAAATAGAAGTGATACAGAAAAAGCACTAATTTTGTAGATGTACGGCTTTTTTTGTAGAAATAAAGAAGGTTTTGTAGAAGTATTATTTTTAGTCTAAATATTGTGTGATAATTTGGGGTAAAAAATCAAAAGCGTGGCACTTTCCTTTTACACCAAATTGATTTTTAATAGATGTTTTTTCTACATTGTTAAATTGTTTAAAAACAGTTTTTAAGAAGGTAGCATATAACTCTCTTGTTTTAGGAGAGCGGTGTGAGTTATATAACTCCTTATGTAATACCCAATAGGAAAAAGAAATTACTCCCTGTGTTAAATTTGGTTCAATCTTTTTTTCTATTGTGGGAACTTGTTCTTGTTTTACGAGATATTCAGTATATTGAATTAATAAGTTAAAATCGGTTTCGTTTAAGATTTGATTTTTTTGACCTTTTCCCTTCATATAGTCAAATACTGAATGTACTAACTCTATTTCTGATTTGTAAGGAATATTAAGGTCGTATTTTTGTTTGAGATATAATTCTATACTTTTTTGTGGTTTATAGCAAGTTTTAAATTTTTCAAAAGTTGTTAGGTTCTCTTGTTCTATAAGTCTAAAAGAATTTATTAGTGAACTGAAATACTTGGCTTGTTCTTCTTTGCTTAAGTAGATATTTGCTTGTTCTATTTCACTTTTTAAGTTATCGGTTATCTGCAGTAATCTTTTTTCTAAATAATTTTCAAAAATATGTGCTGCTCTAACTTCTCCTATTTGACCATCAAATTCATATATTATACCTTTCTCAGAATCTATATCTACAGGAGAAGCTTCTTCATAATAGTTATTTTTGATAAAATTATTTTTCAATTGCTCTATTTTTTCTGTAGAAAGAACGTTTTCAAGCTCTATAATTGCTGTTGGTTTAAATTCACTCATAAACGCAAATGTACAAAATGTTGCAGATATGTTGCAGTTAAAATTAAAAAAGCACCTACAATATTCTCGTAAGTGCTTGATTTTGTGAGCTCCTCTTCTTGGACTTGAACCAAGGGCCCTCTGATTAACAGTCAGATGCTCTAACCAACTGAGCTAAAGAGGAATTGTGTGTTGCATTTCTCAAATGCGATGCAAATATATGGGTTTTTTTTAAAATGAGCAATATTTTTTCAAAAAAAATACAAAAAAATTATATTTTTTCACTATTTGTTTGATAATCAGTACTTTTAAGTACTTGTGTTTTGTAACAAAATTCACAATAGTAATCTAAAATGGAAGAAAAAGAATGTTAAAAGACCGATATTACAGTGTTGGATTGAATTGAGAATTGAAAATTGAGATTTGAAAATTGAAAATTAGAGTTGTTTGTAGTGGGTTAGAACTTTCTAAGCTTTAATTTTCTACTTAACCGCAAAGAACGCAAAGTTTTTCGCTAAGTTCGCAAAGTGGATTGAATTAAAAATGAAAAATGAAAAGTGAAAAATGAATGAAAAATTGAAGTTGTTGGTTGTTAGTTGTCTGTTATGAGTTTTCGTCATAGTTGGAGCTTTACAACCTTAAAACCTTACAACTTGCATTCATAATTAAAAATGAAAAATTAAGAATGAAAAATTAGAGTTGTGGGTTGTCGGTTGTTGGTTGAAGTCAAGGTTTTGAACATTCATAATTCATAATTTATAATTCAAAAAGCCGTCATGGTTGGAACCTGCAACCTTTAACCTGAAACTTTCAACCAACCGCATACGCGGTGGCGGAACGCACGCCTCCGCGTTAGGGATTGCAGAGGAAATCCTTTTGTGAGGGTACGAACAAAAGATTGGAACGGAAAGCCCGACCCGGAGGGGAACGCCCAAAAAATACATCTTTTGTGAAGCAAAAAGTTACAAGTTGAAAGTTCCAAGTTAAAAGTTGAAAAGCAGTCATACTGAACTTGATTCAGCATCTCCAACAAATAGGAAAACCCTTACAAAAAAAGGGGAGATTCCAAATCAAGTTTGGAATGACTATGATTTTTTGAACAACCAACGAATAACCGACAACACACAACACACAACAAATAAAAACATAGACAGATGAAAAAGATTATAGGACTAGGTAATGCGATTGTTGATATGATGACTAAACTTCCTGACGATTCGTTTTTAAAATCGAACGATTTGGAAAAAGGAGGCATGTTTTTAGTAGATGACGCAACGATTGCTAAAGTATTGAACGAAGTAAAAGAGTATGAGCAAGTACAAACTTCGGGAGGAAGTGCCGCTAATACCATTCACGGTTTAGCCAAATTGGGGGCTGATGTAGCTTATATAGGAAGTGTCGGCGAAGACAAAACAGGACAGTTCTTTGTTGAGGACTTAAAGACATCGGGCATTGACGCCAAATTATTCCATAGTAAAACCCCTTCCGGATTGGCGGCTGCTTTAATTACGCCTGATTCGGAGCGTACTTTTACTACTTATTTGGGTGCTGCGGTGGAATTAACTCCGGATATGATAACCGCAGATTTATTTAAGGGCTACGATATTCTTCATATAGAAGGCTATATGGTTTTCAATCACGATTTAGTCAAAAAAGCATTGGAGGTTGCTAAAGAATGTGGCTTGCAAGTTTCTATTGATATGGCTAGTTTCAATGTGGTAGAAGCAAACTTAGATTTCTTAAAAGAAATGGTAGAAAAGCATGTCGATATTTTATTTGCGAACGAAGAAGAAGCTAAATCCTTTACCAATCAAGACCCTAAAACAGCTTGCGAGACCATCGGAGATATGGTAGATATTGCAGTGGTTAAGATAGGAAAAGATGGAGCTTACATCAAAGCGAAAGAACAAGAAATAGTACACGCTCCGGCTTTTAAAGCTAATAATATAGACACAACCGGA
>PDWI01005428.1_pt1 | contig 16479 bp, 16 predicted proteins | sample 1430891 | NCBI WGS metagenome assembly PDWI01 (sample SAMN01162508, study PRJNA174530) | Oral metagenome, whole genome shotgun sequencing project. | biome: Marine environment; feature: Marine mammal; material: Swab sample of the gingival sulcus; isolation source: swab sample of gingival sulcus...
CCGGAGCCTCAAGCCTGTTGTGCTTGATGAAATCCAGTGATTTTGCCTGGCCGCATGTCGTCTGGATAGAGAAAGGCACGGGGGATTTCGCCCAGTGCAACACTCTGTAGACAAAGCCACCAAGAAAGATCGTCAATGCCAGATACGGCAGGGCTACTCCAAACAGGTAGGGCATCCCGGGTATCTGCGATCCTAGCCAGGCAATCAAGACGAGAGCAATGACTGCCAGGAATGAGAAGGCGTACTTCATTTCTTACCTCGCTTCTGTTGAACTGTTTTGGCAACCAGCTGCCTGCCTGCATCGCGGCAAGCCCCGGAAACCAGTTAATTAACCGCTGACCTTACGTAAAACCTTATCCTTATTATCATCAGACAGAAACCTTGACGGACATTTACTGTCTGTTAATATGTGTGTCCCGGATCTGATTTCATTGATACGAACCTGATAAAGACGTTCACGATGCTCCATGTAACAATCAAAGGCCGCAAGCACTGCCAGATCGACAGCAAATTCAAAATCGTACAACCCGGAAACCAGATGACTCCTCTCCTTATCCGCTCCAAAAACTTCCCGGGTAATATGCTTGACCGCATTAAGAGGTGCCACAGCCTGGGAAGGTGAAAAATCCTGAACAGCACGAACAGCCATAAGCTCTTCAATGACAGGACGGCACTCCTTGACATCAGCACCCCTGCTCAACAGTGGCAAGAGCGCCGTCAGGGATCGCCGGACACTTCCACCAACAGGGTTGGCAAACTGATCGCGCTCTTTTTTGAAAAAATTAGAAGAAATGTAGGTTGACAGGGTATATTCCACCCAGCTATCAATTATTTTTTCACTGTGGTTTCTGAAACCTTCTGCGAGATCCATATACAAACGATCCTTCGCCCGAGAACGGCTAAAAGCTGAAGAATTGGCCCAGCCCCAACCTGCTGGAAAATGGACTCGAACTCATTGATACAGATTTAAAGACTCTATACAAACGAAACGAGATTCATTGCCATACAAGGAGGCTGAACGGATTGGTAATTTTTCGGGATACCCCGATAAAAAAACAGACCGCCACAAATGGCCGCCGGGAAAAAACAAGAACTGAATGGCAGCTCACACAAGGGGCACTTTTATCACCTTTCAGGTGCTTTTTCAAGAAGATTTTTCTCCGCACACTTGGCCCAAACCCCAGCAAAGTTAGGGGTTCCAGCGCTTATTACCCCTTCCCAAAAAAGATAAGATCACCTATGACATTCACCGCCTCATCAATGTACGGATCATCATTTACCTCCTTCAGCCATTTCGTACGAGCTTCTTTTTCATAATCAACGGCAGACGCGTCTCCATCATCACTGCCATCATTAAGGTTTTTGAAACGGGTGTAATGCTCACCAACTTTCTCACGCATCCTTTCAGCCTCCACCCTCTTGTTCCTCATTTCTGAAAGTTCAATGACGACCGTGCTGTTTTTGCTCTTTTCAGCCGCCTTGATCTGTTCCTCGGCAATGATCTGCAAGCCCTTGCTTTTTTTGATACGCTCCAGACTTCTCTGAATAATTTTTTTCTTGCTGATCTCCGCCGATCGCCATGGAATATAGTCCACAGGAGCGATAGAATCCCAGGGTAGACTATAGTCCAGATACCGTTCTCCAGACTTCACATGCTCATAGAGATCAGGAAGAACAATATCCGGCTCCACCCCCTTGTACTGAGTAGAGCCGCCATTAATACGGTAAAATTTCTGAATCATGACCTTAAACGCACCAAGATCATCATATTTTCTCATATGCAGCAGAGGGATATTCTCATTCATATCCAGAATCGTCTGGACAGTTCCCTTTCCATGGGTATGAGTGCTGCCCATAATAACTGCCCTGCCATAATCCTGAAGCGCTGCAGCAACAATTTCCGATGCAGAAGCCGAAAATTTATTAACCAGCACCACCAGAGGACCGTCCCAATACACACTGCCATTGAGATCACTCAGTATGCGCTGTTCACCAAAACTGTTTTTTACCTGGACAATCGGGCCAGACTCAATAAAAAGCCCGGCAATATCTACGGCATCAACAAGTGCCCCACCGCCGTCATCCCGCAGATCCAGAATAATACCCCGAACAAACTGTTCCTTAAGTTTTTCTATTGCCAGCCTGGTGTCATCGGTACAATTACGGGCCTTTGCCCCATTCCGGCTCCCTTCAAAGTCCCTGTAAAAACTGGGGATATGAATATATCCGACCCTGGGACCGCCATCATTTTCAAGGACAGTGGATTTCACGAAGGTCTCTTCAATCTGGACAACATCACGAATAATCCTGATGGTATCCTTTGTACCATCCGTTCTCTTGATAGTCAGGGTAACAGTCTCACCTTTCGGGCCGCGGATAAGCCGAACCGCATCACGCAGCCGCATATCAGTAATATCCACAGGCTCTTCCCCTTCCTGGGCAACGGCAAGAATAATATCCTCAGCTTTCAGCTGCCCCTGTCTTGCAGACGCACTCCCTGGAATAATTCGCACAACCTTGATAAAACCATCGTCTTCACGAAGAAGCGCACCAATTCCCTCCAGACTCCCCTTCATGTTAATGTCAAACTGCTCTTTGGTTGCGGGCGGGATGTAGTTTGTATGAGGGCCAAATGCTCTGGCTACACAATTAAAAAAACGGTCATAATGATCCTGAAGAGTTTCCTGTCGCAGCCGGTGAAAGAAGGTTTTATTTCGTTTCCTTACCTTGGAGAAGGCCTCCTTCCATAACTCCCCATCATTCTTGAACCCCTCCCTGCCATCATCTTTCTCTACAGCCTCTTCTCTCTCTTCCACCAGATCAAGATATTCGGAGATAAGCTGTGTTTTCAGAATCTTGCGCCAGCGATCTTTCAAGGCAGCCAGATCAGCAACAAATTTCAGCTTCTCGGGATCACTTTCATAACTCTCTTTCCTGGTTACAGCAAAGACACCAACCCTCATCCCCCCTGGTGTGAGATTTGGGCGGGGAATAACAAGGGTCTGCCCTATCTTCAACCTGGAAGGATCAGCTATATCGTTCTCCAGTAAAAGATCATCAACAGTAACCCCATCATATTTCCTGGCTATTCCGGCCAGAGTGTCACCGGGCATCACCTCACAGCTCTGCCTGGGTCTTGCTGAAAACCGGGGAAAAGTAAAAGGCTTGCCCTCACCATCATAAACGGCATCCCCGGCCAGCATCTCATCGACCATTTTTTCGACGATGTCAATTTTTTCATTAAGAATATCAAAACCTGTATCGGGAAGAACAATCTTCCCTGTTACCAGATTACTGTCTATAAAGGGGATGAATGCCTCTAAATGGGTCACATCGGCAGCAAGCAGGAAACGCTTTTGATAATCAAGTTGTTTGATATAGAGATCAAAAACAGCAACGGCAAGCTCATCATTAAGCTCCTTATCGCTAAAATGAAGTACCGGTAACTGTTTGCCGAGAATATACCCGATAAGACGGTTTCTTTTTCTATCAAAATCTTCGGCAAGAACCGGAGACAAAAGGCTTTGGAATATGGAAGAACAAATAAGACAAAGAAGTATAATTTTATTGGTTTGACGCATAATCAATAGGGGTTTCATTGTAGAAGATTGAGGACAGTGAGATAGCCACTTTCTATTTTGACCTTATAAGGTTTGCCTCCTGGTAAGATAGTGATACCAGAAGCCTGAAATAAATACCATTACAAAGATATTACAATCAGTACAATCAAAAGAACCACCGAGGCAGCGGCAGCAAGCAGAACCTCACGGGTTGGCGTCCTCACATAATGCCTCAAGCAATACGTACGAGCCTGTCAAGGGAACACCAAGCCTTTCCCCGTAATTCTGCAGGTCTGCAAAACTACAATTCAGCGATTTGCCACGGTTTTCCGCAGGATGGGCAAGATGGTAATCCAAAAAGGCCTTGAAAGAAGAGGCGATGAGCTTTTTTGTCCGCCCGGCAGGGCGCCCCTGTCTCTGACAGAACCGGTAATAGCGTTCATAGTTACACATGGCACGGGCAACCCCTCGATACATTGTCTTTGCTATATTGGCAGGTTCAAGATCCCGCAGAATAATATCTTCATATCGAGCTGCCGCTGCGTCCTGCAACCACAACAACTGTCTTTTGTTCAGGGTAATGCCGGGCCCTTCGACGGCAGAAGATAAAAAGTAGAGGGCAGAATGGTAGGCAATCTCGGGAATTTCCCCGGAGTAACGGACGGCATACCATTCATTTTCGATGAATTCATCAATATCAGCGGACAATGAACACACAACCTTATCCACGGGAACCATTCTCTTCCGAACCCAGCCCAAAAAGCTGTCTTACGGTATTCACCCTGGCATCATTACCAACACGACCAGAGCAGGGATTACTCTTCAGATAAACCAGCGGATTATGCAGTACCTTTGCACTGATAGCAGATACCATCTTTTCAAGATGAGCCTTATCCCCCTCCGAGATGCCGTCTAGTTTAGCAATTGTCTTTTCCAGCTCTTCACGGCCAATAGTATCAAGTTTCTGCCGCAACTCCAGAATAGTCGGCTTGACAGCAAGGCTCTCACAATATCTCTCAAACTTGAGCGTCTCTTCCTCCACAATCCGGGAAGCCTTTACCGCTTCCCGGTCTCTTTGAGATTTATTGATCTCAACGACACTGCTGAGATCATCAATGTCATAGAGATAGACATTCTCAAGCTCATTCAGAGCAGGATCCAAATCCCTTGGAACGGCAATATCAATAAAAAAGAGAGGCTTATTCATCCTTATGCGCATCACCGATCTCACATCATCCCGATGAAGGATAAGATCAGTGGCGCCAGTGGAACTGATAATAATGTCCACATCTTCGAGCTGGGAAACCAGTTCATTGATGGAGACAGCAGAACCATTAAACCTCTTTGCCAAATCCACCGCGCGGGAGAGCGTTCTGTTTGCTACCACCACAGAGGCAACTCCCTGTCCAACAAGATGCTCTGCTGCAAGCTCCGCCATTTCACCAGCACCAACGAGCAGCACCTTTTTATCTTGCAAATTACCAAAGATTTTCTTCGCAAGCTGAACGGCGGCATAACTGATTGAAACAGCTGAAGAGCCAATTGCCGTCTCGGTCCGTACCCGCTTTGCCACAGAAAAGGCTTTATGAAGCAGCTTGTTTAACAACGGCCCGGTTGCCCCTTCCCGGGAAGCGTAACGATAGGCCTCTTTTAGCTGACCGAGAATCTGAGCCTCGCCCACCACCATGGAGTCAAGACTGGCGGCAACCATAAACAAATGCCTCACCGCTTCAGTTCCTTTCAAGACATAGAGATACTGCAGAGCCTCTTCTCTGGAAAATTTTCCGCCAAAAAGAAACTCGATCAGCGTATTTTCAATGGCAGCATCTTTTCCGGCAATGACGAGAAACTCAACCCGATTACAGGTGGAAAGCAAATAAAACTCCTTGCATCCCTCAATCTTTTTCAGAGTGTTAAGATGATATTCATATCCTTGTGAAAGTGCAATCTGCTCTCTCACCTCTACGGGAGTGGTCTTATGATTCACCCCGAGCAGCAATATCTCCCTAGTTGCCATAACTATGCACACCTCCAAGAAGATACGTCACACCCCACAAGGTAAAGATAACAGATAAAAAGCCCGCAATAGTCATAATTGCCGCCCTTTTCCCGCGCCAGCCGACAGTAAAGCGCTTATGAATCTGTACAAGATACACAAACCAGGTGATCAGGGACCAGGTTTCCTTGGGATCCCATTGCCAGTAGGCCCCCCACGCCTGTCTTGCCCAGACAGATCCCGTTACGATCCCAAGAGTAAGAAAAACAAAACCAGTGGTCGTACACTGGCTGTTTAACTGGTCAAGGGATTCAAGGGAGGGTAGTCGCTCAAAAAAGAATCCAAACCGTCTGCCTTTGAGCTCGCGATCCTGAAGCAGATACATAACACCCCCGCAAAATGCGAGGGAGAGAAAACCATAGGCCAGCAGGGAAACACCCGCGTGAACAGGAAGCCAAAAACTCTGCAGGGCAGGAACAAGCGGTGTGAAACTCTTGTCTGAAAAGGTAGATATTATCAACAGAACAAGAATGAGAACTGAAACGAAGGTACCAAAATTTTTTACCGTATAACGCCAGCGAAAAGACAAATAGGCCCAGGTTGCTGCCCAGGCAAAGAACACCACCGCCTCATGCTGGGAAGCCACAGGAGTATGTCCGCCCAGAAAATAGCGGGAAGCAATGTAGAGGGTCTGCAACACCCCGGAAAAAATAAGAAGGTATCGTCCTATCCTTCTTGCTGATGCATTCTGATATACAAAAAAAACTATATATGCAGCCGCAGAAACAGCGGTTACAGCGACTGACGCAACATAGAGGATAACGCTGAAATCGTTCATCCGGCCTCCATTACTTCTCTAAAAGCTGTGAATCTATATTATTTTTCTGGAAGAAAACCTGCAGCAGGCACGTATTATCGACCCATTGCGGCAACTCTTGTTCGAGCAGCTCGGCCAGGGCGCGCCAATCTGACGTTCGGACAATATCCACAATTCCCCGATTGATCAAATTTGCAAAAATGACCCTGTTATCGGCAGAGTCACGTTCCGGGATAACAATTTTCGACCGGATATCGGCAAGCAGCTCAACAACCAGTCCGTAACCTGGATCAATATCCTCCTCAAGCCTGCTGCGCAATACCCCGGATAATGCCGGACTTCCCCCGCCAGTTGCCACACTGACAAGGAGCTTTCCACGGCGAAAATGGGCTGGAACATGAAAGTCGCTGCAAACAGGATCATCTGCGCTATTCAGCAGCACCCCGCTTTTCTGCGCTTCGCGATGAATGTCCTGCTGGGTCTGTTTATCAGACGTTGCCGCGAAAACGACAGTCGCCCCGAATAAATCCCCGGGCAGGTACGGTCTTTTTATCCATTCGATTTCATCACATTCTGCAAGCTTCTGCAGTTCCCCGGAGACACAGGCAGCAATGAGACGAATTGCGCAACCGGTATCCCTTAAAGAAAATACCTTTCTGGTCGCAACTCTCCCCCCACCGACAACAACGCAGGTCTTACCCTTTAAATTCAGATGAACAGGATAAAAATGAAAACTCATAAAATGCTGCTACACAGGATTGTTTTTCTTGCGCAGCCTGTTGACGATGATCGTTATTTTTTTCCCATCCCTGCTGATGGACTGCTTCTTCAGGGCAATATCATAGAAATGGCTGGCAAGCTCCAGAAATTTTCCAAGGTTCTGCCGTCTTTCATCATGAGCCAGAAAAATAACACCATCAGCAGCGAGATACTTGTCAAACAGAGCGAGCATCGGTTCCAAAAAGTCCTCTCTATAGATAATCTCTGCTCCAGCCAGCACATCAAAGGGCTCCAACTCGGGAGGATCAAACCAGTCAATATTACGAAAGATGACATTATCAAGCCCGGAAGCTGCCGCGCTGACACGCTGAAAATCCAGGATAATATCTTCATAATCACTAAGAGTTACATCAAAACCGGCACTGGCTGCCGCAAGCCCCGGTGCCCCAAGCCCTGCCCCAATTTCGAGCAGCCTTTTTCCCTGAACGTCTTTCTGTGCACCCAGGATATAGGCAAGAATCATCGCCGCGTCCCACAACCGAACCCAGAACGGAAATTCAGAGACATCTTTTAACGGATCCTTGCCATCAAGAAATTCTTCAATATCAGCAACCTTCAGAAGACGGACAAACCTCTCTCCAGCTTTTAGACGGTCAAAGGTTAAGGAATAATGCCCCTTAAGGCGATCATAAATTACCCTTTCATTTTCAGGTAAGGTTTTTATGTCCATAAATCAGTCCAGAACGCGAAAATCTAAAACAGGAAGTGATGACCAAGCCCTATAGCAGCAAGAACCAGACAATAGTAGCCAAACCATTGCAGCCGATTTCGCCTTATAATATCAAGCAACAGCTTGATAGCCAGATAGCCGGAAATTACAGAGGCTGCCATCCCGGCACCAAGCCACCACCACGCATCCGCCGCAAGCTGTGCATCTGCAAGGCCGCTCAGCTGCAATACCGCAGCACCAAGGATCGCCGGAATTGACATGATAAAGGAAAAACGAGCAATGGTTTCCCGGGGAACACCAAGCAGCATTCCCATAAAAATAGTGGAACCGGAACGAGACAAACCTGGCAGGATGGCACATGCCTGAGCGCAGCCAACAAGTAAGCTTCTGCCAGCATTCAGTTTCTGCGTCCCCTCTCTTATCCTTGAGGCAAGCAGCATAATTATTCCGGTGACAACGAGCATACAGTACGCCACAAGGGTCGAACCAAAAAGCTGTTCAACAAAATCCTTAAAGAATAATCCAACCACTACAGCAGGCAGGGTTGCAACAATGACATATATATCCCACATAAGATAAGTACGCCCCTGCTCGTCCAGGGTGCCCCTGATAAAAGTAAGTGGAGCGACTGCCATATGCAGCACTTCTTGCCGAAATACAATCAAGACAGAAACAAGAGTCCCCAGATGCAGGCAAACATCAAAGACAAGACCCTGCTCCTGAAAACTGAGTAATCCCGAGGCAATAACAAGATGTCCGGAACTGGAGACCGGCAAAAACTCGGTAAATCCCTGCAAACATCCCAGGATAATGGCTTTAATTACTTCCACACGCTATTCCTTTTCAGGTTACACACTTACGACAGAATCAACTTTCTCAAATAAAAGACAAAAAAAGGCCGACTGATAACAATCAGCCGACCCTTTAGAGCAGCCAAAAAGAAAACTACGTCAATCAGCAACCCTCAACAGCAGCACCCTTCTTCACAGATACCTTTACCTTGGCGCCTGGCTTAAGTTTATCAGCTTTTTTACAAGTCATGGTCACCTTGTCTCCGTCCACTGAATCGACGGTACATTTTACCTTTGCAGCAAGACTGACGCCAGCGGTACTCAGAGCAAATACAACGGAAAATACTAAAGCAAGAGCCTTCTTATTCATTTTCGTTCTCCTTTTATTAGAATCATTGTCCCAAGCATACACTTCGGACCTACAACAACAAACCATACACGCCAGAACATATAACAAATTATGATGGATTGCAACAGGGAGAGAACTAGTTCAACAGACTTTTTATATCCCTCTCAAGAATATTATGACCAACATAGCCATTATACTTTTTCACCACGTTGCCGGCTCTGTTTACAAGAAAACCAACAGGGATACCATAAACACCGCCAAAATCCCTGACCGTTGCAGCTTCTGCCATCAGCACGGGATAATTGATCTTTCTGCTTTTCACAAACGCGGCAACCGGCCCGGCACCCTGCTGATCAACAGATAAGGCTACGACAGTAAAGCCTCTGCCATTGAGTTCTTCCTGCAACTGCTTTAATACCGAAACCTCTTGTATACATGGAGGACACCATGTGGCAAAAAACGTAATAAAAACCACCTGCCCATCAAACGAGGAAGACCTAACGACATCGCCACCAACAACATTTTCCAGTGAGAAAACAGGCATTTTTACGGCCGCAATGCTGCTCGCAGAGCTCATGAGAATCACTACCGACAACAAGCAAGATACAAGAACACTATTTTTAAATCTAATTTTTTTTTTCATAAATAATTCTCCAAAAGATTCCATTATCTCGGGGTCTATGCTATGATCGCCCAGTCAGGATAACCCCGATAATATAATGTCAAGTTGCATAACCGTTCTCTTTTTTGTAGGGTTCTGCTCCTACAGTAGTCACGGTATTTAAAATTAACAGGTATTCTCACATTGGACATAAAAAAAAACTTTTTGCTGCTCGTTCTTTTCCTGCTCCTTCTCCCGCACATTGCCGTTGCAGAAATTGTTGACAGGGTTGTTGCGGTTGTTAATGACGATGTTATCACCTTGAGCGAACTCGAAAGGGAAACAGAAGGGATCTACTCCCGGATTGCCCAAAGTAACAGCGGCGAAGATCTGCTCGCGGCCGTCAACAGGGCTCGCAATGCAGCACTGGATTCAATGATCGACCAGCGTCTCGTTCAGCAAAAGGCGGATCAGCTTGGTGTTACTGTTTCCCCCGGGGAAGTTGATGCTGCCTTTGAGCAGATGCGAACCAGAAACAACCTGACATCCGATGAATTTCTTTTGAAATTGCACGAATCGGGGCTGTCAGAAGAGCTCTACAGAAAAAAACTGCAGGAATCCATCCTCCAGGACAAACTACTCAGTATTGATGTGCGCTCAAAGATCGTCATTACAGACGATATGATCCGGGATTATTACAACACCAGCTACATTCCGGAGATGGGTGGCGAAACCTACTATCTTCTGCAAATAGGACTTGGCTGGGACAGCGGCCTGTCTGGAGAAAAATTACAAAAAGCCAGAGACGAAGCCAGAGCAACGGCAGAAAAAGTAAGGAAGCTTGCCCTGGAGGGGAAGGATTTTAAAAAACTGGCACAGGATTTTTCAAACCTGCCATCCGCAGAAGATGGTGGAGACCTGGGCACATTCACCCTTGATGAAATGGTTTCTGCCATGCAAAAAGCCGTAAAAGACCTCCAGGCCGGACAGATAAGTGCAATAATTGAGACCTCCGCCGGGTATCAATTTTTCAAGCTTCTCTCCAGGGAAGATAACCCATCAACAACAACCGCTCCCTACGATGAGGTGAAAGAAGACATCAAGGAAAAACTGCACAACAGAAAACTACAGGAAACCTTTAGACAATGGGTGGACAAGCTAAAGGATAGTGCCTATATCCAGAAACTGTAACAAAAGCACATACACACTACCAGCATAACCTCACAGAAAACGATGATTACAGGCGAACAGGAAGAAATGCTCGTGTCTCTTGGAGAGAAACTCAGGGCAACCAGAAAATCCACTGGTCTTGATATTTCCACCGTTGCACAGAAGACCAAAATCAGCGAAAAAAATATCAAGGCAATTGAAAACAGTGAATTCGCGGCTCTTCCCGCTGAAGCGTTCACCAGAGGCTTTTACAGGATATACGCATCCTTTCTATCCCTTGACCCGGCTGAGGTTTTACGTCGCTACGATGCAGAAAAGGCAAACCTTCCAAAAGACAGTGTTCCAAGTAATCCGGTTTATAAGAAGCGAAATGAAAATATTGGAGAGATGGCGGCTCCGCCGACCTTTATTCTTTCATCGGCAATAGGTTTTGTCCTTTTTATTTTTCTCCTCTTCGGAGCATTCCTCTGCTGGTATTTTTCCTGGAATCCGGCAACATTTTTCAGCCAGAAACTACGCAGCCTTGACACACAGCCAGTGATAATGGAGCAGGCTTCTGGTGAGAATGAAATCTCCGCGGTTCTGTCCCACATTCGGGAGCTGGCAACGACAACGCCGGCACAGGCAGCAAGGACGGAGAATACATAGCAGTTCCTTCTTCCCAATCTCCTCTTTTACCTGTTCTCAAGTGCTCCATGGAAGACAGCGCGATCGTAATAAATACCCTTGAGTACAACGAATCAGATCTTTTAGTAACATTTTTCTGCCACAACCTCGGACGGGTTACAGCAATTGCCAAAGGAGCAAAACGAAGCAAGAAACGCTTTGTAAACAAGCTCGAACTCTTTACCTTCCTTGATATCGACATCACTCTGAAAGAAGGCCGGACACTTGCCTTTTTAAATGCGGCAGAACTCCACACGAGCTATCTTAACCTGCGAAAAAACTATCCACATTATGTAGCAGCCTCACTTGTGATAGAATTACTCCAACTGGCAACAAAAGAAGGAGAAGCAGAACCAGAACTTTTTAAACTCTCCCTGTGGGCACTCCACAACCTCAATCAGCTTCACCAGCCATACAAGGCAACAATAGTCCTCTATCTGATCAGATTTTTCAGAATTATTGGTTACGAACCCAATCTACAGGAGTGCGCCAGCTGCAAGACACCAACAGTATCCGGCCATAGAGGAACCAGCTATAGATTCATCCCGGCAACAGGCCAATTCTATTGCAGCAGCTGCAAAATGAAGGAAGGCATTCCCATATCCCTGGGAACCTTAAGATTATTGACGAAAGCACAGAACCTTCCTCTCGAAAAGCTGCACATCCTAAAGATTACAGGGCCGCCATTTACGCAGTCGATGCAAATACTCCACTATTTCGGAAGACAGATCTTCCAACGGGAGTTTGTCAGCTGGAAACTTTAGCCTGCATATCTGACGAACCTTTCACTCCGAACCGAAGCAATTGATTTTACTGAAAATTAACCCCGCAAGAACAACCTGTTTCTACGAATCGATACAACGAACCTCTCCACTGTATTCGATTTTTTTATAACCGTCCTGAAGGGTCAGGATCAACCCTCCATGTTCATCAATACCTTCCACCTTTGCTTCATACTGGGGCGTGGTTATAACGTCAAAACCATAAATAACATCCCTGCCGATAATATCCGTCAACTCAACCCAGCGAGCAAGTAAACGATTACGGCCATCAGGCCCCGAGAAATACCCTTCAGCCAGAAAATATGCCTCCTCAAAGTAAAGAAGCCCAATATTCCAGCGCAGCCGGGCCAAAAATTCTGCCGTAAAATCAGGGACATCAATATCGCGCCCCAGGGTCTGTTTCAGAGAGATTGCCAGCCCGGCAAGCTCATCCGGGAAACTGGTATTATTTACATTTATGCCAAAACCCAGCAGGGTAAACTCCTCAGCAAATTCCTTTTCGGTATAACCCTCAACCAGAAAACCGGCAACCTTGGCATTCTCAATCAAAACGTCATTTACCCAGCGGACAACAGAAGAACCACCAAAGGCAGCAATCGTTTCCACGCAGGAGATCCCCAGGGTCAGAGATAATAATTGTCTTGTTCGGGGCAGTAGATCATTCCCGCACACAAGACACCCCCACACTCCACCAGGAGGTGCATGCCAGGTTCGGGCGAAACGTCCCTTTGCCTTGCTCATTGTATCGGCGAGAAACACAGTGCCGCTCTTAAACGAACGACCACTGCCTGCAGCATCATCTATCGAAGAACGGGCACATTCCATAGCTCGTGGCAGAAAAGGAAAACAACGAATATCAGAGGCAACAAAGGAACCATAACGGGCGATTTCTGTAACCGCCTCCCTGCTAAGCCCTGCGTCCGGGCAGACCAGGGAATCCAGAAATCTGGAAAACCGCTTATCCACCATGGAAGACGTTGGCGAATTATGCACCTTTTTTTTCATCAACACCGATTAATGCCGGGCATCCCAGTCAGCCTTGACCCTGGTAATAATTTTCTGGATCAACGGCAGTTTATCAGGTGCACACACCCCGACAAGCGGCTGTCCCTGCTCTACAGACACCCCTGGTTTAAAGTAGACGGAATAAATAACCCCCTTTTCTCCATTGTAATAAACAGGAGTATCACGCTTCATCAAGGACATCGTCAACAGCTCCTCTCCCTGATCAATAGTCACTGCCCTTTCGCCCTGTTTTTCCATTCTTGACTGGATATCCAGTGCAAAAAAATACTTGGCAGTTTCCGGCGCTGGAAAAAGAAAGAGAACCTCTTTCAGTATACCTTCAATAATTTCTTTTTTCTTCAACGGGTGTTTGATTGTAAGTAATCTCTCTCCCGCTTCCACGAATTGTCCGTCAACCGACCTGTTTATATCCGAGATGATCCCGTTGGTCTGGGCCGTAATAACCTTGGGATTTCTCTCCCTGTTTATTTCATACAACTTCGTTCCGGGAATCTGGCCCCACTCCCCGGAGGCAGTATTTACCTCATCTCCCTCATTCACCAGAAATGTAACGACTCCGGTGTGCAAGGCAAACACATCAACGTAGTCAAAGGGGTCAGACTTGTATTTTGCCAACAATGCATCAAAATCTATTTCACTAGAATCAGTCATACCAACAACCTACCTTTCAAATTTAGGCAGAATCACAATTCTGCCCGTTTTGTACCACACGGTATAAAACACGTGTTATAACTTGTTTATTTTCCTTTAAAATTATTTTTTATTTTAAAGAAATACGTTTATACTGACTGTCCGGTAACATGGCAAGTCATAATACAGATTTTACCATAATCTCACCCAAAAAAAACTCACCTGAAAGTTACTATCAATGCATCCATCTGCTGCAAAAATCCTAGTACCCGGTCTTGTTTTTTCAGGCGCTGCCCTGATTATCACAGCTCTATACGCTGCCCTGCCTTACCTGTTGAACAATTACGTCATACCATATGCCCTGCAAGACTTGCCTTTCAAGACCAGGACAGTGAAAATCCTGAGCATATCACCGAGCCAGACGACAGCCACGGCGCATTTTGCAACCGAAGACGGACAATCAATAAAAATTGCCCGGCTTGAAATGCACTATTCCATCAACACATTACTGCAAAAAGAGATAGAGCGGCTGGCAATCGACACAATTTCAGTTACATTACGGACAAAAGATGGTCAAATTTCCACCCGGAACGTCCAGAAAGAACAACATAGTTCCCCAGAACAGCTGCCCCGGATTATTCTCCCCGTTGACATTAACATGTTGACTATTACAAACGGAGAAATAACCATCAACGATACGGACAGTAAATCCAGCACCCGTTTTTTTACAACAGATGCACAAATAACCCTGATTACAAACAAGACAGACTCCGGGAAATATCTGCTGCAAAAACTGCAGCTGGGACTCAATAACCGCCCTCCCCTTGCTGCAAAAATTATCGGCTCTATGACGTTTCAGAAGAGTACCCAACAAATTAAAGTCACAGCGAATATTCCAGACATCTCCCCTTTTCCCGCATTATTACAACAAACCTCCGATCTGCAAGCAACAGGAACTGTCTTGATTGACGCAACACTGAAAACGAGGAATTTCAATACAATCGACACTCTGCAAGCCGCCATAACCCTTACCGACTTTAGTGCTGGCATATCAACGGTTCAACTCCAGTCCTCTCCTGAGGGTAAGGCGAAAATCTCCCTTGCAGGAATCCCGGGAGACCTCCAGTACCGGGCCGAGAATTTTTCTGTTTCTGTCATGGCAAAGGAAAAAATAGAATGTGCAGCAACGGGCACCATAACCGCAGCACCAGTGCAGATAAAGGGCAGCTTGCAACTTGCCACGCCCCATGCAGCTCAACCGTCCATCCTTCACCATGAACTGACCCTGAAGCCGGAAGGTGTTGCGGTTACTTACGACTTCGACAACAACTCCTATTCAATCAATAAATTTAAACTGAAAGACCTGAAAAGCTCGGGGAAACTGCGATACTCAAACGGGATAACTACAGGTAATATTACATTGCAATCACAACAAGTAACCACCAGCACACGAGAATTTGCAATTCATAATATCTGGGCACAACTTCCCTTCGAGTACCCGTTTCAAGGCAAAAAACAGCAACAAGGGACCCTGCAACTCAGGGAGTTACGCTACAGGAACAATCCCCTTGCATCACTCGAAGCAACATTTACCCAGAAAAACAATGGTATCGACGTGGTCACAGAAACACGAACACCATTTTTTGCCGACTATATATTACAATGCAGAGGCAACATCAGAAACAATGGCAACGCTGATCTGGGCTGTACAGTTCCACCATTCACTTTCGAATCGACCAAACTACCGGATTACGTCCCTTTTGATCATACAGCCTCAATATCGGCAAGGCTTTCTGCGAAACAGTCAATTACCCGCCACAACAAGAATTTGAGCGGGAACCTGGAGTTCAACATCGAAGATGGCTCCTACCACAAGGAATCCATCACCATTGCCGGAATCAACGGCAGGATAGAAATACCTCGGCTCCCCCAACCGTTTACCAGCCCCTCACAGCAACTTGCCATTGACTCTGTTACAGTTGGTGACATCCAGCTTTCCAATGGAAAGATTGACTGGAGATTTCAGGAAGGAAACGCCCTTTTTCTCGAAAAAGCACAGTTCAACTGGTGTGGGGGGAGTGTAGAAACAGCAGGACTGACCCTTGCCCCGGAAACAAAAGACTTGACAACGACCCTCTATTGCGACCGCATTAATTTCAGTCAACTCCTTAGTCAATTTGGGATCGAAGGAGCTGAGGGAGACGGCTCGCTTAACGGAAAACTCCCATTGCGCATCAATACATCCGGCATCTACCTTGATGACGGATTTCTATTTTCCACGCCAGGCAATAGTGGTATAGTCAGGTTCAGGAACAATGCGCAATTACAGCAGGGTGTCGCCGCATTGCAGCAGACGGCCTATCTTGATTACACCGTGCAATCACTGGAAAATTTCGCATATAACTGGGTAAAACTGCATTTCAGGACAAAAGGCAGGGATCTTCTCCTGGGTATGCAGCTTGACGGCAAACCGGCCTCCCCTCTTCCATATGGTTATAAAAATGGGCATATAGTAAAGACCAACAAAGCCCCCGGCCTGCAGCACCCGATACGGCTTGATGTAAACTTTCATCTGCCGCTTCAGGAGATACTGGAGTACGGTACTGATCTACAATCCTTGATGGAGAATATGTAATATGAA
>PDWI01005429.1_pt1 | contig 16479 bp, 13 predicted proteins | sample 1430891 | NCBI WGS metagenome assembly PDWI01 (sample SAMN01162508, study PRJNA174530) | Oral metagenome, whole genome shotgun sequencing project. | biome: Marine environment; feature: Marine mammal; material: Swab sample of the gingival sulcus; isolation source: swab sample of gingival sulcus...
TTCATTATATGATAACCAAACTGAGTTTCAACTATTCTATTTTCTCCATCTTTCATTTCAAAGGCTGCTTTTTTGAATTCTTCTACAAATGGCTCGTTCTTAGCAAAAGTGTATACACCTTTGTTTTGAACTTTTCCTGGGTCATCTGAAAATTCTTCTACAAGTTTTTCAAAATCTCCACCAGACTCTACCTTAGCTAGTACTTCTTCAGCCTTTTTCATTTTAGCTTTCTTCTCTTCTTCTGGTAACGGCTTGTTTTCTTTATCCATAGTTGATATTAAAATATGTTGAACACTTGCTTTTTCTAATGCTTTCTCAATACCCACTTCCTGTGCATAAGCATACTCTGGATCTTTCATCATAAATTCTTTTTTCTTAGCTTCATCAAACTTTAAGTCCTTTGTCTTAGCTTTTTTAATCTCTTCAGCTAACAATGAAATCTCTACGATATTTCTAAGATTATCTTCACTCACTCCATCCGCTTCCATCTTTTCTTTCCCATTAGCTTCTACATAAGCAGCCACAGTACTATCAACTTCTTTTTTCTGCTCTTCGCTAAGAGTAATTCCCTCTGCACTTGCAACAGCTTTTAAAGTATAAAATCTCTTAAGCACTTCTAAAGTATCAGCTTTTATAGCCTTGTAAGCTGGAAGTCCTTCTTTTATTTCCATAGTCCAGTCAAAGTTTGGTCCATACATTCTCTCCATATCAGAAAGTATAAAACGTCCCTCACCTTCTGAACAACGTTCGTCATTAACTCCTAAAAGCTCATTATCTTTCAAATCAATATTTGCTGTTTCTTCCTTTGCTTCACTAGCCTTAGTGCTCTCCTTAAGCTCAGACTCAGAAGTAGCCTTAGTATCATCTTTTTTACAAGATGCAAAAATCAATGTTGTCATTATCATTACAAGCAGTATAGCTGTAAAAAATCTTTTTTTCATTTATCATTACTCCTTTTTATTACTAAATGCTACTATATAGGATTTTTTAGGTAAAATCAATACATCTAGCATAGTTTAATATTTTTTTAATTATTTTGCCACCAAAAAGTACGAAAGCACTAAAACACCAAGCACAATTCTGTAATATCCGAAAACCTTGAAGGTATTTTTCTTAACATAATCTAAGAATAGTTTTATAACTACAAGAGCAACTAAGAAAGAAACAACAAAGCCTACTCCTAAAATTATAAACTCAGAATAACTAAGACTAAAAGATGTTTTTAAAAGTGAATATCCTGTAGCTCCCACCATGGTAGGTATGGCTAAAAAGAAGGAAAACTCAGCCGCAACTACCCTAGTAAGCCCTAAGAACATACCTCCAATTATAGTAGAGGCACTTCTGCTGGTTCCCGGTATCATTGCTAGGCACTGAATTAGACCAATAAAAAAGGCTTTTTTATAAGTGAGTTCACCAACGTCACAAACCGTGCTTTTCTTAGCCTTATCTTCAACTATAAAAAATACTATACCACCTATTATTAGCATTATTGCAACTACGATAGGATTAAATAGGTACTGCTCTATAATGTCGTCAAATAAAAGACCCAAGATAACAGCTGGCAAAACTCCAACAATAGTTAAAAACCAGAGTCTAAAAATCTTGTTCATCTCTTCCTTTGGCTTGCCAAATGGAAATAATCTATCCCAAAATATAACTACAACAGCAAGTATCGCTCCTAATTGAATAACTATGTCAAAGGTTATAGTAAAGCTCTCGCTAAAACTTAACCACTCATTTATTATAATTAGATGTCCAGTAGAAGAAACTGGCAAAAATTCAGTTAAACCCTCTACAATACCTAATATTATAGCCTTTATAATATTAATCATCTACATTCATCACTTTCTTTATATTTTTTTCAGCCTTGACCCTAGGTATCATTATCATATGACCACAACCAAGACATTTTAACCTAAAATCTATCCCAACTCTAAGCACTTCCCAATCAAAGGAACCGCAAGGATGTTTTTTTTTCATTCTTACAATTTGACCAACTTTTATATCCATAAGATCACCTAAAAACCTTTATCTTGCCATTATAAATCCCATAAACAGACTTATTCCCAGCCAAACTTTTACTAATTTGTTCAATTACATCTTGACTAATTATCCCGCCTTCTAGCAAAATAGGAACACCTGGTGGGTAAGGAATTATCTTATTTACAGATTTCTTCCCAAGCGCTAAAGAAAAATCCACAAGTTCAATATTTTTATCTGCTGTAAAAACTTCCTCACTATACAAGTCCTTAAAATCCCTAGCAAAGTTTATATTCACATCCTTATCTAATATACCATCTATTTCAAAAATATCCTTTTTAAATTTTTCAAAAACTTCACTCTTATCCACCACAGTAAAAATGCAGGTCAAATAATCCTGTGTACACATTTCAAGAACAAAGCCTTTTTCGAGTAGTAATTTTTCTATATGGTAGGCTCTTCCTTTACAAATTAAGGTTAATTTGCAAATGTCCGAACTAGTACTTCCCTCTAAAAAATCATATTCAGATAAAAGCTTGATGTTCCTAAGTTTTAGTAAATCCTTTTTTAGACTAAGCATATTCTTAGATAGATTATCAATATAAGAACTATCAGAAGATAAGTTTGACACTACTGCATCCATTTCAGCCATCATTATAAAAGAAGGACTACTCGTTTGAAATTTTTTAAGTCCTTCAAAAACTTTTTCTACCAAAGACTCATCATTAATATGAATTAATCCACAAGAAGTGATTGCTGGCAAGGTTTTATGCACACTTTGAACTACAATATCTGCATAAGTCACAGCACTTAAACTCTTGTCATAAAAATTAAGATGTGCCCCATGCGCCTCATCAACTATTAATCTAATCTTATACTTTTTGCAGATGGCTGATATTTTTTTTATATCGTAAATAAGACCCTCATAAGTAGGACTAGTAATAATAAAAGAACTTAAATTCGGATTATCTTTAATTTTTTGCTCAAGCTCAGCTAAATTAAGTCCTATATTTATGCCATTTTCATCCTTAACTTCATTTATAAAATTCGCCTTAAGTCCAAAAATATCTATAGCATTGTATACACTTTTATGACAATCATTAAGGAGTAAAACTTCTTCTCCCCTAGTATGCACGCTCATAGCAGATAGGATACCAACCGTGCTTCCATTTGTCAAAAAATAAGTCGCCTTCGTAGAATAAAAGTCTTTAAGTCTTTCAAGACTCTCCTTAATAATTCCTATAGCTAAGTACAAATCATCAGTAAAAGCCGTCTCCGTTACGTCTATCTTGTGAACATCCTCTATAAAAACAAGTCTCCCACCCTTATGACCTGGCATATGGAGTGGGTAGTACTTTTTACTATATTCTCTTAAATCACGTTCTAATTTATTCTTATACAAAATCTATTCTTCCTTGAAGCCATACGTTTCCTTTAAATCGCATCCCTACCTTAGGCTCTCCCAACAAGTCTTTTTCGTTAATCAAAAGGTCTAGTTTAAGACCCATAGTCCTAAGTCTAAGGCAGTAAATAAAGCCATCGCTATCACGTATAGTCTCTTTTTTCACATCCTCTATTATTCCTAATAAAGAGTACATAGCATCTATATTTTCAACTGGAAATAAATACACCTCCAAAACACTTAAAACATCCTCAGTCTTAAGTAAATCCCTAATAAAACTCATCTCCTCATAATACTCTTCTTCAGACATAGATATATCTCTCATGCCTGCTGATTCCATAAAATGATTTGACACAGTCTTTGCATTTTCTTCTCCGCTCTCATCAAAGAAAACATCGTCTTCTATAGGGAGCACTATCATACCTTCATTTGAAAAAGCACTCAAATAAACACCGCGAACCTTGCTCTTGTGAATTATGGCATCTTCATAATCCTCTGCATTACTTAAAAGAAAATTAACGGGTATACCTCCACCCTCACTTTCAGTAAAGGCAAAGGCAGATATATTTTCACTGCTATAGGAAACATCTACATTTTCACTTTTTATAAATGCACCCTTTAAGGCAACGGGCATAAAGAGCCTTACATCAAGCACCTTTTCCTCTTTAATAACAGCCCTTACTAAAAGGCATATGCTCTCAGTATATGCTCTTTTAATATCAACTATTTTATTGTAGCTAGAACTAGACCACTCTTTAATAGTCTCTCTTTCAACAACTATCTCTTTAATAAATCTATCTATAAAGTTATTATCCGCTTTATAGTCCACATTTAACATACTTAGAAAGTCAATCATAAAACCTCCTAACCTTATAGCTTGTAGAGTTTAATTCCATTTCTATAAGTAATATCTTCTACTATCTCTTTATCTATGCCCTTTATCTCAGCAATTTTTTCAATAATATAAGGTAGATATGCCGACTCATTTCTCTTACCTCTTTTTGGCTCAGGGGCAAGATATGGAGCATCTGTTTCGACTAAAATCTTCTCAAGCGGAATCTCTTTAACTGTCTGAACTAGATTTTTGGCATTTTTAAATGTTACAACACCACCAACTCCAATATAATAACCTAAGTCCACAAACTTTTTAGCCATTTCAGGACTATATGAATAACAGTGAATAACACCGTCAAGCTCATAATCCTGAAGTATTTCATAAGTATCCTGAGCAGCATCCCTAGAATGGATTACAACAGGTAAATTTAAGTCTCTAGCTATATTTAATTGCTCTCTAAACCATAATTTTTGCACTGTCTTGGAGATATTATCATAATGATAATCAAGACCGATCTCACCTATGGCAACTACCTTTTCATAGGTTGCCATTGCAAGTAATATCTCCAAGTGTTTTTCTTTCATTTCTGGCACATCATAAGGATGTACACCAATCGTAGTATACATAAAGTCATACTGCTTTGAAAGCTCTAAAGACCTTCTTGACGTCTCCATCGAAGCCCCAATGTTAACAAGCTTTTCTACACCAGCTTCTCTCGCTCTCTTTATCGCAGCTTCCCTATCTTCCTTAAAAGCCTCATCATCAAAATGCACATGTGATTCAAATATCATAACTAACTCACTTTACTTCCACTATCTATATCCTTATCAACAGTAATAACAGATAAATCATTTTTATTTGAAGCTGCAAGTATCATACCTTCACTAAGTACACCACGAAGTTTAACTGGTTTTAAGTTAGTAACAACTATTACCTTCTTGCCTACCATATCATCTGGCTCGTAGAACTCTTTGATTCCTGATACAATTTGTCTTGTTTCATCACCAATCTTAATCTGTGAAACAAGTAATTTTTTAGCATCTTCATGTTGCTTACAACTTATAACTTCACCAACTTTAAACTCAACTTTGGCAAAATCATCAATCGTTATTTCTTCTTTTTTAAGTTCTTTTTTCTCTGCTTTTTTAGCCTTTTTAGGCTCTTTCTTTTCTTCTTTATCTAGACCAAGTTCTTTTAACTTTTTAGCCTCATCAATTCTCTCAAAAAGCGGCTGACCAGTAGCAACCTTATCACCTACAACTGTTTTTCCAAAACTTTCTAATGACTCAAGACTCTTTACATCGTTAGATATTTGAGCGAAGATTTTCTCTGCTGTTTCAGGAATAAATGGTGAAAGTAAAACCGCATTAAATCTTATGCTTTCTAATAGATTATAAAGTACTGTTCCAAGTCTTGATTTCTTTTCTTCGTCTTTAGCAAGTACCCAAGGCATAGTTTCATCAATGTACTTATTAGTTCTTCTAAGAAGTGTAAAGATATGGTCTATCGCTTCAGCAACCTTTAGATTATCCATTGATTTTTCAACTAGCTTAGGTGTTTCTAAGGCTAATTTAATAAGTTCATCATCAACTGGCTCCTTAGTATCTGGACTTTGAATTACACCATCAAAGTACTTGTTTTGCATAGCAACAGTTCTGTTTACTAGGTTACCCAAAATATTTGCTAAGTCAGAGTTATTTCTCTGAATAATAAGCTCATGAGTCAAAGTTCCGTCATTAGCAAATGGCATTTCGTGAAGTAGGAAGTATCTAACTGTATCAACTCCGTACGCCTCTACTAGATCCGTAGCATAAAGCACATTACCAGTAGACTTACTCATCTTGCTATCGCCTACTAATAGCCAAGGATGACCAAATACCTTCTTTGGAAGTGGCTCGCCAAGTGCCATAAGCATAATCGGCCAATAAATAGTATGGAATCTAAGTATATCCTTACCTATTATTTGAACATCTGCTGGCCAGTATTTTTTATAGTTTTCAGCGCTTTCACCCTCTGGATTGTAGCCTAGAGCAGTAATATAATTGCTAAGTGCATCTAGCCAAACATATACAACGTGACCCTCATCTATAGTTACAGGAACACCCCAGTCAAATGATGTTCTTGAAACACAAAGATCCATTAACCCTTGATTTAGGAAATTGTTCATCATCTCGTTTTTTCTGGACTCTGGTTGTATAAAATCTGGATTTTCCTCTATGTGTTTTTTAAGTCTATCTTCATACTTAGAAAGTTTTAAGAAATAAGCCTCTTCATCTGCTTCTTGCACTTCTCTGTGGCAATCTGGACACTTTCCATCAACTAATTGCGATGGTGTTAAAAATGACTCACAAGGAGTGCAGTATGAACCCTTGTAAACACCCTTATAAATATCACCTTGCTCATAAAGTCTTTTAAATATTTTCTGTACTATTTCTACGTGGTAGTCATCTGTAGTACGGATAAACTTATCATAGCTTGTATTCATAAGATCCCAAATTGACCTTACTTCTCCAGCTATCTTATCAACGTGCTCCTTTGGAGAGATTCCCTCTTCAATAGCTTGTTGCTGAATTTTCTGTCCGTGCTCATCTGTTCCTGTCAAAAAGAAAACATCGTGACCTTGTAATCTTTTGTATCTTGCAATAGCATCTGTTAGAACTGCCTCATAAGTATTTCCAATATGTGGTGTTCTTGAAGTATATGCTATTGCAGTAGTAATGTAAAATTTTTGCTTCTCCATTTATATAACTCCTATATTTGATTATCGTATTCTATTTTTTTAGGTGGCTCTAAAAGTCTCTCTGGCTTTTTGAGGTATCTCATTACAGCCTTTATAGCCTGTGCCATATAGTATCCATCAACTATTCTTTCATCGGCAACCACCTTTAAGTCAATGTATTTTTGCTTTTTAATACCCTCTGAAGTCTGCACTAACTTAGTTTCTTTAATACCAAAACCTAAAAATAAAGAAACTGTTCCAAAATTATAGATATGATGATAAACACCCTTTATTCCTAGTGAACCTAGATTTGTTACAAACATACTTGTATGGAAAGGACTTGCATCCATTATACTCTTTGGCAAAATACCTATCCCATCTGCAAACCTTATAAGCCATATGGCAGAACTAATCAAAAATCCTGGCATTATACTGATTGCCTTGGCCAACATATCAGTATTGTTTTCGTACTCTTCTTCCTTATTTGCCTCTATCGCTTCATTGATTATTCTAACTACATCGTGTAAGGTAGCGTTTCTATCGTAGATATTTTTTATTGTAGTCTCTCTTGCATCTTCAGTAAGTGTTTTTTTCACTACAAAAGACACACTTATATCCTTTCTTGCATAAGGTTTACTGCCAGAAATAAATCTGTTTATCTTAGGCTTTTCAGCCATAGTCCTAACAAGAGCAGCTATAAGAATGTGCATAAAACCAATCTTCACGCCATACTTCTGCCTATATTCATTTATAAACGGCTCAATATTGTCCATCTCGATACGCTGATTAAAATAAACTAGTGCATCATTTCTTTCTTTCATTATGTACGGAATCAATTTGCTGATGGCATCTTGCTTAGTCAAATAATAACCATCAGACCTATCCCTAAAACTTCTTTTTCTCATATTGCCTCCTTTAAACATTATACCTTAAGGATGTTTTGCAAGCAATAAAAATATATTTTGTAATAGATATTACCTGCTTTAGAGCTTTTGTTATGAAGAAATCCGACGTGATGCTATCTTTAGTAATTCCAAGACGATTATCTTTCTCTCTGCTGTTGGGCACATCGGATTTCAGTCTATATCTTTTTTTTACGAAATCCGACATTCCCTACAGTTAATAATGTGTTTTTACTTATTGTTATACTTAGTTACTGTTAATGTCGGATTTCAACATAATAATATTTTTAAATATTTTAGAGCTTTTTTACGAAATCCGACGTGATTATAACTATTATATTCCTAAGACATTTTTCTTTATTTCTCTTCTTGGGCACATCGGATTTCAGTCTATATCTTTTGTTTTACGAAATCCGACATTCCCTACAGTTAATAATGTGTTTTTACTTATTGTTATACTTATTTACTCTTAATGTCGGATTTCAACATAATAATATTTTTAACTATTTTAGAGCTTTTGTTATGCAGAAATCCGACGTGATTCTATCTTTAGTAATTCCAAGACGATTATCTTTCTCTCTGCTGTTGGGCACATCGGATTTCAGTCTATATCTTTTGTTTTACGAAATCCGACATTCCCCACAGTTAATAATGTGTTTTTACTTATTGTTATACTTAGTTACTGTTAATATCGGATTTCAGTCTATATCTTTTGTTTTACGAAATCCGACGTGATTATAACTATTATATTCCCAAGACATTTTTCTTTATTTCTCTTCTTGGGCACATCGGATTTCAACAGTTTTCGGGATTTCAGCATTTTGGCTAACAATAAAAATATATTTTGTAATACACCTTAACATAAAAAATCGAGATGATTAAATCCAAACCTCTCGATTTTTGATATTTTTCTTTTAAATTATGATAGAAACTCTGCTGCTCCTAACATCTCCATAGTGATTCTGAGTATGTCAGACCTTTTTATTATTCCGATGAAAACTCCCTCGTCATCTACTACTGGCACAAAGTTTTGACTTTCTACCAACTTTACTAGAGACGATATTTTGGCATTTATTCTTACTTCTTTGATATTAAACCTTCTTGGAACCTCTTTTATTCTTAATAGTTCAATTTGCTCTATCCTCATATCTCGTCTTTCGTTGATAAACCAAAGCAAATCACCCTCTGATATAGCTCCTACATACTTCCCCTCATCATCAATTACGGGAACTGAAGTAAATTTATTCTTACTTAAAATTTCCAAAGACCTCTTTATCGAATACTTCTTTTTAAGGTAAACGACTTCACTCTTTGGAGTAAGAAACGATGCAATGTTCATATATAATTCTCACTTTCTTAAGTACATATTTTTATTAATTATAGCACACTAAATTAAAAATATTCTAAATAAAAAAAATATGAACAAATGTGCTGTTTGCTGTCAAAAATCAGTTTTTTGCAATCAAAAAGCCCCCTAAGGGACTTTTTATATTATTAATAATTTAATTATTTTTTATTTTTAAGAATTATTCCAGCACCTGCAAGAGTAGAACCAAATACCATCATCATGCTTAGTGGTAGACCACCAGTCTTTGGTAATTCTTCATCCTTAATATCATCATCTGCAGGCTTATCCTCTGGTATGCTTACATCGCTAATTTCTTCTTCAGATACTGTAGTACTTTCTGATGACTCACCTTCTTCACTACTACTTGGAGCTTGTGTAGTAGTTGGAGCAGAAGAAGTTTCTATATCTCCACCACCATTTGTTGTACCTGTATTTGCTGGCTCATATTGCGCAACATAAACCACATCAGATGTAATAATATCAGTTCCAACAAAGTTTGGAGTCCATCCTGTAAATACATATCCTGTATCAGGTGTTACAGTTGGAGGTACAACACCTTGATTTGAAAGTGTATCAGTAGTTAATACTGTAAATGCTGTAGTTCCACTTAAGCTTCCATTAGTTCCAGGCAAGAAAGTAACATTTACAGTAGGTATAACAACAGGTGTTAAAGTTACTGAATCTTCTAACTTGCTACCATCTTCGAGTGTAACACTAGCTGTATTTGTTACTGCACTTGTAATAGCTGGTAATGAATATAATCTTACTATGTCAACTCCAGCCGCTGTCCATGTAGCTGTAAATGCTGGAGTAAATGTATAGTGGTCATCTTCTACTGTAACAGTTTTGTCGATTTCTTCTACAAATGGCATATCAGCTGAAGCAGCAGCCGGATCACCTATTACAGGTACATCAGAAATAGTGTAATCAAATTGATTATCAGCTTCTAATTTTAGTTCTACAGTATTTGCAGTAACATCAAAAGTATTATCAACTTCAAATTTAACTTCTTGTTCTATTTCATCACCCGCTGCCAAATCTGTAAATTCTATTTCTTTATCTTCACCAGCTAGGCTAACTGTAACCTTACCAGTTGAATTTTTAAAGTTTCTAAAGTTCTTTATCCAAACCTTACCTTTGACATAATACTTCTCTTCTTTAGTAGTCGAAGTAAGTTTCACATTGTAACTAGGCACATTTGTAGCTGAAAGACTACCCTCTTTATCTAATGCCCAATTATACTTGACTTCTTTTACATATTTAAAATCATCAGTTTTCATCTTAGCTGGTTTAATTCCAAATCTTACTACATTACCATTTGCTGATGAATCTGTTCCATCATCTGTATCATACTGAATGGTTTCAGTTGTTTGAGGAAAATAATACTTATATAGCTCTGTAGTAGGTAAAGAAGAATTAGGATATGGTCTTGAAGTATAATTATTACTATTTTCCTTATTCCAATCTATAGGTTTTATTTCTAAACCATTGTCAATAACTGTTACATTTTCCTCTTTATTCGCTACTATATTGTAAATATTACCTCTTCCTGCCATTAAAATAGCTGCTGCAGAGCTAACTTCTTGCTCATAATTGCTCTCTCCAACTATCTCTAATTTAGAACCTTCATCTGCAGGTATATTAGCACCTATGTCTACATTAAAAGCACCGTACACAAGTCCATAAGATGTTGGGTTAATAGCTTTTAGATTGGAAGTATTTATTAAGGCACCATATCCACCATAATTCCTACCCCAAAGTTGCCACCAAGGAAGATTAGGTTTTTCAAACAAAGCGGTGTTTGCCATTGTAACATCTTCAATGATAAGTAATCCACCTTGCATATCCCCACCTGCTCTATACATAAAAATACTATAAGCAGCATTACTATTTGCATCAATAATCATATTTTTCAAAGTTAACTCAACATATAAAGTACGAATATTAAAAACACCTTGTTTTGCAGTATAAACTGGGGTAAAGTTATCTGTTGCTATAACACTGTGTCCTTGTCCATCAATAGTAACACCATCTTTAGAAAAAGATACAACTGGAATATCATCATCTGCCAAAACATCCTCATCTAAATAAATAGTTCCACCTGCAGCAATATCCTCAAGTGCTTGTCTAAGACCAATATGTGTAGCTGGATACTCAGTATTACCAGCCCCCCCCACGTGTATTACAGCATCTCCAGGCGCTGCATAAACACCAATAGTAAAACTAAATACTAGTGCCATTGCAAGTATCATTGAAATAAATTTTCTTTCTTTTCTTAACATCTTTTTCTCCTTTTGATTTTCGCTCCCTATTTATTTATAGGTCTGCAGACTTATTATTTTTTTTAATTATAGCACCATAAACTGATAAAGTCAATCATTTTGGACTATGTCATTGAAACGTAATAAACGTAACAAAAAAGAAACACCATTTGATGTCTCTTTTTTTTACTAATATTCAATACCAGTCTATTTCCCAGTAAATTTTAAAACAAAGGCATACTGTAAAGCAATATCCTTTATCGCACTATACCTACCTGTTGCTCCACCATGTCCTGAATCCATATCCATATGGAGAAGCACTACCTTGTCATCCGTCTTATACTTTCTTAGTTTGGCAGTATACTTCGTTGGCTCATGGAAAAGAACTTGCGAGTCATTTAAACCACCTGTAATAAGCATATTAGGGTAATCCTTTCTCTCAATATTATCATAAGGAGAATAAGATAACATATACTTAAAATATTCCTCTTCGTTAGGATTTCCCCACTCCTCATATTCTCCAATAGTAAGAGGTAGGCTATCATCTAACATAGTTGTCACCACATCCACAAAAGGAACTATGGCAAGTACACAGCCAAATAAGTCTGGTCTCATATTTGTAACAGCCCCCATAAGCAGTCCGCCAGCACTTCCACCTTTTATTGCAAGTCTTTCACTACAAGTGTACTTTTGCTCCACTAGATAGTCAGCACAGTCAATAAAATCAGTAAAAGTATTTTTCTTTTTAAGGAATTTACCATCTTGATACCACTTTTCACCCATTTCACTTCCGCCACGAATGTGTGCCATCGCAAAAATGTAGCCACGGTCTACCAGACTAAATAAAGAAGCTGAAAAACTAGGATTGCTACTAAAACCATAGCTTCCATAAGCATATAAAAGTGTTGGATTATTAGCATCTTTTTCGAGTCCCCTTTTGTAAAGAAGCTCAATAGGAACCCTCGCACCATCTCTCGCTAATACCATCTTTCTCTCTAGTACATAGTCATCTGGATTAAAGCCACAAGGTATTTCTTGCACCTTTAAAGTCTCTGACTTAGCACTTAAAATATCATAGTCATAAAGAGTTGACGGTCTTTTAAGAGAACTGTAAATGTATCTTAACTTATCCGTAGTAAAAATCATATTGTTTCTAGTGCTAACTTCGTAAGCCGCCTCTGGAAAATATACAGTTTCAGTTCTATAATCTTCTTCTAAGAAAATTATATTTAGTCTTTTTAAACCATTTTGTCTTGTGGTGCTAACGATGTACTTTTCTAAAACTAGTAAGTCCTCTATTAAAACATCTTCCCTATGAGGGACTATCTCCGTCCAAGTAGCCTTATCTTCATAGGCATTAAATGGAGCTAGATAAACCTTGCTGTTTAGGTTGTCATCATCCTTGTACTTGATTACAAAATAATCCTTATGAGCAGTAACGGCGTAGTCAACCTTGTTCTCTCTTTTCCTAAATATTTTAGGCTCTGTCATTGGTTCATCAGCACTTAAATATCTACACTCGGAAGTAGTGGTACTGTTTAGGTCTATGTAGATAAACTTTTCTAAAACGTCCTTGCTTACACCAGCTACGAATCTTCCGTCAAGCTCTTCATATACTACTTCGCTCTCTCGAGAAACTATATTATGCCTTACTACCTTATAAGGTCTTAGAGTACTATCAATAAGTACATAAAAAAGTGTTTTATTATCATTTGCCCAGACGAAATCATCTACACCATCAACTTGGAATCCTAAGTCTTGCCCGCTTTCAATATCTCTAATTTTTAGAGTAAATTCTGCATAAGAACCAGTCGTATTATAAGTGTAGGCAGCTAATTTATTATCAGGGCTAATTTCAAAATCTCTAAATATGAAAGCACTATATTCACGAGCCATCTTATTAACGTCAAAAAGAATCTCTTCCTTAGCCTCTAAACTAGCTTTTTTTCTAAGATGAGTAGAATACTGTTCACCCTTTTTGATCCTTGAGTAATAATAGTATCCATTATCTAAGTACGGATAGCTTTCATCTTCTTCTTTTATCCTAGATACAATCTCATCATAAATCGCATCTTGAAGAGTCTGCGTAGACTCCATTACAGTTTTTGTATAGGCATTTTCTTCATTAAGATAGTCTATAAGTTCAGGATTAGTCTTATCCTTTAACCAAAAGAACTCGTCTTCTCTCTTAATACCAAACTTTTCAAAAACTTTTTTCTCCACCCTAGCTACAGGCGGTTTTCTATAATCGCTTTGTTTCATAATCTTACTTCTTCCTTAAAACGTTTGTTTTTATAGCAGCTTCTGCCACAGCTTTGGCTACATTTTCTACCACTCTCTCATCAAATGGAGATGGCACAACATAGTCATCTCTTAATTCTTCTTCTTTTAAAACCTCTGCTATCGCTAGTGCTGCTGCAAGTTTCATTTCATCATTTATTGTTGTAGCCCCTACATCTAAAGCACCTCTAAATATTCCAGGAAAGGCAAGTACATTGTTGATTTGGTTTGGATAATCACTACGCCCAGTACCTATAATATTTGCTCCCGCTTCCTTTGCTAACTCTGGTAAAATCTCAGGCTCAGGATTTGCCATTGCAAAGATAAATGGATTATCATTCATAGTTTTAATCATTTCCTTAGTGAGGCATCCAGCCACAGAAACACCTACAAATACGTCCGCACCCTTAATAGCATCTGCTAATGTACCAGAAACATCATTTTTGTTAGTAAAAGAAACTATTTCTTTCTTAACAAAATCAAGTCCTTCTCTCTTGCTATTTAGTATACCTCTACTGTCAACAACTATAATATCATCTACACCAAATTTATTTATCATATTTGCTATTGAACTACCTGCAGCTCCCGCTCCGTTGATGACTACCTTTAATTCGTTGTGGTCTCTATTTGTTAGTTTACAAGCATTTATTAAAGCTGCTATTGTAATTATAGCTGTACCGTGTTGGTCATCGTGAAATACTGGAATATCTAATTCCTCAATAAGTCTTCTCTCAATTTCCACACATCTAGGTGATGAAATATCTTCTAAATTTATTCCGCCAAGTGACGGTGCTATCATCTTACAAATATGAATTATCTCCTCAGTGTCTTGAGTATCTAAACACAGTGGAAAAGAATCTATATTACCAAAATTTTTAAATAGTATTGACTTTCCTTCCATAACTGGAAGTCCCGCCTTAGCACCTATATTACCTAGTCCAAGAACAGCTGAACCATCTGTAACTACGGCAACCATATTGCCTTTTGATGTGTACTTATAAATATTTTCTTCATCTTTTACAATCTCTCTACAAGGCTCCGCTACACCTGGAGAATAAGCCATGGATAATTCTTCCTTATTCCTAACTGTAACCTTTGACTTGATCTCCAATTTACCTCTGTTTTCCTCGTGCATTTTCAATGACTTTTCGTAAATATTCATTATTTCACCTCTACTATATTTTTTGGTTTTATTTTATCCTTATATATGATACAATAATCGCACGAAAAACACAATTTTTTAAGGGGAAATTATGTATAAAACTTATTCTTTTATAATTGGTGCTGTAATTGCAGTAATGATATTATCAAACACCATAATGATGAAGGCAATAGGCAACTTTGCTGCCCTTGTTTTAATTAATGTAATCGGCTTGATTTCCGCCCTTATTTTAATGCTTTATAAAAAATCTTACCCGCTAAAACTTAAGGGCATACCTTGGTTTTACTTAGTAGGCGGTTTAACTGGTTGTCTTACAGTTTTTATGTCAAATATATCCTTTGTAACACTTGGAGCAACACTAACTCTTATGCTTGCAACCTTTGGACAGATAGTTACTTCAAGTACAATAGACCACTTTGGACTTCTCGGCATGGAGAAATATCCTTTTAGAAAAAGTAAATTAATCGGAATAGCCTTTATGCTACTCGGTGTAATTTTGATTATTTTAGGATAGGAGGGAGATATGATTTATTTAATGACAATACTAATTGGATTTACAACAATTTTATCAATGGCCCAAAACTCAAGCCTTTCTAGAAAAATAGGTCTAACAAATACCTCTGTACTCAACTATGCTACTGCCCTAATTACAGCCCTAGTCATCTTTGCTTTCTTTGGGCATTTAAGCGACTTTAACGGACTAAAGGGAATGAACTACTTTGCATACTTCGGAGGTCTGCTAGGTCTAATCGTGGTTATAGTTTCATCATATGCTCTAAGCCATATCTCTGTAATAATCGGTAGCATGCTAATGTATACGGGGCAAATGCTAGCTTCCTTTGCAATAGACTACTTTTTAGGCACAAAAATATCCCCACTTAAAATACTGGGGATAGTCCTTGTCGTTACTGGTATTTATGTGAATAACTATATTGATTATAAGCATAAGGATGAAGGTGTTGGCGAAGTGTAGAGAGAGATTTTAGTTATTAATAAAAGAAATCCGACATTCTCGAAATTGCTTTGCAATTTCTGCGGCAACTTCCCTTCGGCAAGATTGCTTTGATATTCCCTACACTTACAAAAATGTTAATAGCTATAGTTATGCTTTTGGAATGATAATGTCGGACTTCGGTGATATTTTTATTATTTTAAGAAATCCGACATTCCCTACAGTTACTATTTTGTTTTTAATGATAGTTATATTTATGTGCTGTTAATGTCGGATTTTGACATTTCTACAACTTTTATTATTTTAGAGCTTTTGTTATGTGGAAATCCGACGTGTTTATATCTCTAATATTTCTATGTCTATTATCATTCTCTACCCTGTTGGGCACGTCGGACTTCACTTATATTTTTATTATTTTAAGAAATCCGATATTCCCAACAATTACGATACTGTTTTTAATGATAGTTATGCTTTTGGGATGATAATGTCGGATTTCGGCATTTCTACAACTTTTATTATTTTAGAGCTTTTGTTATGTAGAAATCCGACGTGTTTATATCATTAGTTTTTCTATTACTTTTATCACTATCTACCCTGTTGGGCACGTCGGACTTCACTTATATTTCGGGAAATCCGAC
>PDWI01013445.1_pt1 | contig 16479 bp, 16 predicted proteins | sample 1430891 | NCBI WGS metagenome assembly PDWI01 (sample SAMN01162508, study PRJNA174530) | Oral metagenome, whole genome shotgun sequencing project. | biome: Marine environment; feature: Marine mammal; material: Swab sample of the gingival sulcus; isolation source: swab sample of gingival sulcus...
GCATTAGTTCGCATTACAGGATATATCGGCTATGAAGAAAGTGTTGAGAGATTTAGAAAAGTCATTGATGAAATGGTTGCTGATGGTTGTAGTTCTGCACACCTGTATATCAATTCTCCCGGAGGTTCTTGTTTTGATGCTGAGGAAATGATTAACATTCTTATCATGAATTTTGGAGATAAGATTAAGGGTGAAGGTGGTGCATTGGTAGCATCGGCTGCGACTTATATCGCAATTCATTGTAAAAGTTTTGTTATGCCTGAAAACGGAAAATTTATGATACACAGACCTTCGGGTGGCGTTTTAGGTGATGTTGTTAAGATTACAAACTATCTTAAACTTTTACAAGATATTGACAACGAATATTTTAACCGATTTAAGACTAAAGCGACAGATGTTAAAGATTTCACAGAAAAGTGGAAATCAGGCGACAATTGGATGACCGCAAAAGAAGCAAAAGCAGCAGGTTTTATAACCGGTGTTGAAAAAAGAGTTCGCATAGACAAACAAACTCAAGATATGATTACTGCAGTTGCGAATAATCAGTTTGTTTTTCCTGAAGACAGTAAAACGGTAACTCAAAAATCTGATATGGAAAATTTAAGTGTATTAGCATTGAATTTAGGATTAAATGACAATGCAGAGTTTGAGGCAGTTAATGCTGCCATCAAAAACATAGTAGAGAAAAACAACGCTTTGGAAAAAGAGAACAAAACTCTACAAGACAAAGTAACTGCTTTTGAGCAAGCAGAAAAAGAAAAACTTGCTGCTGAAGCAAACGACTTAATCGACGCAGCAGTTAAAGATGGTCGATTAAATGCAGATGGTAAAGATGCTATGATGACGCTGTTTAAGAGCAACCATGAAGCAGGCAAGCAAGCCTTAGCAGCTATTCCCGTTCCGACCAGTATTGTTAAAAAAATCAAAGAAGCGGAAGACAACACCTCTACCGAGAGTGCGTGGGAAAAGCGACAAAAAGAAATTGAAAGTAAAAATCGTAAAAATTAAAAATTATGCCGGTAACAATTAATTCAAACTATTCGGGAGAAGTCTTAGATGACCTTCTCGTAAGAGCCACAACCACCAACGAGTTAGTAGATGGCGGACATATACGCATACAACCTAACGTTTTACACAAGTTTTCAATACCTCGTGTAAAAGGAGGTAAGGTTTTGCAAAAAAGAAAAGAAATGCCAACTCAAGGTGATGCTAAGGGCAACTTTGAGATTGATGAAAAGGTGCTTGAACCGCAAGATGTAATGGCTTTTACAACTTTTAATCCTCGCAGTTTTGAACATATATGGAGACCTTTTCAGCCAACAGGGAATTTAGTATTCTCAGAACTTGATACAGAGGTTCAGAACAAATTGTTGGCAGAACTTGCTAAAAGTGTGTCCTTTGAGTTAGGCAATGAATTTATTAACGGAGTTAAAGGCTCAGGTGAAGGACAATATTTTGATGGTATTTTAACAAGAATCAAAGCCGACACCGATGTTTTAAAAGTTCTTAACCCTGTAGCAATTACAGAAGCAAACATCATCGAAAAGCTCAAGGCTGTTGTAAAAATGATACCAAAGCCGTTAAAAGGACAACTGTTGAAGAAAAACACAAAGTTGTTTATGAGTGTAGAAGATGCAGAGGCATATGACTATGTATTAACCGAAAAGCCCTACAAAGGAGTTGATTATACAGGTATGAATGCCGAGCGTTTTAAAGGTTTTGAAATTGTGCCACTTGCGAACTTTCCTAAAGATGTGATTGTTGCAGCTTATGCAACTTCTGATAACGACTCTAACTTTTGGGCTGCATGTGGCTATGTAAACGATGGTGAAGTTGTAAAAATTGACAGACTTACAAACGCAGGCGAGTTGTATTTCTTCAAAATGTTAATGAAAATAGATACAAACATTGTCTTCGGTGAAGACATTGTACTGTACGACGGACGATAAAACTCTTATTCTTTCATAATTCGTATTATTTCAGTTGGTTGGGCAGGTGCAAGCCTGCCCTTATCCTAAAATTTTTCAAAAATGGCAGATTTAAACTTTTTTAATATTCTATTTCCTTCTGTTTCGGCAGCTATCGCGTGGTTGGCTACTCGCCTGTATGAACGCAATAAATTTAAAGCCGAAACAGATGGGTTGGTAATTAATAATACACGTGATGAGATTGAGAATTTTAAGTTGATAGCTGCTGAATGGCGAGAAACAGCGCAAGCATGGAAAGATATGGTTGATAATTATCAAGACAGGCTTATTGAGAATGCTACTAAAATAGACGAATTATTTAAAGAAAATTTTGACTTGAAACAAGATATAGAACAATTAAAAAAACAATTGGACAAAGCTCAAGATAGGATTAAAGAACTTGAGTCGAATCACAAAAATATTTAGCTATGAAAAATACTAAAATAAAAGAATTATTAGAAAAAAAATCAAAAGACCTGTTTAAGAGTAATAAGGACTTGACAATAGTGTATCTTTGTTCTAACGGACAAGGCTTTACCAACAAGCCTGCAGCCGAGCGTTACGCTGATACCTTAGAAGATTCGAAGGTCTACACTTTTGTTAAAGAGGAAGTTGCCAAAAAAGAAACCGAAAAACAGGTAAAGGTTGAAGAAAAAGAAGAGAAAGCAGCTGATACAGAGCAAAAAACTAAGTAGTTTACAGCTTTGTAGATTGTAAAACAGTATTTATCAATTAATCATTAATTTAACATAAGAACATGAGATTATTTATTAAAAGTTGGCTACTTATAGCTATTGGTCTGATGACATTACTTGCGACATCTTGTGGCAATAAAAAACCAAAGTGGCATTTTGAAACCATTGTGGATAGCGTTGCCCCGGATTTGATAGACAGCATAAATTTCGCAAAAACATCACTATTGCATGATAGAGAGTTTGTCCGGACAAAACCCAAAGAATTTAATGCAACCTACTGTGGAATAATGGACGGAGATATATTTACTCCATTGCTGAACAGAAAACACCGCTACAAATATAAGGTATTTCTAAATAGAAGAATATTAAATAAAGCAAATCAAGTCTGTAGTTCTAAGTTTATCAACAAGCGTTTTTACAACTTGAGGCAAAAAATATTTTGTTAGAACTTGCTTTTGAAACATAGTTTTAATCATAATTAAATATTGTAAAAATAAACAAAAATGGCAGAAAATTTAATACTAAAAGCTCGCATCTCCAAAATGCAGATGGCGGAACCAATCACCGAAGAAGGACAGTTAGCATCTGTCGTATGGGAGGATTTACCTTTAACCTTGCGAGATGATGCGCTTGAAATAACAGAAGACGAACCGCAAGAAGACGAAGTTTTCTCGCACGAAAATGATGCGGCTGAAGATTACGATGTTGCCGGAGGCGGGTTGAAAGTAAAAGGCTCTTTCATTAAGTTGACCTACGACGACCTTGTTAAGTTAGTTGGTGGCAAAAAAACTGACGATAACTTTCAGCGTAGTGCTAAAAAATTAATGCTTAATAAAGCGCTTAAGTTCATCTTACGCGGTGACGGCGAAATTATAATTCCAAATGCAAAAGGTTATGTGTTGACTAACCTAAGCGTAGGACATGGTGGTAAGAGTAAATTCCCATTCAATTTCAGATGTAAAAAAGCATCAGATACTTGGGATTGCGATATAATTTGGTAGCAATGGAAGACAAACGATTAGATGCTACAAGGCAATTGTTAGAAAGGGGCGTGCGGTTTTTATTGCCCGCCCCTTTTTGGTTGCGATGGCTAAAGCCTCGGCTGACAATAAAGGCACACAAAGGAGGTACAATATTCCTTTTTTCCGAAATTGTTTTAGAGCATAATTTTGAGAAACTTATCGCAGAAGATGACGACATTAATCTACTGAAGAACATAAAATATATTGTAGAATGTCTTGCGATTTCCGCTCTGAATGGATATTGGAAAATTAAGCTATTTAAGAATATTCTTAGCAAGTATCTCTTGTGGTATGTCAACAAGTACGCATTAATAGAGATGTTTGTTATAGTGTTTAACTTAAACAATAGCAAGGATTTTACGACTATTACCAAATTCTATCTGCAACAGACCAAGATGATGTTGAATCCGAATTTGGGGCAAGAAAAGATGGGGAGTTAAAAGGCTACACGGCTGGTCTTCATAGCCCCTGGGGAGCAATTGGACATATAGCCAAAGAAAGAGGATTGACGCGCCACGAAGTATTGTGGGGTGATAGTTGGCTAAATATACAAATGTATTCGGCAGATGCACCTCGCTATGTGAGAGGGGAAAAGCCCGTGCCGATAGTAGAAAGTTTAGAAGAATTAAGAAAATTAAGAGGAGCAGAATAATATGCAACCAATAGAGATTGACATAAGAATGAGGCAAAATGTCTCGGAAGAAAGTAAAAAAGCAGCTGATTCTGTGCGAGGTTTAGGCGATGGAGCCAAAATGGCACAAGATGAATTGCTACAGAGTATTACCATTCAAAAAAAGGTTCTTGCCGAACTCCGCAAAGAACTTGCCACAGCCGAAAAAGATTTCCAAAAAGTTAACATCGGTACTCAAGACCCCAAACTGATAAAAGAACGTGAAAAATTATCTAAAATTTTCCACCAACTTCGCTACGATGTTAAAATGGAGGAAGAAGCACTAAAAGCCCTCGAAAAACAGCAAGAAACCTACACGGCAAAAACAACTAAAATTAGCACAGAAATAAGCAACTTGCGCAACGAGATGGCTAAATTAAAGATTGAAGGGAAGGAAAATACGCAGGAATATAGGACAATGGAAGCACAACTCGAATTGCTTGGAACTGCGTATAAAGAATTGGGAGACAAACAAAGAGCATTAAGTGCCGGAACTACGCATGTAGAAGGTTTGATTTCGGGCTTTCAAGGTTTGTCAGGTGTTTTTGCAACTGCTGTAGGTTCAATGGGCATGTTTAATGATAGCAGCCAAGAGATGGAAAAAATCCAAACTCGCTTGCAGGCTTCTATCGGCATGTTGATGGGGTTGCAAGAAATTGCTAATACTTTGGATGAAACTTCGGCATTTCGTACAACCACAGTTAGAAAAGCTAAAGAACTTTGGGCTATTGCCAATATGAAAGTTGCGACAACTTTGGGTATTACTAATGTGCAAGCGCAGATACTTATGGCTACTGTAACCTTGGGACTGTCTGTTGCTATTACAGCGGCAGTTGTGGTTATAGACAAGTATATTACAAAAAAACGCAAAGCGGCAGAGATTACAAAAAAGTTCAAAGCATCCGTGGCTGATACTGCGACAGATGTGATTGTTAAATATCGAAAAATGCGCGAAGAATGGGATGCATTAGGAGATAGTTTTAAGGAAAAACAAAAGTATATTAATGCCAATAAGAGTGCATTCGAGGAGCTTGGCGTTGCTGTAACGAGTATCGCCGATGCGGAAAATTTGCTTGTTAATAGAACAGAGGCATACAAAAATGCAATGATGGAGCGAGCAAAAAGTGCAGCTTACACGGATGTTGCAGCAGAAAAATATAGAACTTATATAAAACAGCTCAATGATGCTGATGAAAGAGAGTTGAAACCTTCTAATTATGAAAAAACTGTAAGGTCGAAAAAATGGTACACTCGAAACGGACGAAGAGTCTTATTAAACGTTGGTGCTGTTGAAGCAGCAGAAAAGATGCGAAAGAAAGCAAAAAAAGATTTGGAGGATTTTGAAAAATTTACGCAAAAATCTGTTGAAAAAAGCAACAAAGCAAAAGAGATTCTCAAGAAAAATGGCTTTAACGCAACAGATGTTGTTGCGGAAGGTACAAAAAGATACTGGGAAGAGCAGAAAGCTAATGCTGAAGCAGCCCTTGAATTACTTAAAGACACCGAAAAGGGAACTGCTAAGTGGAATGAGCAAGTAAAGAAATTGAAAAAAGCAGAAAAAGCCCTTGAGGCTTGGGATTTTTCTGATAAGAAAGAATCTACAACCAAAACGGTAAACAAAAGGGAAAACAATCTAAAAAGATTAGCAAAAATAGTAGAAGAAACAGAACGCGAGGCAAATGAATTGGCTTTAGCGGCAATGAAAGACGGGCGCGAAAAGAAGCTAAAGGAAATAGATAACGAGTATGAGCGTAGAAGAAAACGAATCCAAAAACGCAGAAAGGAACTGCGAGAATTAGAAGAAGATTTAGGTATTGATGTTTCGGAACAATATGAAAAATTAACAAAAAATGAAGCGGCTTTATTAGACTGGCGAAAAAAACAAAAAAATGCTGTTAATACAGCTTATAATAACGAAGTTACAAAAAAGTGGAAAGAGCTTTTAGACAAGTATAAAACATACGAAAACAAGAAAACAGAAATTTTAGAGAAATACTCTAAAGACAGAGCGAAACTTGAAGCCAAAAACCAAGAAGGCAAGTACGACGATAATATTGCTAAATTAAATAAATTAGAAGCTGAGGAACTGTTTGTATTGGAAAAAACGGCAGGCAATGTAAAATCTACAATCGCCGAGGTATTCAGCGATTTGTCGGGCAAGTCGGTTGCAGAACTAAAAAAAATACAAGGGAAAGCTGAAGGTTTGTTAGCTTTTTTAGAGTCTGGAAATTATACACAAGAACTAGGACAGGAATACGGAATCGAAGAGAGTGTTTATAAGTCTATTTCTGCGAACCCGGAATCGTTAAAGGCAATTAGAGATGTAATTGTAGATATTAGAAAAAAAACAAAAGGCTTAAAAGAACATTTACAAACTCTTTTTAATAAAAAGCCGGGACAGGAAGATTTTGAGGAATCTTTAGGGGTTATTGCTAATAAATTGCAAGGTGTTACACAACTTACAAACCTATTATCTTCAGCACTTAGCAATTTGGCAGAGTTGTCGGGTTCCGGGGTGTTTGGCAGTATTGCAAGTGAGTTAAGCAGTATTACAGAAGTTGCGTCATCGGTGATGTCGGGAGCACAGGCAGGCTTAGTGTTTGGACCTGTTGGAGCTGCAATTGGAGCCGGATTAGGTCTTGTTAGCAGTATAACAGGTAAACTTGCCGAAGCAGAAAGAAAACACAGAGAAGCTCTTAATAATATTCGGAAAGCAGAACTTGCGCAACAACAAGAGTATAATAGGTTATTGTTCGAGCAGAAAAAACTAATGAAAGACAAGGAAAGCATTTTCGGAACTGATGAAATTGCAAAAGCAGTAGGGTACTTAGCTCTGTATAACGAGAGTTTTCAACAATTGCAAGCAAAATTCAAGAAAAAAGCATATCGTAGCTTTAATATGTTCAAAGGATTTAGTACTGATTTTTTATCTGAGCTTGACAAAATAAAAATAAAGACAGGACACAAGAAGACCGGACTTTTCGGCTGGGGAAAAGGAAAGGATATATACAGTAGTATTACTTCTCAATATCCTGATTTGATTAAAGCAAACGGGGAGTTTAATCGACAGCGAGCAGAGGCACTCCTAAAAGAACAACAGTTCGCAAAAGGCAGCAAAGAGGCTTTGCAAGAGATTATTAATTTGTATGACCAAGCACAAGAATCTGAAAAGCTATTTAACGATTATCTACAGAATACTTTTGGTGAATTAGGTAGTGGCATTATAGATAGTGTTATCAATGCATTGAAGACGGGAGAAGATGCATTTGAAACCTTTGCCGACTCGGTTGGTAATGTAATGGGCAGGTTGGGTAAGCAAATAATGTACGAGTTGTTTGTTTCCTCTAAGTTTAAAGACTTTCAAAAGCAGTTGAGAAGCATTGTCCGGAACGGGGATGTTTATAAGTACAAGGAGTTTGGAATGTTTTCATTTCGAGTGAAAGATGAGGAGGCAACCGTGAAAAATGTTGCTAAAAAAATGCGAGATGCTGTCGGTAATTTTGCCAACGAAATGAAAAGCGAAATGGAATACATGAAAATGTTCGCGGAAATTTGGCAAAAGGAAACAAAGGGAATGGGCTTTGATGTATGGCAGAACGAAGAAGGGGACAAGCAAAGAACAGCAGCAAGCAAGGGTATCGCGCAAGCATCTCAAGACAGCATCGATGAAGTTCTTGGGCGATTAAATGCCCTAATTAGATTTGTAAACGAACAGACAGACTTAGAGAGATTGGGAATTAATTTTAAAGAGCAAAACATTGGCATACAGACAGCTATACTGAATTGTCTTAACGCGATTGCCGAGAACACGGAGTACAATAAATTTTTAGAAGAACTTGCAGAAGATATACGTGAAATAAAAGAGCAAGGCTTAAAAATGAAGATGTAATGAGAGTATTTATTGATGATACAGATATTGCCGATTTGGGTATGTTTATAGAAAAAGGTGGCGATTACGACTTGCTATCTTTTCCTACTCGCAAAAAGCCCGTACAGCAAGATTGGTTTGAGCATGACGGTCTTGATTGCGATTTGTCAGAGGTGCTGTTTGAGGCAAAAAAAGTTAAAGTAAAATATATACTCGTTGCAGATAATTCAACAGAATTTCTACAACGATTAAATACTGTCAAAACAATACATAACCAAGCGGGTTATCGCAAGTTGAAAATAGAAGCATTTAATAGAACATTTTCATTACGAACATTAAATTTCTCAGAATATAGGCAAAAAGGAGGTTTGGTTAAAGCAGGCAAAAAAATAGCGAATATACATGTAGAATATTCGATGGACGACCCTTTGCAATACTTTGTCGCTTACCACCAAACTCCTAATTTGTCGCGCGAAAATTTAGCTCATGTTACGCTTTTGCAGCCTGCATCTCCAAAGCAGGGGCTTGTTTTTAAAAGTAAGTATAGCACAGGTCTTATCGCTGATACAGACTTTCAACCGAAGCAAAAAAGCAGGAAACTCGTATTGGAGTGTACTATGCTTACAGATACCTACGAGGAGTTTGAACATAATTATACTGCTCTTTTTCGGCAGTTGACAAAATCCGGAGAGATAGAGATAAGTACAGTAGATGGAGCGATACCTTGCTTTTATAACAAAATGAGCAATTTCAAGAAAAAGAAACCTCTACACAGAGGGGCGTTTATAGATTTCAACTTAGAATTTACGACAATATGATACAGATATTTAGCAAAGATAATGTTCTTTTAAAAGAGATTAATGTTAGCGATAAAAGTTATAGGCTTAAAGAGGTAATGGGCGAAAATACATTGTATCTTTACTATGAGCTACCTTATTATTGTAAATTCGCCTTAGGTTCTTATGTTATTTTTAGGGGCGAAAAATACATATTCCGAAAAGCGGAAGACTTTACAAAACAACACAGTCGAAACTGGCGATATACTCTAAAACTCAAATCCCACAACGCTGACACGGCAGGTGTTATTTACAAATTTTTTGCAGGTTCTTTTAAGAGGTTCAAGTTAGATTTCCCATTAACACTTAAGCCGCTTGGCTTTATAAAACTCCTTGTCGACAACCTTAATCTTGCAGACGGAGGCTGGTCTATAGGCAATGTTTTAGATGCCGATGAAAAAACGTTATTGTTTGATAACGAAAGTTGTAGCGAAGCTCTTGCTAAGATTGCCAAAGCATTTAATACAGAATATGAAATCGTAAATAAGAAAATACACTTACAGAAAGTTGAAAAAATAGACTCTACAGCTTTGCCTCTTTCCTATGGCAAAAACTCCGGACTTAAGCCCGGAGTTCGACACAAAGGAGCGGATAAGAGTATTCCGATTAATCGTCTATACGTTGTTGGTACAGAAAGGAATATAGATGGTGAGAAATATGGTAGTCCGACCTTACTATTGCCCAAAAGCAAGGAAATTACATATATGGGTGTTACCTACATAACAGACAGTGAAGGTATTTACATCGAACGCAAAGATTTAACAGGCGCAAGAGTGGAAAATATTATAGACTTAACACATATTTACCCCAGTCGTGTAGGAACTGTTTCTAATGTTTTTGCTGTAGATGCAGACAAACATTTTTACGATATAGAAGATAATACTATCCCGGCAGACTTGAATTATAAGGAATATATAATACCGGGGCAAGAAATGCTACTTGTTTTCCAAAATGGAGCATTGGCGGGCATTGAGTTTAAGGTAAACTACAATCATGAAAGTAAAAGGTTCGAGTTGCAACCAAAAGAGGAATATGGATTAACCTACCCAACTGCTCCCGACTTGCCTGCCGTTGGCGACAAATATGCTATTTTCCAAATTCAATTGCCCGATTCTTACATAGAAACAGCAAGTAACAAGATGTTAGAAGAGGCAGCCAAAGCCTTGTGGGAGGGAGAGCAAGAACAGAGCATAGTTACAGGTACTTTAGACGAAGTATTCGCCACGAAAAATTGGGAAGAAATAAAAGATAAAATTCAACTTGGGCAGTTAGTGTCGTTGTCGGATTTGGACTTTATGCAAGAACCGACATTATTGCGCATTGTGTCGGTAAAAGAGTATATTAATAATACAAAAGTACCTTACATAGAGCTTGCGAATAGGGTTGAATTTCGCAGTTTTTCGCAAGCACTTGCCGAGATGAAGGCAGATGCACGCAGTAAGGCTTACGATACAGCGCTAAAAAATAACGAAAAGCTAAAAGACTTATTTTTATACAAAAATGCGCCTGATGTAGCAAAGGCGCAGATAAAATTCCTAGAGCAATCTGTTTTTAAAAATGGGTTCAAGTCGGAAGTTTTTGTCCCAGGAATGTTTGGAGAGGGTTTTGAACTTAGAAAAAAGGCGGGAACACAAAATCAATTTGTCCTCGAATTGCAAGACCTCATCGTTAATGGAGAGATGGACGTTAATAAAATTGTGGTAAAAAAATGGGAACACGTTGGTGCAGGGCATATTTTTTCAGCCGCAGGTTTCAAGATAGACAAGGTAGAGGAACTAATAGATAGGTATAGGGTTTATCCAAAGAATGTGGAGGAAAACGATTTTGTTAAGTTGGACCAAGTATTTTGTCAGTCGTTTAGCACAGATGCAAGTAGTTCTGCAATTAAGAAATATTGGATGTTAGTAATTGATGTAGCAGAAGATAGAAGCTATATTGAGTTATCAAAAACAGACCGTGATGGCGAAGGAGTTCCTGCAGTCGGCGATGATATTATTCAACTGGGATACAGGGGGACTAATAATAATCGGAAAGGGGCTATTATTATGTCTTCGTATGGGGATAATGCGCCGTATTTTCAATCGTTGCGAGGCATTGACTCGTTTGATTTGTCGGGGAAGACTCAAGTGCTTATAGGGAATGAGACTATTTTTCGGGTAGATAAGTTTGAGGTTAAGTCAGGAGGTAATTTTTATAGGGTACCTGCCGAAAAAGGTGTGTGGAATCCCGGTACTTATAATTACTACGACAGAGTGTCTCACGATGGCAGCCTGTGGTTGTGTGTTGCACAACCCGACACGACGGAGGAGCCAAGCAACGATAGTGCCGCTTGGCAAGAACAAGTGGCGAAAGGTGGCAGAGTGGTTAATCTCGTTAAAAACGGCATGTTCTCAGATGGTTTCGATCATTGGGAAATAAATAAACGTTTAAACGGAGAAGGCGAAGTAACCAGCGAGGGTTTTGTCCCAGATTTTGCGCAGGGCGTAAAATTTATAGGTGCATCATTAGTACAACGACGAGGTTTCGTGAAAATGCACGGAAAGTATACTATTAGTTTCATGCTTGGACAACGAATAAAACATATTACAAGAATAAGTATTTATGTATCAGGTTCAGATTTAACCAATAAGGATGTTTATTGTGATTGGGAAGGTTTACGTATGGTCTCGTTTTCATTTAATTATGAAAGACCTGTAAAGTACTTTTTCCTGGCTATTGGATGGGAGAACGGAGTGGAAGCTTTTATCACAGATGTTCGTGTTACAAAAATGGACAAGGATGTGGAGCGATTAAGTGATGAAATACAAGCAAGAGTAGGTGAAGATGTGAAAAAAGTGGATAGTGAAATACGGACAGCCTTGCTAAATACCGGTATTAACATATACAATGAAGAAATAACACTAATTGCGGACACAACAAAAATACTTTCGCGTACTGGGGAGAAGATTGCGATGTTTACAACTGAAAATGAGAAGCCCATGTTGCTTGCTGAAAACATTCAGTTTGAGGGGGCATCGACAAAGGATGGCAACTTTAAAGTGTTGGATGATGGGTGTATTGCTGCTACGAATGCGCTATTAAAAGGGTATGCTTGGGTGGAGCGGGGATTCGTTGGAGGAGTTAGTTTGGCTGGAGGAGTGTTGGAAGCACGGGATGTTGATGAGCATAGAAAACCCAAGGAAATGACAATATCCCCCAAGCACATAAAGCTGCATGAAGAAGAAGACCTTGGCATGAATCTCCGATTTTCAACTTCTGTATTAACAAACAAGTCATTAAATATTTCAGATTTGGGGGGCAGTGTAAGTGATGGGGGATATTATTACGAGACGAAACTGACTAAAAAAAGATTGATTTTTCTAAAGAAAAACATAAACGGAGTGATTGTCGACAGCAGAAGCTATGGCTTTTAGTAAGAACAAGTTGCAATCAATGAGGCATTACGGAACTGCTTCGGCTATAGTGCTGTCTGTGCTCCCAGTAAAAAAACTATGCCTACTAAGTGTTTCAGCGTTCTCTTCTTTGTTTATCTTTATATATGCAAAAAAAGAGGACTCTGTTTTGTGTCCTGTTATAAGCATTATTCTAGCTGTTCGAATGCCTGCTAAGTAAGCGTTTGTAGCGAATGTTCGTCTTGCTGTATGTGCAGAAATTAGTTGCCATTTTTCGTACTTTCGCTTTTTAAATTCTAATCCCTCATATCGCTCTATTACTACTTCTTTGTTTATGCCTGCCTTTTTGCAGATGTCTTTTATTTTTCTGTTGTAATATTGCGCCGAGACGAGAGGAGGCATTTTTCCTCCATGTTTTTCTAATAGTTTTACTATAATGTAGTGTTTCGGGATAACTACTCCTGTTTTTGTTTTCTGTGTTTTAAGACGAAAATAATCCTCCTTTATTGTTATTTCAAGTATTGTACTTAAGTCGCTATATCGCAGACCACATGCGCAATCGAACACAAACCAAGCCCTAATGCGTTCTTCTGTCTTTGTAAGTCCTTTCATGTTTAGCAAAGTGTTTACTTCTGTATTTGTCAGAGCAACACCTTCATAGTCATCGGCAGGTAGCTTTACTTCTGCAAATGTAGAATTAACCTTATAGCCGCATTCGCGAGCTTTACTTAAGTATTCCTTTATTTTACTTATAAAAGCTCGCATTGTACTTGTTCTGTAAGGCTTCTTTGTTTTTAGATAATAGATGTAATCTTCTATTCTTTCGTAATTAAAATCTTGTGTGTATAGCTTCTTCCCTATGTGTTTTTCGTAGTCTTCAAGCTTATTTGCATAATTTCGCATTTTCCTTACAAAAGCATCAGACTCCTTGCTTTTTGCCGCAAGTCTTCGTATAAATGTTACGAGTCTTTTTTTTCTCTTTTTTTTAGCCATTTAATTTTCTGTTGCAAGTATTGCCCTAAGAAACTCTACTTCATCTATGCAGAATCGTCCTTGCGTTTTCTTGCATTCACGCAATTTATTAAAAAAAATTCTCGAAAAAAAGTTTAATCTATTTGCTATATGTATAAGAGATTTTTCCAAGTCAATACCTTTTTTAGTGTTTTTTACTACAAAGAAATCTATGTACCCGAATGTGTTATTACTGTCGTGTATTATTCCTTGTTCTTCCATTTTCTTTGCTGCTTTTCGCACTTCTATGCCGAATTCGTAGCTTATTTGTTTGTTAACCATTTTATTCTTGTTTTAATAAATATTAAATACTAATTGTAATGCACTAATATGTATTGTATGCAATTCATGCTTGTTTATTTACGTCTGTATCCGTAATAATCGCCATCTTTAGTGTATACTGTTTCACCGATTTTCACCTCGCTTGCAGGCACATTGTAATACAAATACATATTTACTTTTGTCGCCTTTCTTGAAGGTATTACTCTCCCTATTTCTACCATAAGATTTTTCTCTAATTCAACATCTTTATGTCTCTTTACAGTAAATTCACTGTCGTTTATTTGTTTCAATCCTGTTGTAAATACCATTTTTGTTAGTTTTAAAATTGTTAAATATTTAAATCATTATAAAGTCTAAGCATTCTTCGTAGCTATTAAAATCTAAGACATCTTTTTCATCTCCGTAGCAGTATTTAGCTGTTCCGTCTTTTAACAGTTTAATCCACTTGTTTTTGTCAGTTACATGTTCAGCATGTATTCCATATTCAACCTCTTTTACTTTAAAGTTTGTGTCCAAATAATTTTTTAAAGCACTATCCAATGTTTTCATTTTCTTATTTAGTTAGTTTATATTTATTTTTTTATATATCTTCGCGTTTGAAGATGCAGCAAAAATAAAACAATTTGCATTATCCTGCAAATATTTGTTGTATTTTTTTGCAATAATCTTAGAAATCGAAATGCAATATGCTCAAAATAAGAGAGATACGAAAGAAAAAAAAATTAACACAAGACGAGGTAGTCGCCTTATCAGGCATTAATAAACGCAGTTATGTCGATTACGAAGCAGAAAATGTAGATATTCCTATTTCAAAGTTGCAGAAAATTGCAAAAGTTTTAGGCGTGTCTGTCGCTGTGTTGGTCGGAGAAGAGAGCGAGCCTAATTTTAAAGAAGTAGATAAAGATTATGTCATTACGCTGTTACAGGAAAATAAAGCGCTATTGGAACAAAAAATAGAGAGACTCAAGCAAGAAATAGAGCAACTAAAGAAGAAGTAATTATATGTTGTTTTATTTGTATTTATATAGTGTTTAAACCATCATTGTGTTTCGTCTTTTTTTTGTGTAGAAAGGGGACAATCCGAAATGGTGTAAGGGACAGTTTAAATTTCCGATTATATTAACAAGCAATAATTTGAAATAAAGACAAAATTAAAACAAATCTAAAACATAATTAATGACTTTTTCGATCAATATTGATAGATATTACAAAAAACGTTGGTATATTTTTGCAGTTTATTCGTTTCTATGTATATTATTTTTGTTTTTAATAAACGATATAATAATTACCGATCCTACATTTTTTACAGGAGGAAATCAAAAATCGGTAGGACTTTTTAGAAAAGTTTATAAACTGATTTATGTTTTCTTTACGCTGTATGCACTATTTAAAATAAGTACTATTTCTTTGTCTATCAAATATGCAGTAACGTTTATTTGCGACATGGATATTCCGTTTCAAAAGCTTTTCACATTAGTTGTATTGTCTGAGTTTACACTTTTACTTCCTGATTTGATAGAAATAATATGGTTTTTATTCATAAAAACCAATTATACTATGTATGATGTAAAATTCTTTAATATATTTTCAATTTATAGTTTGTTCAATTCACCTGAAGAAGTACCGGTTAAGTACAGGTATTCGCTAAGAGTTACAAATATATTTGAACTAATGTACTGCATAGTATTATATTTAGGATTGCGTTTTTTAACAAAAAAGACCGTTTTAGAAAATATTGCCATTATATTGTCATCGTATATATTTATAATAGGCGTATTAATTACAATTAATATACTACTGAGATAATGGGAAAAAAGTTGTTTGCTAATATTATAAATAATAAGTATTCATGGTTATATCTACTTTTATCAATTAGCATAATATCTGTTGTGTTGTCATATATTTCTAACCATCTTATTATAACAGACGCTGTATATAAAGAATCTGTCGTAGAACGTTTTTCCAGAGGTAAAGTACAATATATTATTTCTAAGAGATTTAACTATGAGTGGATTAATTATTTATTATCACCTGTCTTTAAATTAATTCCTATTTTAATTATAAGTCTTACCATATTAATTGGGGCATATCTAAATTCTTACAAAATAAAATTTTTTCAAATATTAAATTTAATAACATTGCTGAGTGTAATTAATTTAATTCCCTATATTTATAAAATTTGGGTATTTTATAATATGGCTGATTTCTCATTACAAGATTATCGTAATTTTTCGCCACACTCATTAATATATTATTTAAGAAAAGAAAATTTGCCTAAATGGTCGCTGTACCCAATATATCTTATAAATATAGAAAAACTATTGTATTGCATTTCATTGATTATAGGCATTAAATATACTTTCAAAATAAATTTATACAAATCTATACTCCTTTTTATTCAAACATATTTTGTTCTATTACTCTTTTGGGCAGTTTTTATTTCTTTAATTATAATTCTTTTGAGTTAAAATGAAAAGCAAACTAAAAATACTATTTTTTTCAGTTATAGTTATAACCATTTTATTTATGGTTTACAAAATAGCAAGTACGATAAACAAGCAAAAAAAACTTGAAAAACAAATCCAAACCCTCCCACCTTTCTCATTCTACAAGCTAAACAACAGCATATTTACCAATGACAGCTTAAAGCAATCAAAATGCCTTTTGATAATGTATTTCCACCCCGATTGTGATTTTTGCCACGCTCAATTGGAAGAAATGAACCATGAGATAAAT
>PDWI01005432.1_pt1 | contig 16470 bp, 18 predicted proteins | sample 1430891 | NCBI WGS metagenome assembly PDWI01 (sample SAMN01162508, study PRJNA174530) | Oral metagenome, whole genome shotgun sequencing project. | biome: Marine environment; feature: Marine mammal; material: Swab sample of the gingival sulcus; isolation source: swab sample of gingival sulcus...
AAGTATAAAAACCATGCATAATTTAAACTACGTTATTCAAATAGATGGTGGTGTAGGTTTAGACAATGTGAAAGAAGTTATTGAGGCTGGTGTAGAGATTGTTGTGGCAGGTTCATCTGTGTTTAAAGCAGAAGATATTAAAAAGAGAGTCTTAGATTTTAAAGAATTATTTAAAGAAGTTGACCAAAATAAAATGGATATGTCTGAGTTACCTGAGATGCCAGATATATCCCAGATGATATAATAGATGTAAGAGGGAAAATGATGTTGAAAAATATTAGTTTTTATAATACCTTGACTAAAAAAGTAGAAGAATTTAAGTCAATTGAAGAAAATCAAGTAAAACTTTATACTTGTGGTCCAACAGTGTATCATTTTGCACATATTGGTAATTTGAGAAGTTATATTATGGAAGATGTGTTGGAGAAATTTTTATCTTATGCAGGATATCATGTGACTAGAGCGATGAATATTACAGATGTAGGTCATCTTTCTGGAGATTCTGATGATGGAGAAGATAAGATGGTAAAAGGTGCTCAAAGAGAAAAGAAAACAGTAATGGAGATTGCTGAATTTTATACAGAGCAGTTTTTTAAAGATTGTGAAAATCTTAACATAAAAAAACCTGAAATTATTGAAAAAGCAACAGATTGCATTGAAGAATATATAACAATTATTGAAAAGCTACTAAAAGATGAATATGCTTATATTTCTGGTGGCAATATTTACTTTGATACGTCAAAAGTGGACGATTATTATCAACTGGTGGGTCATAGTGAAGAAAATTTACAAGCAGGTGTTCGAGAAGATGTAGAAGAAGATACAAATAAGAAAAATAAAAGTGATTTTGTCCTTTGGTTTACGAAATCAAAATTTGAAAAACAAGAGCTTCGATGGGAAAGTCCTTGGGGGGTAGGTTATCCGGGGTGGCATTTAGAATGTACAGCTATAAGCATTAAAAATTTAGGGGAACATTTAGATATGCATTGTGGTGGTGTCGATAATATATTTCCACATCATACTAATGAAATTGCTCAAAGTGAAGCATATTTAGGACATAAATGGTGTAATTATTGGTTCCATATACAACATTTGAATACCAATACAGGAAAGATGAGTAAGTCTAAAGGAGAGTTTTTAACCTTAGATTTATTGAAAGAAAAAGGATATGATCCATTAGGTTATCGTTATTTTTGTTTGCAATCTCACTATAGAAAACCTTTAGTATTTAGTTATGAAAATTTAGATAATGGGATATCAGCATATAATAAATTAAAAGATAAAATATCAAAGTTAGAAGATAAAGGCGAAATAAATCAAGCGATTCTTGAAAAATATAGAGAACGGTTTATTAACGTGGTTGGCAATGACCTAAATACTTCTATGGGAATAACGATGGTTTATGATGTTTTGAAAGAAGATGTCAATGGAAAAACGAAAAAAGCGATTATTGCTGATTTTGATAAGGTATTATCATTAGGATTGGATAATATTCAAAATAATAAGGAAGATAAAGAAATAAAAGTTTCAGAAAAGGAAATAGAAGATAAGATTAAGATAAGATTAGAAGCTAAAAAAAATAGAGATTTTCAATTAGCAGATAGTATAAGAGATGAGCTAAAAGAAAAAGGAATCATATTAAAAGATACAAAAGAGGGAACAAGCTGGTCATTATCTTAGAAAATAAGAAAGGGATAGGATATTAAATGAAAAAGAGATATTTAGCATTAACATTGTTAGTGTTGACTTTAGTAATTTTGTCAAGTTGCAACGATACGAATCACGGAGAATTAACGTCGGAAGACAAAGATTTAACAGTAGATTACTTAGAAGAGGATTATGTACCACTGCTTTTGAAAGATGGTGCTGAATATTATTTTGGCAATATAGAAGTGAAAAGTGAAGATGGCATTGAAGATGATTTATATCTAGGGATTGATGTGAAAGTTTTAGTGGAATATGAAGATGTAGAAGGAACAGGTTATATTGAAAACAGTAATATGTATAAAGAAATGTTTTTACCACATACGGCAAAATGTACCTATATTTCGTCAACAGAAAAAACACCGAAAGTCCTTACACCATCAGAATTTGCTGAAATATATTTCAAAGAACGAGAAGAAAAAGGCGAAAGCTATATGCAGAGTAAATTTTATGATGTCTATACAATGAATAATGAAGCTGTTTTAATTATGGAACATGAGCTATTAGATGGTATTGAATACCGTGATGAGAGTAGTAAGGTAGATGAACAAGATAATAGTGAGGATCAATAGGTATGTGGGAAGTAAATCCAGTTGCTTTTTCAATAAGTGAATTTGACATAAGATGGTATGGGATACTTATTGCTATAGGTATATTGTTAGCAACATATATTTTGTATAAGAGGGCTGAAAATCACAAGATAAACCCAGATAAAATTTTAGATATGGTATTATGGGTAATTCCGATAGGTGTAATCGGTGCTAGACTGTATTATGTGGTATTTAATTGGGCATACTATAATGGTAATATCATGAAAATGTTGGATATTCGAAGTGGTGGATTAGCAATACATGGCGGCTTAATCTTTGGTGGATTGACTCTTTGGATTTTATGTAGATTAAATAAGTATAGTGTATTAAATCTATTAGATTTAGCAGTATCACCATTAGCTTTGGCACAAGCAATCGGTCGATGGGGAAATTTTTTTAATGGAGAAGCTCATGGTGGTGTGACAACGTTACCTTGGGCAATTACTGTCAATGGAGAGAGTGTTCATCCTACTTTTTTATATGAGTCTTTATGGTGTTTATTTTTATTTGTATTTTTGTCAATGGTAGATAAAAATAGACTTTTTAATGGACAAGTATTTTTACTTTATGGTATTTTGTATTCTTTGGAAAGATTTTTTGTGGAATATTTAAGAACAGATAGTTTAATGCTCTTTGGAACCTTAAAACAAGCGATGGTATTAAGTGGTGTAGTTTTTGTAGTTTTTCTGGTGGTATATTATTATATGAGAAAGGAAGCTTTAAATAAAGGAAATATTTTTAAAGGAAAGAAGAGTAAATATATTGATAGATTTTAAAAAATAATTAATACTTAGTATTAAATGTTAAATACAAGATAGTTTTGTTTAAGACAATGATAAGAAAAAGGAGATTGAAAATATGAAGTTAGGAATAGTAGGATTGCCAAATGTGGGGAAAAGCACATTATTTAATGCGATTACAAAGGTTGGTGCAGAATCTGCTAATTACCCTTTTTGTACTATTGAGCCAAATGTAGGTATGGTAGCAGTACCTGATGAACGATTAAAAGTTTTGACAGATATGTACAAGGCTAAAAAAACGGTACATACTGCTATTGAATTTTATGATATTGCAGGATTAGTAAAAGGGGCATCAAAAGGAGAAGGATTAGGGAATAAGTTCTTAGGTCATATTAGAGAAGTTGCTGCGATTATTCATGTTGTAAGGTGTTTTGACGATCAAAATATCGTCCACGTAGATGGGAAAATAGATCCATTATCTGATATTGAAACAATCAATACAGAATTAATATTATCTGATTTAGAACTCATTGAAAAAAGGATTCAAAAAGTAAAAAAGAATTTAAAAGGCGATAAAAGTTTGCAAAAAGAATTAGATATGCTGATAAAAGTTCAAGAAACACTAGCAGAGGGATTATCGGCAAGAACAATGGAATTAACCGAAGAAGAGCAAGATTTTGTAAAAACTTTAGAGCTATTATCTTATAAACCGATAATATATGTAACCAATGTATCAGAAGAAGAAATTGCTAGTGGCGAAAAAAATCAGTATGTTGAAAAAGTGAAAGCATTTGCACAAACTGAAGGATCAGATGTAGTAACGATTTGTGCTAAAGTTGAATCTGAAATATCAGAATTAGATGATGATGAAAAAGAATTATTTTTATCAGAATTAGGAATTGAAGAATCAGGATTAGATAAATTGATAAAAGCATCTTATCATCTTCTTGACTTAATATCGTTTTTAACTGCTGGAGAGCCTGAAGTTAGAGCGTGGACGATTAAACGTGGCACAAAAGCACCTCAAGCAGCAGGGAAAATTCATACAGATTTTGAAAAAGGATTTATTCGAGCAGAAACTATTGCCTATGATACGTTGATTGAATTTGGTGGCAATTTAGCAAAAGCAAAAGAAAAAGGATTGATTAAGGCAGAGGGTAAGGAATACGTCGTAAAAGATGGCGATGTGATACATTTCTTGTTTAATGTGTAGATAATAAATATTAATATGAAATAAAATCGTTGGTATTATTTTTATGACTGTCAGATATAAATTTGAAATTGGAATAAAATCGTTTAATGTAAATATACGATATGATTGAAAAAACAGTAGATAAAGATGTTTTGTAAAAAATGATGAAAAACGTCACAAAAGATAGAAGGAGTTATATATAGATGGAGAAGAAAAATCTAAGTCAGTATTTTGACCATACCTGTCTTAAATCGGATGCGATTGAAGTAGATATTCAGAAGCTCTGTGCAGATGCTAGAAATTTAAAATTTCACTCTGTGTGTGTTAACGGGAGTTATGTATCTTTGGCATCAGCACTTTTAGCAGAAAGCGATGTAAAAGTTTGTACGGTGGTAGGGTTTCCCCTAGGGGCAGCGACTACGGAAGAAAAAGTTATGTCAACAGATGTTCTGTGTAAAAAAGGTGCAACGGAAATCGATATGGTGATTAATATTGGGGCATTAAAAGATAAAAAATATAAATTAGTAGAAAAAGATATTCAAGAAGTTGTCAATGAAGCAAAGAATCATCATGCTATTGTTAAAGTTATTTTAGAAACTTGTTTGCTGACAGAGGAAGAGATTGTGAAAGCTTGTGAGTTAGCAGAAAGTGCAGGTGCAGATTTTGTGAAGACTTCTACTGGTTTTAGTAAAGGTGGTGCTACGAAAAAAGTGGTGCGACTGATGAAAAAAACAGTAGGAGAACGAGTGAAAATAAAAGCTGCTGGTGGTATAAAAACGTTAAAAGATGCAGAGGATATGCTGAAAGCTGGTGCAGACCGATTGGGATCAAGTGCTAGTGTAGAAATAATAAAAGAGCAATAATACAGTATATTGTTTTGGAGGAAAATATGGCACAATTATATTACAGATACAGTACCATGAATGCAGGAAAGTCTATTGAATTGATTAAAGTTGCATACAATTACGAAGAAAGAGGGAAAAAAGTATTAACCTTAGTCCCAAAAGTAGATAATCGATATGGAGAGGGTATGATTACTTCTAGGATAGGTGTTCAGAGGCAATCAGAGGTTGTTGACGATGATACGAACATATTAGAATTATTTTTAAAAGAAAATGAAAAGGGAAAAATTGATTGTGTTTTATTAGATGAATGTCAATTTCTAAAAAAACATCATATACAAGAGCTAGTAGAAATTGTTGATAGTTTTGATGTTCCTGTTATGGCATATGGCCTTAAAAATGATTTTAAAAATGAATTGTTTGAGGGTTCCTATTATCTTTTGGTGTATGCTGATAAAATTGAAGAAATAAAGACGATTTGTTGGTGCGGGAGAAAAGCGACAATGGTGGCAAGAATGGTGGATGGAAAATTTGTAAAAGAGGGGGAACAAGTAGTTGTAGGTGGTAATGATATGTATGTTTCCCTTTGTAGAAAACATTATAATGATGGTAGAGTAAGTGATGAAAATCACGAATGATAAAAAATAATTTAATTTCTATGTTTGCAAATAATAAGTTTGGGTAAAATAATAGTAGTTATAGTAAAGCGATATTAATCTTAAATTTGCTAAAAAATATATTATTTTTTTGTGAATATTTTTGATTTTTGTTTGTGAATTATGGTGTAGTAAATGTAATCTATGTTTTTTAGAATAGTATTAGATAATATATTTTTAATTTATAAAAAGAATAAAGAAAGAGGAATAATGATGAAAAAAGTAGGTGTATTATATTTTTCAGGTGGTGGAAATACGAAAAAAATGGCAGAAGCAATTGTAGAGGGTGTAAAAGTAGCAGGAGGAGAAGCAGAAATGTTTAAATCTACAGAATTTTCAGGAGAAGCAAAGGATTACGATGCAGTAGCATTTGGTTGTTCAGCAGCTGGTTCTGATCAGTTAGAGGCTTTTTTATTTGAACCATTTTGGAATAAATCTAAAGTAACCATGGAAGATAAGAAAGTGGTTCTTTTTGGTTCTTATGGATGGAGTACAGATTGGATGGACAGATGGTCAGAAGATGCTAAAAATGCAGAGGTAAATGTGATAGATACTTGCATTTGTAAGGCAGAACCAGACGAAGATACGTTGAATACTTGCAGAGAATTAGGCAAGAAATTAGCTGAATAAATTTTCCTTGCATTTTAATTTATATGAGGTATAATATTTAAGTGTGGATTTTTACACATAAGATTGCACAGGGGAGATTGTGCAATTTATTCTCTGCACAGATAAAGATTTGTGCCAAATAGACCATAGGGAGGTGAAAAATATGATAAAATATGAAATTCTTTTTATTCTTGACCCAACGCTTGAAGAAGCAAGAAAAGACCAAGTTATTGAAACTGTAAAAGAAATAATAGCTGATGGTGGCGAAGTTGAAAACGTTGATGTTTGGGGAATGAGAAAATTAGCTTATCCAATTCAAAAGAAAAATGAAGGATACTATGTATTAGTTGATTTCAATGCTAATGCAGATTTACCAAAAGAATTAGATAGAAGATTAAAAATATCGGATGCAGTTATGCGACATCTAATTGTAAACAAAGAAGAAAAGTAGGAGGGATTTTATGAATAGTGTAGCTTTAATTGGAAGACTTACAAGAGATCCCGAAGTTAGATATACTTCTGGCTCACAGATGGCTGTTGCCACTTTTAGTATTGCAATAGATAGAATTGGTGGGCAAGAAAAGAAAACGGATTTTCCACGTATAACTGTTTTTGGAAGACAAGCTGAAAATTGTGAAAGATATTTACGCAAAGGTAGGTTAGTTGGCATTCAGGGAAGACTTCAAACGGGCAGTTATCAAAATAAAGATGGAAACACGGTGTATACTACAGATGTAGTTGCCAACAATGTTGAGTTTTTAGAGTGGGGAGATAAAAAAACAAATAGTGTAGGAAATGAAGGTGTTCCTGAGGGTTTTAAACCAATTGAAGAAGAAAGTGGTTTAGCAAGCTTTGAAGACGATTTGCCATTTTAAACTATTTGTTGCTTAGAGAAAGGAGAATTGTCATATGTTTGATAAAAAAAGAGCTGGTGGCATGAGAAGACGTAAAGTTTGTCAATTTTGTGCAGATAAAGCTGAACATATAGATTACAAAGATGTAGATAAACTTAGAAAGTATATTACGGAAAGAGGCAAAATACTTCCTAAAAGAATTACAGGAACTTGTGCAGGTCATCAAAGACAAGTTGCTAAAGCGATTAAACGTGCAAGAATTGTAGCATTGTTACCATATGTAGCAGAATAATTGTGAAAATTATTTAAAATAAGTATTAAAATTATTTAGGTAATAGAGTATTTTCTCTATTACCTATTTTATTGTATGTTCAAGAGTTCACAAACCATTAACCATATGTTATAATAGTATTTAAACTGTAAAAGAGATGGAGAAAAAAATGTACATTATTAATTTTTTTATTATATTTTTTGTAACACCTTTGATCGTGATGGCGAGCATAGGGAAAAGGATAAAAAATGGATATAAAATTATAGGAATCTGTGTACTGATAAGCTCTATATTTTTGGCTTTAACTTTTGGCATTTTATCCATGTTTGGAAGACCTTTAGGAGAGTTTATAAGTGGGAATATTGATAGAATTGCTTCTACAGCAGTTCATTCCGAGGAAATTACATCAATGTTAGGTTTTTCAGAACTATCACCTAGTGAAAGGTTGAGCAAACTTGTTGAAATATATACGTTAGCCGTTAATTCTGTACCAGCACTGTTAATTATCATTTTAACAGTGATATCTTATTTAGAATATTTGTTGATAAGTAGTTTTAAGATTGGTAAAGATAAACTTGTAAGTGACTTATTGCCTCTTCGTGATTTAACCTTTCCAAAAGAAACGGTGTGGGGAGCTATTGCGATATATATGATAACTTTTGCAATAAAATCTTTAGATGTTTATTTAGGTGATGTTGGTGATGTTTTAGAAATAAATGCAAGGATATTGTTTCAATTCCTATTTCAGATTCAAGGGATTTCAGTACTTTTGTTTTTAATTGATAAAAAGAATTGGCATAAAAGTATAGGGATACTAATTATTATAGTCTTTTTTATGAATGCGATAGGGCAAATGTTACTAAGTTTTATAGGCTTCTTTGAAATGGGATTTGGACTTAGAAAAGTAATAGATAAAAAAATTGATAGAAAATAATTCCTTAAGGGAGGAGTAAATTTCGTTATGGAATGGGAAAATATGCAAAGGGATAATATAGAAGAGTGGTTATCTTTGAACACACCGATACCGATGTGTCTTATCACTAAAGATGGCAAAGTGAAAAGTGCCAGTAATAAAATAGATGAAGTTTTTAAATATGATGGCATAGAGGGTGCTGATATATTTGCACTGACAGGTATAAAAAATCAAGAGCTTTGGGGAAAAAATAATGAGAGCGTACTGAAATTGTCGAGAAATGACAAAATTTTCAAAGTGGAGACTCATGTAATAGGTAGTGAAAAAGTAGACGAAAAATCTTTAGCACTATATTTTATCGATATATCGGAGCATGAAGAATTAAAAGCAGAATATGATAAAAGTAAAGTTTGTATTGCTTTAGTAAATGTAGATAATTACGATGAATTAATAGCGAAAACTTCGGAAGACAATCGACTAGGACTTTTGACATCAGTGGATAGAACTATAAGGCAATGGGCAACAAAGGGAGCTTCTGCTATTATAAGAAGTAAAAATGATCAATATGTTTTGATGTTTGAAGATGTTTTTTTAAGAAAACAGATTGAAAATAAATTTGAAATATTAGATATGATTAGAGAAATAGAAACAGAAGCTGATTTTCCAGTTACTTTAAGTATTGGCATTGGTGCAGGAGGAGCGACGCAAAGTGAAAATGATACTTTTTCAAATATGGCGTTAGACTTAGCTTTAGGTCGAGGTGGCGATCAAGCAGTTGTGAAAGATGGTCAAGTCTTATCTTATTTTGGTGGTAGAATGAAAACTGTCGAAAAAACGAACAAGGGAAAATCAAGAATTATAGCTCATGCTATCAAAAGACTTGTGGATCAATCGTCAAAAGTTTTTATTATGGGACATAGGAACCCTGACATGGATGCATTTGGTGCATCCATGGGGATACAGAGATTAGTAGTCAATCAAAATAAGGAAGCGTATATTATTATAAATAGTTTTTATGAAACGTTGTCGATTATATATAATAGTGCTAAAAATACAGGGAAATATAACTTTATTACGACAGAGCAAGCTTTAGAAAAAATGGATAAAGATACTTTAGTTGTGGTTGTTGATACCCATAGACCTAGTTTAATCGAATCGCCTGAAATACTTGAAAGAGCTGAAAAATTAGTAGTTATAGATCATCATAGAAAGGCAGAAGAATTTATAGAAAATGCGACATTATCATATATGGAGCCTTATGCTTCATCGGCATCGGAATTAGTGACAGAAATTATTCAATATGCTGGTGAGAAAAAGAATTTAGAAAAAATTGAAGCAGAAGCACTTCTAGGTGGTATTTTTATGGATACTAATCGATTTGCTGTCAAAACGGGAGTAAGAACATTTGAAGCAGCAGCTTGGTTAAGACGTGCAGGAGCAGATACAACTATGGTAAAGAAATATTTTCAAACAGAGGAAAGTGATTTTAAAATAAAGGCACGATGTATTGCAGATGCTGAAATTAATGAAGATGGTATAGCGTATTCTATTAGTGTAGGAACACACCCTGATATACAAGTTATTAATGCACAAGCAGCAGATGAATTACTTAGTATTAAGGGAACTATAGCTAGTTTTGTGGCAGGGAAAAATGAGAATAATAAAACGATTATTAGTGCAAGATCACTAGGCGATGTTAATGTACAAAGAATTATGGAAAAATTAGGTGGAGGTGGACATCTAACTACAGCTGGAGGACAAGTAGATTGTGAGCCGGAAGAAGCCTTGAAACAGATTAAAGAAATAGTGTATGAATATTTAGAAGACTTAAACAAGCAAAAGGAGGAAAATAAATGATAGTAATACTTTTAAAAGATGTAAAAGGAACAGGTCGTGCAGGGGAAGTTGTTAAAGTAAGCGATGGCTTTGCAAGAAATATGCTTTTCCCAAAAGGGTTGGCAAAAGAAGCGACTGATGGAAATGTTAAGACTTTAGAAAAACAAAAAGCATTAGCTGAAGAAAAGAAACAGAAAGATAAAGCAAAAGCAGAGCAGTTAGCAGAAAAATTAGCAAAAATAGATGTAAAAATAATCACGAAAGGTGGAGAAGGTGGCAAATTATTTGGTTCTATTACAGCAAAAGATATCGCTGATCAATTAGAAAAACAACATAAAATTAAGATTGATAAAAAGAAAATCGTCTTAGAGGCACCTATAAAAAATATAGGGAAATTTAAGGTAAATATTAAACTTTATACAGAAGTTACAGGTGTTATCAACGTTGTTGTTGAAAATGAATAGGACAAATAAGGTTAAAGATGGATATAGTAAAAGATAAAGTGCCACCCCACAGTTTAGAAGCTGAGAAGTCCGTATTAGGTGCTTGTTTATTAGATGAAGATGCTCTTTATGAAGTCAGAGAAGTATTGAAATCGGAAGATTTTTATAGTGAAAATCATAGAGAAATTTTTAGTAGCATCGAATCTTTAAATCTGAAAAGCGAGCCGGTAGATTCTTTAACAGTATCTGAGGACTTGAAAAAAAAGAAAACTCTTGAAGCTGTCGGAGGAAGAACTTTTGTAATGAGTTTAGCAGATCAAGTACCGACAACATCAAATGTTTCGTATTATGCTAAGATTGTCTCGGAAAAAGCAGTTCTTAGAAGATTGATAAAAACAGCTGGAGAGATTAGAGAACATAGTTTTTTAGAAAAAATTAAACCAGAAGAAGTGTTAGATAGAGCAGAGCAAGAAATTTTTGAGATTGCTAGACAAAGACAAAAAAGTGATTATACAGCACTCCAAGAAATATTGTTCACAAATATGGAAACTTTCGATAAATTAGCACAAAGCGAAGGTGAAGTGACAGGGGTAACTACAGGTTTTATGGACTTAGATTCAAAAACGGCAGGATTCCAAAAATCGAACTTGATAGTAGTTGCTGCTAGACCGGCTATGGGTAAAACAGCATTTGCACTAAATATAGCACTTCAAGCAGCAAAGAAAGCATCGGCTTCTGTTTTGATTTTCAGCTTGGAAATGGATAAAGAAGAATTAGGTCAGAGGCTCATTTCAATAGAAACAAAATTAGAAATGCAGAAGCTGAAAACAGGAAATATGGATACTCGTGATTGGGAGCGAATTCATTTAGGAATGGATGAACTATCAGAAGTCAATATCCATATTGATGATACACCGGGAATATCTGTTATGGAGATGAAGAATAAATGTAGACGTCTAAAAGCTGAAAAAGGATTGGACTTAATCGTTGTGGATTATTTGCAATTGATGAATATTCAAGGAAAAAGCGAAAGTCGTCAACAAGAAGTATCAGCACTTTCAAGGATGTTAAAGCTTTTAGCTAGAGAGATGGATTGTCCGGTAATACTTCTTTCTCAATTATCTCGTGCTCCTGAGCAGAGAACAGATCATCGCCCGATTTTATCAGATTTAAGAGAATCAGGTTCTATAGAGCAAGATGCAGATATGGTAATATTTTTGTATCGGGATGATTATTATAATGAAGATAGTGAAGAACCTGGTGTATGTGAAGTGATTATTGCAAAACAGAGAAGTGGACCAACAGGAACGGTAAAATTGACGTGGATAGCTAAAAATACTAAATTTGTAGATAGAAGTCCTATTGAATAAATTAAATATTTAAAATAGGTATATAAGTAATAAGGGAAATAGAGTTTATGAAATTTATCAAAAGAGCTCCTCAAGAGTTATTTTTGAGAGATACAGCAGTAGAAAATATTTTTATAGGGGAATATATGACATCAGCACCAGCTGATTATGTTAAGGTATATCTTTTTGCATTGATGCATGCAGAAGCAAGTTATTATATTGATAATGAAAAGATAGCGAAACAATTATTCCTTGAAATAGAGGACGTTCTTAAAGCTTGGACTTATTGGGAGCAAATGGGCGTTGTTAAAAAAATTAACAAAAATAGGGATAATAAGTTTGATTATACTGTTGAATTTGTTGATCAAAAAACGTTACTGTATGGTAAAAGTGAAGATAATGTAGAAAATATTGAAAAAAATGATTTAATAGATAATAGTTTAAAATTAATTTATGATAAAGTTGAAAAAATAACGGGGCGATTACTTACGGGAAAAGAACCATTATCAATACTTTCTTGGATAGAAGATTTTGGGGCAACAGAAGATATTATCATAGGGGCTTATGAATATTGCAAAAAAAGTAAAAATAAAGATGATGTTTCTTATATTGAAAAAGTAGTGAAGAAATGGTCGGATAAAGGACTTCATAGTAAAGAAGAGTTAGAACAGTATTTAGAAGAAATGGATCAAAGATACTATCAGTATAAACGAATAATGAAATTTTTAGGATTCAATAGAAATGTTACAGAAGCTGAAAAAAATATTATTGATAAATGGTTTGATGAGATGGGATTTACTATTGATAAAGTGTTAGAAGCTTGTAATAAGACAAGTGGTATATCCAATCCTAATATAAATTATATTAATAAAATTTTAGAAAATTGGTGGAAAGATATCAATGGAAAAACTTTTGATAATCAAGAGAAAAAGGATAAGAATACAAAAATAACGCAGAAAGATATAGAACAATATTATAGCGAAATTAGAGTTAAAAGAGAGGCAGAAGCAAAAGAACGAATAGCAAAAATATATAAAGAATTGCCTGAAATTGAATTTATCGACAAAAAAATCAGAACAATAGGATTCAATATTTCTAAAATAATGCTTTCTGGTGGTAAGAACAAATTAAATGATTTAAAATTAGAAATAGAAAAATTAAACAAAGACAAAAATATAGTGCTTAATGAAATGGGATATACACTTGATTCTATGGAAGTTGAATATTTGTGCAATGAATGCAGAGATACGGGATTTAATGATGACGGTGAGCGTTGTAAATGTTATCACAAAAGATTTGAGGAATTAAAAAATGGAAGATAATTTTTTTGAAAAGATATATAATTGTATAAAGAGTATAGAAAATATAGTTGTTGATTTATTTAAAGTTTTTATCTATGTTTTTGTTATTTTAAGAGATATAATTATTTTAGAAATAAAAGATATAAAAAATGTTATATGGGATTTTATAAAAAAAATTATAGAAAAACAAACTGTAGCAACTGTAGAATATTATAAAAATAATCCCCATAAATGGAAGAAAAAAAGAAAAAAAAGAGCGATAAGAAAGCTTAGGATTGCAAAAGCTAAAGTGAAAATCAAGAATGTAGGAGAAAATATTTCTACAGATATGGCAAAAGCAATCGTTAAAATTGATGACAAAAATGATAAAATAGCGAATAAAAGTGTTGAAAAACTTTCCAGAGGTCAAAAAAGAATAAATTTCTTTAGAAGATGGGCACATCAAAATTTAAAAACTTTGTTAACAGGGTTAACAATCATTTTCTTTTTAGCAATTTCTTCTGTATTAATTTATGATATGGTCACTGCCTATGAATATTCTTATAATGGCAGAACATTAGGTTTAGTAAAAAGACAGGAAGAAGTTTTAAAATTGATGGATTTAATCAGTGAAAAACTTAGTAAAGAATATAAGGCTGAAATAAAAATAGATAAGGAACAAGATATAGAGTTTAAACGTGTTATTTCAATTAAAAAGAGAATCGATACGACAGAAGATGTTTTAAAAAGATTGACTTACATGAAAAATATGAGTGCAAAAGCATATGCAATTTATATAGATGGTGAACAAATAGCTATTTTAGATACGAAAAAAGCTTGCGAAGATGTTATTGATCAAGCTAGAGATGAGTTTATATCTAATTCTCTCAACGTTAAATACGAAAGTGTCGATTTAAAAGAAGATATAAAAATAAGGAAAATAGATACGAAGTTAGGTAAAATTGAAAATAGACAAGATGTTTTAAATGAATTATTGACAGGTGGTGTTGATAGACAAGTTCATATAGTAGAACGAGGAGATACTTTATCGGTAATAGCTAAAAATTATGGAATTAGTTTACAGGATTTAATTGAAGCAAATCCAGAAATGAATATTAGGACACTTAGAATTGGACAAGAAGTAGTGCTTACTAAACCGGCACCTTTGCTTACCTTACAAACTGTTGAAATTGCAACATATCAAGAACCTATCCCTTATGAAACAGAATATCAAGATTCAAGTAGAATATACAAAGGTGAAAATAGAGTGAAAGTGTCAGGTAAAGAGGGTGTTAGAGATGTAACTGCTAGGATAACAAGAGAGAATGGTGTTCAAGTTCATGCAAAAATATTGGTCGCTAATACTATTGAACAGCCTAGGACACAAGTTGTAATAAGAGGAACGAAACCGTTGCCACCATTAAAAGGTACAGGTATTTTAAAAATGCCGATGAGCAGGTATAAGCTGACATCAAGATATGGTAGCAGATGGGGTGGTTTCCACCGAGGTATTGATTTAGCAGCACCTACAGGAACGAGAATAGGAGCTTCCGATGGTGGAACTGTAATATCATCAGGATACAGGCGTTATTATGGATATTGCGTCGAAATAGATCATGGTGGAGGAATCACAACATTGTATGCTCATTGTAACAAACTTTATGTTCAAAGAGGTGACAGAGTCTATCAGAATCAGCATATAGCAGATGTAGGAAATACGGGAAATAGTACAGGTTCTCATTGTCACTTTGAAGTAAGGTTACATGGTGCTCATAAAAATCCTTTTAATTATTTGAAATAAAATTTAGGGGAAATATTTGTTGAATGTTTATTTAGAAAAATTAAATAAAAAAGAGTTGTTAAAAAATCGTTAAAATTGAATAAGTTATTTTAATATAAAAAATTGCAGGAAGGAGAGCAATTATATGGATAAGAGTGCTTTATTTAAAATAGGGTATGGACTTTATGTATTAATAGGGAGAGATGGTGAAAAGGACAATGGTTGTATTGTAAACACTGTAATGCAAGCAGCTGATAATCCGACTACGATATCTTTGGCAGTAAATAAGTTGAATTATACTAATGAGATTATCAAGAAAACAGGAGAATTTAATGTTTCAATGCTTACTACAGAAGTAGATTTTGAAATATTTAAAAATTTTGGTTTTCAAACAGGTAGAGATACGGACAAATTTAGTAAATACAAAGAACTTAAAAGAAGTAAAAATGGGTTGTTGTATTTAACAGAAGGTTCAAACAGCTATTTGTCAGGAAAAGTGATAGAAACAATAGACTTTGGTAGTCATACAATGTTTAAGGCAGAATTAACAGATGCCAAAGTGTTATCAGATGTAGATAGTTTAACGTATGCTTATTATCATAAACATATAAAACCAAAACCAGAAGAAAACAAGGGCAAAAAAGGTGGATGGCGTTGTAAAATTTGTGGATATATTCATGAAGACCCAGATTTACCAGAAGATTTTATTTGCCCTTGGTGTAAACATGGAGCTTCCGATTTTGAAAAAATCTAAGCTATATAATACGTTTTAATGATAATGTGCTTTTATGGAGTACAGAAATGAAAAGAGGTAAATATGAATTTAAAAGGAACGAAAACAGAAGCGAATTTAAAAGCAGCTTTTGCAGGAGAATCTCAAGCGAGAAATAAGTATACTTATTTTGCTGGTGTAGCCAAAAAAGAAGGGTATCAGCAGATTGCTGATCTATTCTTAAAAACAGCTGATAATGAAAAAGAACATGCTAAATTATGGTTTAAAGCATTAGGAGAATTGGGAACAACAACTGAAAATTTACTTCAAGCAGCAGAAGGCGAAAATTATGAATGGACAGATATGTATGAAAATTTTGCAAAAGATGCTGAAGAAGAAGGGTTTCCTCATCTAGCAAAACAATTTAGAGAAGTAGCAGCAATAGAAAAACATCATGAAGAACGATATAGAAAACTTCTTAAAAACATTGAAGATAAAGAAGTTTTTGAAAAAGCTGGTATTACTATTTGGGAATGTAGAAATTGTGGACATATTCATATTGCAGTAAATGCACCTGAAGTCTGTCCAGTTTGCTTCCATTCACAAAGTTATTTTGAAGTAAACGCAAAAAATTATTAAAATAAATAGAAAATAATTATGTAAAAGCGTTGTTTATTAAGTAGTTGTTTTTGATAATAT
>PDWI01009403.1_pt1 | contig 16470 bp, 12 predicted proteins | sample 1430891 | NCBI WGS metagenome assembly PDWI01 (sample SAMN01162508, study PRJNA174530) | Oral metagenome, whole genome shotgun sequencing project. | biome: Marine environment; feature: Marine mammal; material: Swab sample of the gingival sulcus; isolation source: swab sample of gingival sulcus...
ATTTACACTTTCACTATCTTCTTGTTCTAAAAAAGAAGAAAAAAATAATGATATATTTTCTTTATTACAACGCAAATGGGTTTTGTCAGATAGTGGAGAAATATTACATTTAACACAGTTCGATAAAAAATATATAGCCTTTAATAATGGAGGAGGCATGTCTGTTAAAAAAGAGCAGTTGCTTAAATTTACAGGCACAGGCAGTCAATTTCCTAAGTCGGAAACAAAAGGGACTTGGAAATTTATACAAACTCCCAATCATGTTAACGATACTCTTAGATTAAGTTTCTTTAAAGATATTAATTTAGAAGTTGACTCCATTGTTGTTTCCACAAAAAACGGAAAACAAGAAATAGAATTTATTGATTCTAATAATCATAAACATAAGATTTCAAAAGGAGAACTTAAAACAGGATTTACTCAGGTAAATATTAATTATATTGTAAAAAAAATAACAACGAATGATTTAGTGCTGTTACACAATGGTAAAGAAATCAAATATTCATATACATCTCCGTCGTTAGAAACTGTTTTTTCGTGGATGTCGATATGGCGTGGTTTGTTAGGTATTATAGTTTTAATAGGAATTGCTTTTTTATTGAGCAGCAATCGCAAAAAAGTATCGTGGCGCACAGTGGCAATAGGTTTAGCCATGCAAGTTCTTTTGGCGGTAGGAATTCTTAAAGTAGATATAATTCAATCGTTTTTTGAAAAAATAGGAAGTTTCTTTGTTATTATTCTGGATTTTACAAAAGAAGGAAGTACATTTCTTTTTGGAGGTTTTATGGATATTGACACCGTTGGGTTTATTTTTGCCTTTCAGGTGTTACCGACAATAATATTTTTTGCGGCATTAACTTCGCTACTTTTTTATTTGGGAATAATTCAGAAAGTAGTATATGGTTTAGCATGGATTATGACTAAGTTGTTGGGTATTTCGGGACCGGAAAGTTTATCGGTAGCGGGAAATATTTTTCTTGGACAAACAGAATCACCTTTAATGATAAAAGCATATTTGGAGCGAATGAGTCGTTCCGAGATTTTACTTGTTATGATTGGAGGAATGGCAACTTTAGCCGGAGGAGTGTTAGCCGCTTATATTGCATTTTTGGGAGGAGACGACCCTATTCAGCGTTTGTTCTTTGCAAAGCATTTATTGGCGGCATCGTTTATGGCAGCTCCCGGAGCAATTGTTGTTGCAAAAATATTGGTTCCTCAAACCGAAGAAATAGATACTAATGTAAATGTGCCTAAAGAAAAAATAGGCTCTAATGTATTGGATGCAATAGCCAACGGAACTACCGAAGGATTAAAGTTGGCTGCAAACGTAGCTGCAATGCTTTTGGTTTTTGTTGCGTTTATTGCAATGGCAAATTATATATTTAATTGGATTGGCGATATAACTTCTATAAATGCTCATTTATCGGATTGGACTAACGGGCAATACTCCAAACTTTCGCTTGAAATGATTTTAGGATATATATTTGCCCCGTTAATGTGGCTTATTGGCGTTGCTAAAGAAGATATAACATTAGTGGGTAGATTACTTGGCGAAAAAGTTATTATGACAGAATTTATAGGTTATGTTAGTTTAGCATCGTTGAAATCGGCAGGAGCATTTGCTTCTCCCAAATCAATTATTATTGCAACATATATGCTTTGCGGATTTGCCAATTTTGCATCGATAGGAATACAAATAGGAGGCATAGGCACTCTTGCTCCTACTAAACGAAAATTATTATCGGAATTTGGTGTAAAAGCTCTTATTGGTGGCACCTTAGCTTCTTTGTTGTCGGCTACTATGGTAGGAATGATTATTGGTTAATGTAAAATGTATAGATTATTATTTGTTTTTATTCTTTTTGTATTTTCATATGATATAACAGCTTCGGAGAAAGAGAAAAAGATAAATGTTGATGGTTATCTTTTTGAAATGCCTTTTTATGCACATTTTAAAAACGATAAAGGTTTTAATAATCTTTTTATTAATAAATTAAATATTTTGGATAAAATAAACAATAACTGGAATATTAATTTGAATTTACGAAACAGATTAATATCAGGCAGTTATCTGTTTTCTAATCCAACTCTGAAATATATTATTGATGAAGATTACGGAGCTTTAGACATGAGTTTTAATCTGGCTTATGATTCATATTCGGCATATCTGTTAAATACTTATATTGATAGATTTTTTGTAAAGTATAGCAGTAATGGTTTTTCCGTAAGTTTCGGGCGTCAACGATATGATTTGTCATTGTCGCAAATGTGGTCGCCTAACGATTTTGTAAATCCTTATTCGTATATAAATTTTAATTATGCCGAAAAAAACTATTTTGACGGGTTGTCTTTAAGTTATAAGTTTAACAATCGAAATACACTTTCATCATTAGTTAAAGTAAATAACAATCTGGATTTTACCTTTGGTTTACATTACAGATATACCCGTAACAAATACATATTTCAGTTGGTTACTGGAGTTGTAGATAACAGTTCTAAAATTCTGGGTGCAGGATTTAAATATAAAGGATATAAGTATTTAATAGATTTAGAGTCGTCGATTTTTTATGTTGATGATAGATTAAATAATATGACCGACATTGATTTTTCCTATAATGTTACATCTAAAATAAAGTTAGGATTCGAATATTTATGGGCTTCTAATTTGTCAGAAAAACCAATTGCTTTCGGTAATTATTTTACAGATTATGTATCGTATTTTAAACTAAGTAATGCAAGTAATTCTTTATTGTTTTTAATGAATTATTCTTCGTCTAAAGTTAAATGTAGAGTTGTATTTTCTAATTATGGTAATAGTTTTGCAGATTCTTTTTATCAGGAATCTTCAGTTAAATATATATTCAACAAACGCTTTAGCTCTAAAGTAGTTTCTCAATTGTTTTATCATAATGATAATGGACTTGACGGACTTCTAACTATAAATTTTAAATGGTTGTTTTAAAAAAAACTGTTAAGTTATTAGTTTTTAAGGTTATTAACCGAAATAGAATAGCTAAACAAATAATCGTTTATATTAATTATCTATTGTAAAAATAATTTCAAATCACTTTTATAATGAAAAAAACATATTTATTATTAGTTGTAATTTTATTTGTAGGTAAGTTATACGCACAAGATTTTAATGCAGGGGCTGTTGTAGGGGCTGTTGCTTCGCAGGTTGACGGCGACAGATACGGAGGATATAATAAGTTGGGATATTCTTTTGGATTATATGTTAATAGAGAGTTAATGCCAAATGTTTTTGCTCAAATGGAATTGCTTTTTAAGCAAAAAGGTAGCCGACAAAATCCCGATAACGAAAAAAATGAATATTCTACTTACCTTATGAGACTCAATTATATTGAAATCCCTGTGATAGGAAAAATTAAATTTAACAGAATTACTATCGAAGGAGGATTGGCTTTTAGTAAGTTACTTTCAAGTAAAGAAAAATTTGATGATTTAATTATTAAAGAACCTACTTTTGAACCAATAGAATTTTCCGGAATTCTTGGAGTAGATTATAGATTGCGAAAAAATATTTCTGTTAATTTACGATTCGATTATTCTATCACAAAAATACGTAAAGCCGCCCAAAATGTTTCTTTATCTTATTGGCAACAAAACAATCATGGACAATATAATAACAATATAACATTAGCTCTTTATTATAAGTTTTAGAGTAAGTGTATTTGCCTATACACAAAAATACAATCAATAAAAAAAGAGCCATAACATATGTTAAAGCTCTTTTTTATTATTTGTTTTGTTATTTTACAATTTTATCCAAAACAGTTTGTTTATCTATTTTTTTAGTACAGAAAAACCAATCTTTACATTCTATACTTTCATCTTCCATACGGTCTTTAGCCGTGCCGCAAGAACCCGCAGGACCAATAATAACATCATCTCCCGGATACCAATCGGCAGGAGTAGCTACTCCAAATTCATCGGCAGTTTGTAAAGCTACAATTACACGATATAATTCGTCAAAGTTTCTACCCAAACTCAAAGGATAATAAATCATAGAACGGATAACTCCCTTTGGGTCAATAAAGAAAACAGCGCGAACTGCTTTAGTAGTATCTTCGTTGGGTTGAATCATACCATATTTTTTAGCAACATTCATTGTGATATCTTCAATTAGAGGGAAGTTTACCTCAACATCTTTCATGCCTTTGTATTCTATTTTCTCTTTAATGGTTCTTAACCAAGCTATATGGCTATATAATCCATCTACCGATAAACCCACTAATTTAGTATTAACTTTTGCAAATTTCTCTTCCATAGAAGCAAAAGTTATAAATTCAGATGTACACACAGGGGTAAAATCTGCCGGATGGCTGAATAATATTACCCAATTTCCTTTATAATCTGCCGGAAAGTTAATTTCACCTTGAGTTGTTACTGCTTTAAATTCCGGTGCTGCATCGCCTATTCTTGGCATGCTAACTGTTTTTTCTTCTGTATTTTCCATTTTTTATGTTTTAAAAATTATTTTTATTTTAGTAATTTTATTTTAAAGTAGCTGAAAGCATCCATATTCTTTTTTCTGTTGAGCTTATTAAATCACTTAATAAAGAAGCTGTACTTTCATCATTCAAATCCGATGCTTTTGAGAATAAGTTTTTGATATTTTCCAATAAATATCTGCTGTCATCTAAAACTATTTTCATTCCTTGTTCGCCGTTCGATACATTTGTAACAACTTTAATTTGTGCATTGTTAATGTAATCGGCAAAAGAGTGAAAAGGAACTTCTCCTAACATAACTATACGCTCAGCTAATTCGTCAATAACCTCAGCCGTTTCATTATATAGTTTTTCGTAAAGTTCATGAAGACCTAAAAAGAAACGTCCTTCAACATTCCAATGTAACCCTCTGACATTTTGATAAAAAATTTGATAATCCGATAATAGTTTATTTAAACCTTCTGTAATTGTTTTATTATTTTTCATTGTATTTTAATTTTTATAAATTTTACAAAGGCAAAAGTATAACATTCATTATAATTAATATTTATCGGCATATTAGTAAAACTTATAATCTAAAATCTTCAAGGCTTCGTGTAAATAAAATCACAAATGCATGTCAGTGGAAAAATAATTCTAAATGAAGATTAAATAATTAAAACCGAGGTTGAATTCATAATTCACCTCTACAAACAATCTGTATTAATTACTTATTACTTTATTTTTTCTTCTTTCTTACAAACCTTTTGAATTATTTCATCAATAGATTTCCAATATTTCTCATGAAATTTTAAGCTGTTTTCATTAAGCCATTCAGGCATGTATTTACTTTTTTGTTCGGGTTCGAAAAATACTTTATTCTTAGGATAATAAATTTCTTTTTGTTCGGGATGAAACTGTATTTTTCCATCCATTGAGGTGGCGGCAACCGTTAATCCTTTACCTATATTTTTTATTGCCTGATGATGATAACTAAATACACTTGGAGTTAGTTTTTTACTTTTACAATTAAGTAAATTTAAAAAATTATTATTTAGTTTTATTTGATGAACAGAATAACCGCTCATCATTTCGGGAGCATTATCAAGCATTTTCTTATAATAATTGCGGTGTATCCGGTTTTTATCTAAATGCTTTAGTCCTTTCTTTTCGGAGCTGTTATAAACTACCGACGCAATATCCTGAATAAGTGTTCCTCCCGTGGCAACATTAATACTTTGCATACCTAAACAAATGCCATGTATAAAATAATTAGGATTTTGTTTTAATAGTGGAGTGTAATTTTTGTTTTGTTTACCTCCCAATAAGTGAAATAAAAACGACAATTCATAATAATGACGATACGGGTCGGTAACTTTAGTTAAGGGATTTTGAGGCTCTTTGTATAGTTTAGCCGGAATATCAGGACCTCCAAAAAATAAAATGCCATTACTGTTTTTAAACAATAAAGAAAATTCGTCTGTTAATTCATTCTTTGAATATATATTATTGTCGGTCAAAGTGTCTGATAATTCTATTAATTTAAAAGATAATTCAGGAATATTTTTTATTAATTTTCTTGATTTTTTATAATCGTATTTTTCATATTTATAATACACGCCAACCATTTCTATTGAATCAAGATGCAGTAATCTTTTTTTATTCAAATTACGTAGTATCTCAATATTATAAGCTGTCGGATGTGCAAATAAAATCCTGCCTTTATATTGTTTCTCTAAAGGTTGAATTATTTGAGAATTTAAGTTCCCTAATGCTAATATTAAAAAAAGAATTAATATAAGCGACTGTTTAATTTTTTGTTTCATAGCTCTCTTTATATTAATAAGTTAAATATAGAATTATCCGAAAAACAAATATCCGATAGCAATAGAAGCAATAATTCCGGCGGCATCAGCTATTAATCCGCATGAAACAGCATGACGAGTATTTTTTATGCCTACAGAACCAAAATATACTGCAATAACATAAAAAGTGGTTTCGGTTGCTCCTTGTACCGTTGAAGCTATTTTAGATGCAAAAGAATCTACTCCGAAAGTAGAATATGTTTCCAGCATCATCCCTCTTGCTCCGCTACCACTCAAGGGTTTCATAAGTGCAGTAGGTAAGGCATCTACAAATCGGGTATCTAATCCCAACACATTAACTAATGATTTTATTCCTTCGGTTATGTAATTCATTGCTCCTACTTCCCTAAAAACACCAATGGCAATCAACATTGAAATTAAAAAAGGAATAATTTTTACTGCAACATAAAATCCTTCTTTTGCTCCTTCCACAAAAGCATCATACACATTTACTTTCTTTATGGCAGCTATAACAATAAATAATATAATTATTGAGAATAATATTATGTTTGCTCCCACACGAGAAGCTATTTGAATTTGCTCTTTGGATAAAAATGACATTCCAAACAAAATGCTAAGTACGAGTATTAACATTCCCCCCAAATAAGCTAATACAACAGGTTGTTTTAAATTGATTTTTTGAACATACGATACGGCTAATAAACCTGCAAAAGTAGAAAAGAAAGTAGCCAATAAAATAGGAATAAAAATATCTGCCGGATTTTCTGCTCCGTATTGCACGCGATAAGCTATAATGGTTATAGGTATCAAAGTAAGTCCCGAGGTGTTAAGAACTAAAAACATTATTTGAGCATCCGATGCCGATTCTTTATTTTTATTAGCATCTTGTAATTGTTTCATAGCTTTTAAACCCATAGGAGTTGCGGCATTATCAAGCCCCATCATATTTGCCGATAAATTCATCACCATACTTCCAAAAGCCGGGTGATTTTTAGGCAACGAGGGGAACAATCTGTTAAATAAAGGAGCAATAAGTTTCGAAATAATATTTATCACACCTCCTTGTTCACCTATTTTCATTATTCCAAGCCATAAAGACAACACGGCTGTAAGTCCTAACGAAACATCAAAACCAACTCTGGCACTATCATAAATAGAATTAATTAATTTTGGGAAAATATCAATGTCTCCCATAAAAATTAACCTTATTAAAGCTATAATAAAAGCTATTACAAAAAATCCTATCCAAATATAATTTAATGCCATAGTAAGAATAATGTTAATAACTGCGTTTTACACTTTTGTCGCCAACGTATGCGTCATGAGGAACTCCGAATTCTTTACATGATATTTTATCAATCGGCACTTTCCATATCTTTACATTTTTAATTGCAGGTTCCGAGTATTTAAATTTCTTATCGGAATACTGTTCCATTATAATATTTAAAATATTTTCTTTTTCGGTTAAATCTTCCACAAAAGAAACTTTTCCCATTGCAATAACACTATTTGAAGCCATTCGGTAACTACATGCAACTTCGGGATGTTGAAATGTGAGTTTATGATTATTGCTAAATGTAATGCAAATATTGTTATTATTGTTTATAATGTCGATAACTCTTCCCGTAGGTGCCGAATGAAGATAAATAAAATTATCTGAATAACCAAAGTTCATGGGTAACACATAGGGCATATCGTTATCTACCAATCCAACATAGCAAACTTTACATCCTTTTATTATTTTTTCAATAGTTTCTGTTTTTGTGTGTATAACTGTTTTCATTTGTTTATGTTCCTATTTTATAAGTGAATTTTTACATTCCTTTTATTATTGTTCTTCCTCCTAAAACCTTAGCCAAATGTTTTCGTAACTCTTCGTATTCCATTAATTGTTTTAATATTTCTTCTGATTTTTCTTTGTCTTCGTTAGCCTCTTTAAGTTTTTTATATTCCTGTTTTATGAGAAATTGTAATTGTTTTAACTTTAATTCATGAATTGTTTTAGGAGTTAATTCCTCCAGTTTATGTTCATCTTCAACATTTATTGCTCCAAAACGTTCGTGGATTCGACTGAGAGTTATATGTGAACTTATTATTTCCGATGCAAATTTAGTTACTTCGGGGTCATTATAATAAGTGAAAAACTTTTCGGCTATAAAATTATTGTTATTTTTATTGTTCTGAAATAAATCAACTATTTTTTTATATAAATCGTTTTCAAAGTTAATATTATCTTTATGTAATTCGTCAATAATTAAATCACCAACGGTTATATTTATAGGATTTTTTTTATCATTTAATCCTGTCATTTTTTTATCACCGTATTTAACTAAAAATCGTATTATTTCATATTCCTCATTAGCAAAAGGCTTTTTTGTATCAAGAACATAATTATAAGTATTTGCGTAATTATCATTCTTTTCTACACTTTCTTTTAATTTAGGTTTATATTCTTTTTTACGTTTTAACCTATTTATTTTAGTTATTTCGGAATATAAAACCTCTTCTTTTGTATTTAATAAATTACTACATTCTTTTATGTATTCGTTACGAATAATTACATCGGGAATAACCGATATTGATTTAACAATATCTTGTAAAAGATTAGCTCTTTTTATTGGGTCATTTTTAGCATCTTCAATTAATAAATTAGTCTTGAATTTTATAAAATCGCCTTCGTTTTTTTCAATATAATCTAATAAATCCTCTTTGCTTCGGCTTTTTGCAAACGAGTCCGGGTCTTCTCCTTCGGGCAATAAAAGTACACGTACATTCATCCCTTGCGATAGAATCATATCTATCCCTCGTAGCGATGCTTTTATTCCCGCCGCATCACCATCATAAACAATGGTTATATTTTTAGAAAAACGAGCAATTAATAAAATTTGCTGTTCGGTTAAAGCTGTTCCCGAAGAGGCGGTTACATTGGTTATCCCTGCCTGATGAAACGAAATAACATCTGTGTACCCTTCTACCAAAAAACATTTATCTTCTTTGGTAATATCTTTTTTAGCATGCGATATTCCATACAAAATATTACTTTTATGATAAATCTCCGATTCGGGAGAATTCAGATATTTTGCAGTTTTAACATCAGTACGTAACACCCTACCACCAAAGGCAATAGGACGACCACTTATGTTATGAATAGGAAATATAACACGACCGTTAAATCTATCTATTTTATAATTGTCACCAATTATTGATAGTCCTGTTTTTTGAAGAAACTCCTCTTTAAATCCGTTTTTAATAGCCTCTTGAGTAAAAGCTTTTTTGTTTACAGGAGAATACCCTAATTCAAACTTTTCTATTATATCATCTCTAAATCCGCGTTCACGCAGATATGCTAAACCTACCGAACGACCTTCATCGGATTTCAAAAGATTATTTGTGAAAAAATTCTGAGCAAAAGCGGTAAGAGCAATCATGCTATCTCTATCGCTTTTTATTTGTTTTTGCTCTTCGGTTAATTCGGTTTCTTCGATATGGATATGGAACTTATTGCCTAAAAATTTTATAGCCTCTAAAAAAGACATTTGCTCTGCATCCATAACAAAGTTTACCGCATTACCACCCTTACCGCAACCAAAACACTTATAAATACCTTTGTGAGGCGAAACTGTAAACGAAGGAGTTTTCTCGTTATGAAAAGGGCAGTTGCCAATATAATTGACCCCTCGTTTCCTTAGTGAAACAAAGTCCGATACAACATCAATAATGTTAGTTTGCGATGTTTCTATTATTTTATCGACTGTTAACTGGTCAATCATTTTGAAAAGTAATTTGCTTAATTTTAATGCAAATATAAAATTTACTTTTCAAAAAAAGAAATAGATATGTTTTTGGCTAACTAAATTCAAATAAAGAAAAATTATAGATTGATAATTTGCAATCAAAGACTTTTGGTTTGAGCCTGACTTTTTAGGCAACTGTAAAGTATGCAAAGAAAAGGCAAATAACGTAAAGAATATCAATTAGCAAGCAGTTAGCAATTAATTACCTAATCATCTTAATTTCTTCATTGAATAAGCCGAACGTTGTTTCTTAATTAAATAAAAGCGTACCTTATTTCTACAAACAAAAACTTTCTCAAATAAAAATAAAACATCATAAGCGATAGACATTTCAGGTTAAGCCCGCAATGACAGCATATTGTTTTTTTTATGTATGAAAGAAATTATTAATCTTCCTCAGGATGCCATTCTTTAAAATGTATAAGGTCGGGGAAAGCTTTAGGTTTAAAAACCGATTTTCCACATAGTGTTCTTAAACATTCTTGAATTCCTTCGGCAACACTAGGGTGAGGATATAAAATATCTAAAGTTTCCTGCAAGCTATGTTTTTGATTCATTAGGTGAGCAATAGAAACAATATAAGAAGAAGCTTGAGGTCCTCCCGCTCTCATACCAAGTATTTGGGGGTCTTCGTCGCAACTCACAATAATTTTAACAAAACCGTTTGTACTACGCATAGCAATTGAACGATTTATTAATTTACTTGAATAATAAGCTACTTTATAAGGTATATTGCGTTTTTGCAGTTGTTTTTCGTTTTTACCTACCGAAGCCAATTCAGGTCTAAAAAACATAAGTGTGGAAAGCGAAGAGTAATTAGGGGTGTAACACGGTTTATCAGCGATTTTTTCGGCAGCCATTCTACCTTGAAATTCAGCTACACTATATAGTTGAGCATGACCGGTTACATCTCCTGCCGCATATATGTGGCAAGTATTATTTTTATTATATAATACACATTCATCACTAATATTTACAGTTCCTTTTTCGGTAGGTTTTATTCCGATATTTTCTAATCCCATATTTGCAGTGTTAGGAGTTCTACCTATGGCAATTAAAGCAATATCTACTTCAATAACTTTGCTGTTACCTGCTTCGTAATCCAAAATCACTTCTAAGCAATCTTTTTGTTTATTAATAGTTCGCAGATTAGCAGTATGATGAATTATAACTCCATTATCTTCAAGGTTTTTAGCAACAAAGTCGCTCACATCTTCATCTTCGTAAGGTAAAACCCTGTTGGAACGGTCAAGTAGATGAACTTCGGTTTGATTAAAATTACTAAATATGGTGGCAAATTCACAACCTATTATTCCTGAACCTACAATTAACATACGTTCCGGAAATTTCTCAAGACTTAATATATCATCGGAATTTATAATCCTTTTATGGTCGATATCTAATCCCGGAGCGGTTCTGGGTTTTGAACCCGTTGCAATAATTACATTATTTGCATAAATTAATTCTTCACCTCCATTTTCCAAACTGATTTTTATAGTATGAGAATCAACAAACGAAGCCCAACCTTTTATCAACTTTAAAGAACCGATTAAAGATTTATCTTTAGCAAAAGTTTCAATTTGACTTAGAAGTTGTAATTGTTTTTCTTTAGTGGCTTCTATAACCGTTTTTTTTACTTTTGAAAAATCAAGATTTAAACTACCGGCTCTGTAACCTCTGTCGGTTCTGGCAGCTAAAGCGTAATCCATACTAAGTTCATACATTGTTTTTGAACTTAATACTCCATTAACTATACCTCCGCCACCTATGTTATTTCCTTCGATTATACAAACATTCAATCCGAAATCTAATGCCCTTGAAGCAGCAGAAAATCCGGCAGGACCGGAGCCTATTACGGCTAAATCAAAATTTTTCATCTTTTTATATTTTATTAAAAACAAATATTGATTATGGCAAATATAGCATTATTATATTCTGTTTTAAAATAGAAAGCCATTAGTATTTGTAATTTATACTAATTCTATAAAAAAATAGTTTTATTAACTTAGAGATATAATAACTAATAATAGATATATTTAACCGTAAAAAATACAAAGAAATGCAAATAATATTTTATGTACTTTGTGATAAATATATTAGCAAACTTTACTGTTAAAAAAAAGTTTTGCTAATGTAAAGAGCTAAATATAAATAGTTAATGCAAAATAAATGTTTATTATATACCTAAAGGATATAATTTTATTTAAAGAATATTTTAAATTGATTAAATGTCGAAAAATAAAAGAAAAGCAATAAAAGGTTCAGAAAAAAAGAAATCATTATTTAAGATTATTTTAAAATATAGTTTTAAAGTAATAATTTTTGGAATAGGATTTATAATGTTGTTTGCAATATTAATTTATATAGGTTTGTTTGGTAAGTTACCAAGTAAGCAAGAATTGTCCACAATAAATAATAATGTAGCAACCGAAGTGTATTCGGCAAATAATGTTTTAATGGGTAAATATTATTATCAGAATCGAATGATACCTTATAAAAATAATATATCATCGAATGTGTTGAATGCTTTGATAGCAACCGAAGACAGTCGTTTTTTTGAGCATAAGGGTGTAGATATTGTTAGTATGGGCAGGGTTATTGTGCGTTCTTTGTTGCTTTTTGACAGGTCTCAAGGAGGAGGAAGTACAATAAGTCAGCAATTAGCAAAAAATTTATATTCGCGTAAACAATATGGTAATTTATCTTTACTTATAAACAAGATAAAAGAGATTTTTATTGCTTCGAGATTAGAAGATATTTATACAAAAAAAGAAATACTTTATTTGTATTTGAATACCGTCCCATTTGGAGAAGGTGTTTATGGAATAGAAGCTGCTTCGTTACGTTTTTTTAATAAACATTCGTCGGAGTTAAATATACCTGAGGCTGCAACAATCATAGGTATGCTTGCTGCAAACACAGCATATAACCCCAGAATAAATCCTAAAAAATCATTGCAACGACGCAATATTGTTATTAAAAGAATGGTATCGGCAGGTTATGTGTCTGAGAAACGGGGTGTTAGATTATGCGAAACAAAAATAAACCTTGATTATAAGCGTTTTAATCATAATACCGGAATTGCTCCTTATTTTAGAGATTATGTAAAAAAAGAGGCTGTTAAAATTTTAAAATCGGAATATGGAGACAGATATAATATTTATTCTGACGGTTTGAAAATATATACCACAATAGATGAAACACTTCAGGGATATGCCGAAAAAGCAGTCTTTAAGCATATGAGTGCCTTGCAAAAAGAATTTAAAAAACATTGGAGAAATCGTTATCCTTGGAAAGATAAGCCTTATGTGTTTAATAACGAAATGAGAAAATCAGAAAGATATAAAGATTTTAAAGCTTTAGGGTTAAATGAAAAACAAATTAAAGAGCGTATGAGGAAGTTAACCTCTATGAAAATTTTTGCATATCCAAAACCCAAAAGAGTTAATTTATCACCATTAGACTCTATTAGTCATTATTTGAAAATCCTTAATGCAGGTTTTCTGGTTATGAATCCGCATAATGGAGCTGTTTTAGCTTGGGTTGGTGGTGTTAATCATAAATATTTTAAGCTCGACCATGTTACCATTAAACGACAAGCCGGCTCTACTTTCAAACCGTTTGTGTATGCTGCAGCTTTAGAACAAGGTAAATCTCCTTGCGATTTTATATCAAATAGTCGAGTTACTTACAAAGATTATAAAAACTGGTCACCATCGAATTCCGATAATAATCACAATGGATATTACTCGTTAAAGGGAGCTTTGGCTAATTCGGTAAATACTGTTACGGCAAAAATCATTATGGATGTTGGAGTAGAAAATGTTGTTGATTTAGCTCATAACATGGGTATTGAATCCCAATTGCCTAATGTTCCGGCAATTAGTTTAGGAGCGGCATCAATGAACCTTAAAGAGTTATTGACTGCCTATTCTTGTTTTTGTAACAGGGGTGAAAAAGTAAATAGCTTTACCATAAAACGCATAGAAGACCGCAATGGAAAAGTATTATATATGCATCAAACTTCTTATGACAATAATAAAGTTATATCTGTAAAAACCTCACAATTAATAAACTATATGCTTAATCATGCAGTGGAAGCAGGAACAGGCAAAAATCTTATTAATACATATCATTTGAAAAGTAATATTGCCGGTAAAACAGGGACTACTCAAAATAATGTCGATGGATGGTTTATTGGCTACACTCCTAATCTGATTGCAGGTGCTTGGGTAGGAGCTGATAATCCCATAGTTCATTTTCGAACCACGGCTTTAGGTCAAGGAGCACATACAGCTTTACCCATATTTGCATTATTTATGAGTCAGGTAGAAAACAATTCAAAATATAGGAATTTTGTTAAAGCTAATTTTGAATTATTAAGTAAATATCAGAAAAAAGATATTGCTTGTGTAGATTTTTCTGAAAATAATCCTGAAACATCAATATTTAATATTTTTAAAAGAAGTAAGAAAAAAGATAAACATAAAAATCTTTTGGAGCATATGAAAGACCTTTTTAGATAAAAAAGACTAAATTTTGTTATATTTTAAAATAATGCATCATTTTATTGGATTATATTTTTTTTGAAACAAAATTTATTCTTTTCTTTGCAACGTCTTATTTTAATTAAATAATGGAAATAACAAAAAAAGCTGTAGAGCTAAATAATATATTATCTAAATATAAGCAATATAATAAAACCATTGGTTTTGTTCCTACAATGGGAGCACTCCACAAAGGACACATATCGCTTGTAAATAAAGCGGGAGAGCAAACGGATATAGTAGTGGTTAGTATTTTTGTTAATCCTACGCAGTTTAATAATTCCGATGATTTAAAAAATTATCCGCGTGAGTTAGATAAAGACATTAAACTACTTGAATCTACAAAATGTACTGTAGTATATTGTCCTGATGTTGAGGATGTTTATCCTGAAGAAGATACACGAGTTTTCAATTTTGGTGAATTAAGTAATGTTATGGAGGGCGTTTTTCGTCCTGGACATTTTAATGGAGTGGCACAAGTTGTTAGTCGTTTATTTGATATTGTAAAGCCTAATAAAGCTTTCTTCGGGCAAAAAGATTTTCAGCAATTAGCCATTATTAATAAAATGGTGGAAATGTTAGGATTATCTATTGAGATAGTTCCTTGCCCTATTGTTAGAGAAGACGACGGTCTTGCTCTAAGCTCAAGAAATTTATTGCTGACCGACGAAGAACGTAAATCGGCACTTGAAATTTCTAAAACACTATTTCTTACTAAGGAATTGATGAATGATAAAAGTATTGTTGATTTAGTGAACTTTGCAGTTGATAAACTAAACAATACTCCTTTATTAAAAGTTGAATATTTTTCTATTGTTGATGGAAATACATTGCAGGAAGTCAGCAATTGGGATGAATCCGATTATATAGTTGGATGTATTACTGTTTATGCAGGAAAAATAAGATTAATTGATAATTTGATTTACAAAGAACCTTCGTTATGAATATTGAAGTTGTAAAATCCAAGCTACACAATGTTTCAGTTACTGAAGCAAATTTAAATTATGTTGGTAGTATCACCATTGATGAAGACTTAATGGATGCAGCTAATATAATAGAGAATGAAAAAGTACAAATTGTAAATAATAATAATGGCGAACGCTTAGAAACTTATGTTATTAAAGGCGATAGAGGTTCGGGTGTTATTTGCCTTAACGGAGCAGCAGCTCGTAAAGTAGCTGTTGGCGATGTAGTTATTATTATTTCCTATGCATCAATGCCTTTTGAAGAGGCTAAGAAATTTAAACCAACATTTGTGTTTCCCGATACCGATACAAATAAATTGGTTTAATCTTAATTAGAATAAAATAGACTATTTAGTCTCTAACTTATTAAAAAAATTAAAACCTTATGGATTTAAAATCCGTAAGGTTTTTTTAGATTTATTTTTATTAAAATACTTTTGAGACACTCCCTTTTGAATAAAAATTTTAAACACAAAAAACAAATTGAAAATTAATATATTATGCTAAAATTGTACTCATAAAACAAAACTCTTAATTGAATTCCCGTTTTATTTCAGTAAATTTCTGATGTGAAAGGATAATTATTAATAATGACTATCCGCATTTATAACTAAATTATTAACTAATAAGTTATGATTTAGAATATTCGGAATTCCTGACTCGACAACACAAATAACATAGCACTGTCTTTATTCGTAAACAAAAAAATCGCTAGTTTCAGCGAAATCATATTTTTTTGTTGCATAATAGCTCCAAATATTAATTTAATTGTTATTTATAAATTGGCGAATTAAGTTTTATGAACGAATCAGGAGTTCTAAGTTTACTAAAAAGATACAGTTTTATGCACAAGTTTCTCCCCCGACCTTAGCTGTTGGCGGGTTTAT
>PDWI01009605.1_pt1 | contig 16468 bp, 16 predicted proteins | sample 1430891 | NCBI WGS metagenome assembly PDWI01 (sample SAMN01162508, study PRJNA174530) | Oral metagenome, whole genome shotgun sequencing project. | biome: Marine environment; feature: Marine mammal; material: Swab sample of the gingival sulcus; isolation source: swab sample of gingival sulcus...
GCCAATTTTCAGACAACTTGCAAAGAAACTTGAAGGAAAAGAATGTATCTTGATAATTCCTTCAAAATTTGATGATGAATATGTATCTAAAATATATGGAGATATTTCAGATTTTGCTATTTCAAGAAATACTCATAAAACTTTGTATGAATGTGAATATGCTTTTATTTGTTCTGGAACAGCAACTCTTGAATCTGCACTTATAGGAACGCCTTTTACTTTAAGCTATATAGCCAAAAAGTTAGATTTTATGATAGGTAAAACCTTTGTAAAATTAAACTATGTGGGACTTGCAAATATCTTTTTTGAGAAGATGGGCAAAAGTGCAATTCATAGTGAATTTTTACAAGAGGAAGTAAGCGTAGAAAGTCTTTTTGAAGATTATAAAAAATTAGATAAAGAAAAATTTTTGGAAAATTCATCTATTTTAAGAGAATATTTACAAAATGGAAGTTCTCAAAATATGGCTAACATAATTCAAAACTAAGATTATTTAGGTAAAATATGTCCTTAAATATAAAAAAACACAGGATAAAAAATGTTATTAGATATAATGCAAATACAAGAGATACTTCCTCATAGGTTTCCTTTTTTATTAGTTGATAGAATTACACATATGGAATTAGGAAAATATGTTAAAGCTTATAAAAATGTTTCCATTTCAGAATTTGTGTTTCAAGGGCACTTCCCAGACCATCCAATTTACCCAGGTGTTATGATACTTGAAGGTATGGCACAAGCAGGTGGAGTTCTAGCACTAAAAAGTTCAGATTTAAGTCAAGAAGAGATGAAAAATAAGGTTATTTACTTTATGAGTATAGATAAAGCAAAGTTTAGACACCCAGTACGTCCTGGTGATAGACTTGAGTATGAACTTGAAGTTGTGAAAATGAGAAGTAATCTTATCACTTTAAATGGTAAAGCTTTTGTTGATGGTAAGCTTTGTACTCAAGCTGAATTAAAAGCTATGATAGTTGATAAATAGTGGAATAAAAGATGAACAATATCCATAAAACTGCCATCATAGAAGATGGTGCAGTAATAGGAGAGAATGTTCAAATTGGAGCATATTCTCTTATCGGAAAAGATGTGAAAATAGGTGATGGTACCATTATCGCTTCTCATACTTTGATTGAAGGAAAAACAACTATTGGGAAAAACAATCAGATTTTTTCCCATGCAAGTATTGGAAGTATCCCTCAGGATTTGAAGTTTGACGGAGAAGATGTCGAATTAATCATTGGAGATAATAACAAAATTAGAGAATTTACTCTTTTTAATCCTGGAACTAAAGGTGGGGGAAGTATCACTAAAATAGGTTCAAATAACCTTTTTATGGGATATACTCACGTAGCACATGATGTGATAGTTGGAGATAATTGTGTTTTTGCAAATTGCGCAACTCTAGCAGGTCATGTGGAAATAGATGATTTTGTTGTAATTGGAGGATTGACCCCAATTCATCAGTTTTGTAAAATAGGAACTCATGTTATGGTAGGGGGAGGTTCTGTTGTAACTCAAGATATTCCTCCTTTTTGTTTAGCAGAAGGAAATAAAGCAGTTTTAAGAGGATTGAATCTAAATGGTTTAAGAAGAAGATTTCAACGAGAAGAAATTAACGAATTGAAAACTGCTTATAAACTTTTGTTTATGAGTTCTTCTCCTTTAAGTCAAACTGCTAAAGAATTACTTGAAAATAATAAGAATGAAAAAGTAAGGGAATTGGCTAATTTTGTATTGAATACAAAAAGAGGTATTCCTTTTAATAGAAAATAAAAAAATAGGTTAATAAATGAATAAATTGTATTGTGATTTTTGTGGATGTGAAGATTCAAGAGAAAACCCCATAATTACTGGGGATAAAGCAAGTATTTGTAAGTCTTGCGTAAATGCTGCTCATGATATTATGGGTGGTGGAGATTCCCCTCAAGGAGGAGATGTAGTTGAAGAAAATAAAGAAGATACTCAAATAAGGTTAAAAACACCTGCCCAATTGAAATCTATCTTAGATGAATATATTGTAGGTCAAGAAAGAGCTAAAAAGGTGCTTTCAGTTGCTGTTTATAATCACTATAAGAGAATTTTTAGACATAGTGAAATTGATGATGATACGGAGTTGAATAAATCAAATGTTTTACTAATAGGACCAACAGGTTCAGGAAAAACATTACTTGCTCAAACTATTTCAAAATATCTTGATGTTCCTTTAGCAATCGCTGATGCAACTTCTTTAACAGAAGCTGGTTATGTGGGGGATGATGTTGAAAATGTTGTAACTAGACTTGTTCAAGCAGCTAATGGAGATATAAAAAAAGCCCAAAGGGGAATTATCTTTATAGATGAGGTTGATAAAGTTGCAAGAATGAGTGAAAACCGATCTATTACTAGAGATGTATCAGGGGAAGGTGTACAACAAGCACTTTTGAAGATAGTTGAAGGAAGTGTCGTAAATGTTCCACCAAAAGGTGGAAGAAAACACCCTGGTCAAGATATGTTACAAGTTGATACTACAAATATATTGTTTGTTTGTGGTGGGGCTTTTGATGGTTTAGAAGATATTATCAAGAAGAAAAAAGGTGCAAATGTACTAGGTTTTAATCAAGATAAAAAAAGCAAAGAAGATGATGCTAAGATTATCTCAGAAGTTCAAACAGATGATTTAGTAAAATATGGTTTAATTCCTGAGCTAATAGGAAGACTTCATATGATAGCAACATTAAATGAAATCACTGAAGATGATATGGTACATATTTTAACTGAGCCAAAAAATGCTTTAATAAAACAATATATCAAACTTTTTGAGATGGATGATGTTACGTTAAAATTTGAAAAACCAGCTTTAAAAGAACTAGCAAAACTTGCTATTGAGAGAAAAACAGGAGCTAGGGGTTTAAGGTCTATTTTAGAAGATATTATGCTTGATATTATGTTTGATCTACCTAATTACAAAAATAAAACTGTAACAATAAGTAAAGATGTAGTTCTTAAGAAAAAAGAACCTAAAGTACAATAAAAAGGATATATAGTGTTATTAGATAAACTAATTGGATTATTCTCAAATGATATGGCAATAGATTTGGGAACTGCAAATACCATTGTTTCTGTGAAAGGAAAAGGTATCATCATAAATGAACCTTCGGTAGTTGCAGTACAAAATGATAGATATGGAAGAGATAAAATACTAGCAGTGGGACAAGAAGCTAAGCAGATGATAGGTAAAACTCCTTTGAATATTCAAGCTGTTCGTCCTATGAAAGATGGAGTTATTGCTGATTTTGAGATGACTGAGCGAATGATAAGATATTTTATTGAAAAAGCACATTCAAGAAAGTCTTTTTTAAGACCTAGAATTATAATATGTATTCCTTATGGTATAACTCAAGTTGAGAAAAAAGCAGTTGAAGAATCAGCTGTTAGTGCAGGTGCTAGGGAAGTGTTTTTAGTAGAAGAACCAATGGCTGCAGCAATTGGTGCAGGTATTCCTGTATCAGACCCATCTGGTTATGTTGTAGTTGATATTGGGGGAGGTACTACTGAAATTGGTGTTACTTCGCTTGGTGGTTTGGTTTTATCAAAATCTATAAAAATAGCTGGAGATAGGTTTGATAAAGCTATCATAGATTATGTAAGACAAAACTATAATCTTTATATAGGTGAGAGAACTGCTGAAAATATCAAAATAGAAATAGGTACTGCTGTAAAACTTGACAAAGAGCTTAAAATAAAAGTAAAAGGTAGAGATAATTCTGGTTTATTATCTACTATTGAACTTGGAAGTGAAGGTGTTAGAACTTCTTTAAAAGAACCTTTAAGAGAAATAGTATCAGCTTTAAGATCAGTATTAGAAGAAATGCCACCTGATTTAGCAGGAGATGTTGTGGACAATGGTGTTACCTTAACAGGTGGAGGAGCATTAATTAGAGGTTTAGATACATATATTTCTGATATTATAAAACTGCCTGTAAAAGTTGCTGAAGACCCACTACTTGCAGTTGCTTATGGAACAACAAATGTTCTTAATGAGGATTCACTTTTAAAACTAATTTCTAATGACTAATGCGTAAATTTATATTTTTTGTGTTTTTTATTGTAGTTTGTCTATTCTATCTTTTTAGATGGGATAGGCTAATTATAGAGAAATTAACTTTTTTTACTGATATTAAAATCTCATATATAAATAAGATAATAAATTTATCTACTGTCATGGAAAAATATTTTAATCAAGCTAATACCATAGAAAAGTTAAGACAAGAAAATGATAAATTAAGGCTTTATAAAAATTTATATATGACTAGTCAAAATCAGTTGGATTCTTTGAATAAATACAATATCTTAAAAGATAATATAATCAATCCAAATATGCAATTAGTAAAAGTTCTATCATATATAAATTTTAATGATTTTACAAAAGTATGGTTAGATTTGAAAAAAGAAGACAATACTATCTTAGGACTTATAAGCAATAAATATGCTGCAGGTATAGTTGTCAATGAAAACAATAGAGCAGTTGCTCTTTTAAATGGAAATGAAAGATGTTCCTATGCTGTTTTTATAGGAGAACATAGAATACCTGGAATACTAGTATCTTCTTCAAGTAATACGACAGAATTACTTATAAAATACATCCCTACTTGGGGTGATATAAAAGAAAATGATGAAGTGATAACTTCTGGAATGGATAATATCTTTTTTGAAGGACTTAAAGTAGGTAAAGTTACAAAAATTCTAAAGCGTTCAGATATGCAAATAGCTACCATAAAACCTTATGCAAATGTATTAGAAAAAAAATATTTCTATACATATAAAGATCCTAATAGGTACAAAAAGCAACTTTCTAATAAGTTGCCATAATCTTATCTACTTCACTCCAAGATAAATCTTCTTTTTTTGAAAACATATTGTACAAATATCTTGCAAACATATCGGTTTCTATGTTTACTTTTGAGCCAACTTTATAAGTTTGAAATAAGGTATTTTTTATGGTATGAGGAATGATGGTTAGTCTAAAGCTATCTTTTAATACTTCATTCACAGTTAATGATACTCCATCAACTGTAATACTTCCTTTTGGTATAATGTATTTCATATATTGCTTTGGTATAGATATAAAATAATCACTTGAATTTCCATTGTTTTTAATATTTGTAATAGTCCCTATACAATCCACATGTCCTTGGACAATATGACCCTCAAATCTATCACCCATCATCATAGCAGGTTCTATATGAACTTGATTTTTATAGTTTTCCATTGCTAAAATTTTAGCAGATTCTGGGGATAATTGTACTGTAAAAGTATCTTCTGAATATTTTACAACTGTTAAACAAGCTCCATTTATAGCAATAGAATCTCCAATTTTTGGGCTATATTTTGCTTTTAGTGTTAGAAAATTGTTTTGAAAGCTTACAACTTTTGCCATTTCTCTTATAAGTCCTGTGAACATTTAAAATACCTTTTTATATTTTTAGGTATAATACCAAAAAAATATTAAATTTCTTAGATAATTTTCTCTAAAGGAAATTTAATGATGGATAAATATGATGTAATTGTAGTCGGTGGTGGTCATGCAGGAATTGAAGCAAGTTTAGTAAGTGCTAGAATGGGCAAAAAAACTCTACTTATTACTATGTTAGTAGAGCAAATAGGAGCAGCAAGCTGTAATCCTGCTATCGGAGGACTTGCAAAAGGACACCTAGTGAGAGAAATTGATGCACTTGGTGGAGAGATGGGACTTTGTACAGATGCTACTGGTATTCAGTTTAGAATATTAAATGCCTCAAAAGGTGCTGCAGTTCAAGGAAGTAGGGCTCAAATAGATATGGATAAGTATAGAACTTATATGAGAGAAGTTTGTCACAATACTGAAAATCTTGAAGTTTATCAAGATGAAGTTAGCTCACTTCTTGTAAAAGATGATGAAGTATATGGAGTAAAGACAAAGCTTGGAGAAGAGTTTTATGCTAAAAAAATCATCCTAACAACTGGAACTTTTATGAATGGGTTGATTCATATCGGGCAAAATACTTATCCAGCTGGAAGGGCTTGGGAGTTACCATCTTCTACCTTATCTATTCAATTAAAAGAATTAGGTTTAAATGTAGGAAGATTAAAAACAGGAACACCTGCAAGACTTGATGGTAAAACTATAAATTTTGAAAATATGGAAATACACGGGGGAGATGTAAACCCTGCACCTTTTTCTTTTAGAACAAATAAAGAAGAATTTAACCCAACTCAATATCCATGTTATATAACATATACAAACCTTAATACTCATGATACTATTACTTCAAACTTTGATAGAGCTCCACTTTTTACAGGACAAATCAAAGGAAGTGGTCCAAGATATTGTCCAAGTATTGAAGATAAAGTTAGTAGATTTAGTGAAAGGGAAAGACATCAGTTATTTTTAGAGCCACAAACTTCTATGTGTACAGAGTATTATATAAATGGACTTAGTACTTCACTTCCAACTGATGTACAAAAAAGTATCATTCATTCAATTGCAGGACTTGAAAATGCAAAAATCATAAGATATGGTTATGCCATAGAATATGACTATATAGACCCAAGAGAATTAAGACATACCCTAGAAACTAAAAAAATCAAAAACCTTTATAATGCAGGGCAAATAAATGCAACAACGGGATATGAAGAAGCAGCAGCTCAAGGACTAATGGCAGGAATAAATGCTTGTTTAGCTATAGATGAAAAAGAACCATTTATCTTACGAAGAGATGAAGCATATATCGGTGTTTTGATAGATGATTTAGTAACAAAAGGAACAAATGAACCATATAGAATGTTTACTTCAAGGGCTGAATATAGACTACTTCTAAGAGAAGAAAGTGCTGATTTAAGACTAAGTCACTATGGATATGACTTAGGTTTAATTGATGATGAAACCATAAAAAAAGTCCAAGATAAACAAAAAACTATAAATGATGCTTTAGATTATATGAAAAACCAATGGCTAACATCAAAAAAAGAAAATCTTGACTTATTAGAAAGCTTAGGACAAGACAAGATAAAAGATAGAGTACTTTTACTTGATATTGTAGGAAGAAATACTGTAAAAATAGAACACTTTGATAGTTTTTTACCAGAATTTTGTCAATTAAGTGATTATTTAAAAGAGCAGATTATTTGTGAGGCTAAATATTATAGATATGTAGAAAAGCAAAAAAAACAAATCGAAAAAATGAAAAAAATGTTAAAGATGAAAATACCAGATAATTTTGATTATAAAAATATATCAGGTTTATCAAATGAAGTGGTAGAAAAGTTAGAAAAGTTCAGACCACCCACATTATTTAATGCAAGTGAAATATCTGGAGTTACTCCTGCTGCTGTTGATGTTTTACATATGTATATAAATATGCAAATGAAATCATAATATATTCTAATTTAAGTTATTATTTAAAAAAATATTACAAAAATATTTGATTTTTTACACTATTATTTAGTTATCATAAACTAAATAATAGTATAATTACTTTAGGAGTCACATATAATCTCTTCTTATGTAATAATTTTCAAAATAGAGACAAAAAATTACATACAAAACCAATAAAAAGGAAATAGGATGAAGGCTAAAAATGAGTATTTAAGCAAGACACCTTATAGGATAAGAAGGTATTATGGGTATTTATTGGCAACGATTATAAGTATCTCTTTACCTTTTATAAAAATCAATGGTAATCATATCTTTTTGTTATCATTTGATAAAAAGCAATTGCACTTGATGGGTATAGCTTTTGATATGCAAGAATTATATCTTATGCCGTTTTTGTTGATGTTATTGTTCTTAGGTATTTTTGCAGTAACTTCAATAGGAGGTCGTGCTTGGTGTGGTTGGGCCTGTCCCCAAACAATTTTTAGAGTTATTTATAGAGATTTAATCGAAACAAAACTTTTAGGTCTTAGAAAGATAAAAAATAAGCAAAAAGAACCTGATTGGAAAAATCCAAAAAATCTTACAAAAAGAATAATGGCTATTTCTATATGGTCTATGTTAGCACTATTGGCTGCTTCTAACTTTATGTGGTATTTTATCCCACCAGAAGATTATTTTACTTATATTCAAAATCCTGGTGAACATACTATTATGATGATTTTTGTTTTGGGTATCACATGCTTTTTGATATATGATGTAATATTTTTGAAAGAAGATTTCTGTGTTTATGTTTGTCCATATTCAAGGGTTCAATCTGTTCTATATGACAATAATACTTATCAAGCAATTTACTCTACAAATAGAGGTGGAAATATCTACAATGAAGATAAAGAAAAGATGATTTTCAAAGTAAAAGATTTCCAAAATAAAGAAAACGAATGTACAACATGTGAGTCTTGTGTGACAGTTTGTCCTACACATATAGATATTAGAAAAGGTTTACAATTAGAATGTATCAACTGTTTAGAATGTGTGGATGCCTGTACTACAGTTATGGGAAAACTTGGTAAACCTTCACTTGTTCAATGGTCAAGTACAAATGAGATAAAAAACAATATACCTACAAAACTAGTACGAAAACAAACTGTTATGTATGCTATTGCTTTAGTTGTAGTTCTTGGATTGTTATTTGTAATGGGTGGGAAAAAAGAATATATGCTTTTAAATGTAAATAAAACCACACAATTATACAAAATCAAAGAAAACAATACTGTGTCAAATAACTTCTTGTTACTTTTCCAAAATACTCAAGATAAAGCTTTAACATACAATGTAGAAGTAGTTGATAATAAAGATGTTGTTATAAAAAGATTTAAGCCATTTAAATTAAATCCTAAGAGATTGGCTAAAAAAGTTTTAGTTTTACAAACTAATAAAATTTTAGTGAAAAATGACAAAAAAGACACAAGTATTCCTATTACTATAAGAGCTTATGCTAAAGAAGACCCTGAAAAAGTTCAGGTATTTAGAAAAGCTATCTTCATGTATCCAAGATTGGATAAACTAAAAAAATAAAATTAGGGATTATATCCCTAATTTTATACTAAAGCTACTTTTTATTAACAAAGCTATCAAGTAAACTTAGATATAATCGCGAAATATATTAATTTAATTTATGGAGTATTTTTAATGACTAAATTCATTTTTGTAACGGGTGGAGTATTGAGTTCTTTAGGAAAAGGTATAACTTCTGCTTCTATTGCAACTATTTTAAAACAATCAGGCTTTAATGTGGGAATGCTGAAAATCGACCCTTACTTAAATGTAGATCCTGGGACTATGAGTCCACTAGAACACGGAGAAGTTTTTGTAACAGCTGATGGTGCTGAAACAGACTTGGACTTAGGGAATTATGAAAGATTTATTGATAAAGAGTTAAGTAGTAAGAACTCTTTTACAACAGGTCAAGTTTATCAAAGTGTTATTAGAAGGGAAAGAGAAGGTGGATATCTAGGTAAAACTATCCAAGTTATTCCTCATGTGGTTGATGAGATTAAAAGTAGAATTTACGCTGCAGCTGAAGACAATGACTTCTTAATCATAGAATTAGGTGGAACAGTTGGAGATATAGAAGGACTACCTTTTATGGAGTCAATTAGAGCCATTAGGCATGAACTTCCTAAAAATAAAACTATGAATATCCATGTAAGTTTAGTTCCTTTTATAAAAGCAGCAGGGGAGCTTAAAACTAAGCCAACTCAACATTCAGTTCAAGAGTTAAGAAGAATAGGTATAACTCCTCACATGTTAGTTTGTAGAACGGAAAAAGAACTTCCAAAAGCACTAAAAGAAAAACTAGCACTTTCTTGTGATATAGATAGAAATGCTGTAATAGAAGCAGGAGATGCACAGTCTATTTATCAAGTGCCACTTCACTTTATAAAAGAAGGTATCTTAAATCCTTTATCAGAACATTTTAACATCAAAATAAAACCAAATATGGATAGATGGGATACTTTAGTTAAAAATATTTTAGTTCCAAAAGATGAAGTAACTATCGCTTTTGTTGGAAAATATTTAGACTTAAAAGAATCATACAAATCACTAATAGAAGCTTTAATACACGCAGGAGCACACCTAAATACAAAGATAAATATAAACTGGTGTGATAGTGAAAAAATAGAAGATGTAGGAGCTTTTGAAGTTATAGGAAATTCAGATGGAGTTTTAGTAGCTGGTGGTTTTGGACACAGAGGTGTTGAAGGAAAATTAGAAGCTATAAAATATGCAAGAGAAAATAAAATACCATATTTAGGTATTTGTCTTGGTATGCAGTTATCTATCATAGAATATGCAAGAAATGTACTTAAAATAGAAAACGCAAATTCAGTTGAATTTGATGAAAATGCACAAGAACCTTTGATTTACTTAATTGATGAATTTATTGACCAAAGTGGAGAAAAGCAACTAAGAACACATAAATCTCCAATGGGTGGAACTATGAGATTGGGTGAATATCCATTTGAACCTCTTAAAGGAAGTAAACTTCAAAAAGCTTATGGAAATGAAGAAGTTTATTATGAAAGACATAGACACAGATATGAAGCAAATCCTGCTTATAGACAAAGACTTGAAGATGCAGGTATGATAATATCAGGACAATCTCATGGACTTATAGAAGCAGTTGAGATAAAAGACCACCCTTGGTTTGTAGGAGTTCAATTCCACCCTGAATTTACTTCACACCTTGAAACACCAAATCCAATAATCTTAGAGTTTGTAAAACAAGCAAATAAAAAAGACTAATGTCTAAAATTACAAAACATAAACTCTTTGAGTTATTATCTGCAAGACATAGGGATAACCCTTATGCTCGTCTTGCGGATATCCCCAATCCAGAAAATTTTAAAGATATAAAACTAGCATGTCAACGTATAAAGACAGCCATATTTAACAATGAAAAAATCACAATAGTAGGTGATTATGATGTTGATGGTGTAGTTTCTACTGCTATTATGTGTGATTTTTTTGAAAGTATTAATTATAAAGTTTTTTCTATCATACCAAATAGATTTGAACATGGTTATGGACTTTCTCCTAAAATTGTAGATATGATAGATGAAGGATTGGTTATCACAGTTGATAATGGTATTTCAGCATATGAAGCAAGTGTTAAATTAAAAGAAAAAAATATTGATTTAATCATAACTGACCATCATACAGTTGGTGATAAACTTCCTATTGCTCTTGCTATTGTAAATCCTAAGCAAGAAGATTGTAAGTTTGAGTTTAAAGAAATTTGTGGTGCTCAAGTTGCTTGGTATTTATGTGCAGCACTTAAAAAAGAGTTAAATCTTGATGTAAATATGGGACAATTTTTGGATTTACTTTGTATAGCTATTGTTGCTGATATTATGCCTATGACAAAGCTTAATTATACTTTAGTAAAACAAGGTTTGAAAAAACTACAAAGTTCAAAAAGAGAGGCCTTAAAAAAATTAAATGAAATGATGCAAAATAAAGATTTGCTTTCTGATGATATAGGATTTTTTATAGCACCTAAAATTAATAGTGCAGGAAGAATGGAAGATGCATCTATTGCACTAGAATTTTTACTATCAAAGAATTCTTTTGAAGCAGAAGAGGGCTTACAAGTTTTAGAAGAACTTAATAATTATAGAAAAACTTTACAAGAAGATATAAGTAAAAAAGCAAGAATACAAGCAAATCCAAATGACAATGCTATTATAGTATGGGGTGAGCAGTGGCATGAGGGGGTTATAGGAATAGTTGCATCAAAACTATCAAATGATTATAAAAAACCTGCTTTTATATTTTCTGTGGAAAATGGGATAGCAAAAGGAAGTGCAAGAGCAAATGCCAATATAAATCTACATACTATCATATCAAAAGTTTCTTCTTTACTTTTAGGTTTTGGTGGACATAAAAATGCTGCTGGAATGGCTATAAAAGAAGAAAACTTAACTAAGTTTAAAGAAGAAATAAATAAAGAATTAGAAAAATATAAAGATGATTTATATATCAATCCTAAAGTTTTAGGAGAACTTGATATAAATTCTGTTGATTTGGAATTTTTATCAATTCTTGAGAAGTTTGAGCCTTATGGCTTAGAAAACTCTAAACCCATCTTTAAAGTTTCAAATGTATCTATGATTAAATATGATTTAATAGGAAGGGATAAAAATCACTTAAAACTAACTTTAAATAGTGATGGTTGTATTTTTGAAGCTTTAAAATTTCATGATAATAATACTAATTTACCAAAAAAGTTGGACTTGATTTTATCTATAAATAAAAATGAATTTAGAGGAGAAATCAACCCTCAATTCCTAATTCAAGAACTTATATCGTAAAATATATAAAATCATATAAATTTTAGAAAGATTTAAGCTTATTAAAAGTCACCTAAATGATATAATAGTTAAAAGATATTTAGAAAGGTAGTTTGTGATGATAAAAAATTTTTTAGCTATTTTAGTGACAGTTTTCGCCCTAAGTGCTTGTTGTTCTTCAAATGAGAATTTTTCAAAAAATGTGGCTATACCATATTATCCTGATGTAGTTATATATGATTATCCAGTTAATCCTTGTAATACTTTAGGACCTTGTAATACTTGTTGTAGATAGAAATTTGTTGTTATAAGACCACATGTGGTCTTATAATAGGTTTTTTCATACTTTTACCCAAGCTTTTTAACTCTTCTGTTAGTTCTACATGAGAAGATGTCATCGCTAAGATATTTCCATTTTTCATATTTATTAGTTTTAGATGCAATATTAACTGTTTTTGTGTCATAGTGTATGAACCTACAAAAACAAAGGTTTTTTTGATTTCTTTTGTATTTAAATAACTTAAATCTCTTGTTAATACATTTGTTCCATTTTTTCCAATTTGCATATATTTAGAATATCTTAGTTCTTTTATAGGAATATGAAAATTTCTACTAATATGAGTTTTAACTTCAGAAGCCAGTACTAGTCCAAGTTCAGAAGTTACTTCAGAGTTTCGTAAGTTTACAAAATCAGTAACATAAACATGATTGTTTATTATCGGGATTATATTATGAATTTCTTTTTTCATATCCATAACTAAGTTTTGTGTAGCAGTTGATAGATCTGTGATTTGTGTAGAAAATAGATATTTTGCTTTATTTAAACTTGGATTATTGAGTAAGCATCCATTAAATAAAAATATAGATAAAAGTAAAAGACTTAGATTTTTAATACTCTTCATCTTTACCTCTTATTATCTTCATTTTACTTTGTGGTTTATTGCATAGATTAAAAGTTTGACAATCACTATAGATATATACCACTCTAGCAGTTGATATAACTTCAGATGTATCGACATTTAGCATTCTAGCATTTAAAACTAAAGCATTGTGGTCAAATCTTGAATAAGTTCCAACTAGTATATAAATCTCTTCTTTTTTCTTTTTAAGTCTTTTTATATCTCTAGTTAGATAAAACTCTCCTGTTTTATTTATACCTATATTTCTTTGAGTTCTTAAATCAATGATATTAAAATTTCTTATATGAAGTTCATTTATCAAACTTTCAGTTATGGCTCGTCCAAAAGTAGAAGTATTTTTGAATTTATCAAGATTTACAAAAGAAGTTAGGGCTATCTTTTTTCTTTTGTTAAATTTTGCACTATGTAAGAAAAGTTGTTCCGCCATCTCTATAACAGCTTCATTTAATTTATGGGTGATTATATTTCTTTGATGAGAACTTGCTTTACTTACCAAATAAGGTTTTTTTTGAGGAGCCTTATTCTTCAATGAACAAGAAGTAAAAATAAGACTGATTAAAAAAAGTTTGATAAAAGTTTTCACTTTTATCTTTCTTTTACTATTTTAATAGTTCTTAAAGGAGGGCAATCTCCAAATAATAAGCAATCATCTAAAAACCCGTGTAGATAAGTAGATCTAGCACTAGTAATTACTTTTCCTGTGATATTATCAATAACCCTTGCATTTAACATAATTTTTTTATGTTGTCTTGAATAAGTTCCTACTACAACATAAGTATCTATAACTTTATTTTTTAATTTATGAGGTTTTCTTGTGATGAAGTATTCTCCCGCATCATTTATAGAAACAGCAGTTTGGCCTCTGTATTCAATCATATTAAAACCTCTATTTGATAGCTCATTTATCAAACTTTCACTTACTATTCTTCCAAACTCTGTAGTTTTTTTGAATTTATCAAGTCTTACAAAAGAAGTGATGATGATAGGTTTATATGTTTTAAGTTTTTTATTTTGTAACATTTGTACAGCTAAAGAATTTATACTACCTTCTAGTGTTCTTTGATTTGTTATGAAATATTGGTTGTCATTTGCTAGTATCATTCCTTGTTTTGTTCTTTGTAGTTTTCGATATTCATTTGAAAGTTCTCTATCATATGGTACTCCTACATGAACTACATTTCTTGGTTTATTAGAACAAGCACTAATAGAAAAACCAAGTAGAACTAGAAAAAACGTTGAAACTATTTTTTTATTCATTAAATTCCCCTTCTATACATTAACTTAGATTTTATTTAAAAATAACTTATATATCCTTGAAACTTTTTTTATTTTAAATGATTTTTCTATATAATTAAAAGAAAAAGGAAGAATGATGATAAAAGTGTTAGTTCCTCTATCAGATGGTTTTGAAGAAGTTGAAGCTTGTAGTATAATAGATATTTTAAGAAGAGCAGAAATTGAAGTCAAAACAGCAGGACTTAAAAGTAATATAATAAGTGGTGCTCATAAGATAAATATAACTAGTGATTGTTTGATTGAAGAGGTAAATGAAGGTGATTTTGATATGATAGTATTGCCTGGTGGTTTACCAAATGCTTTCAATTTAGCCGAAGATAAAAAAGTACAAGAATTGTTAAAAGCATTTAAACGAAAAGATAAATATATAGGAGCGATATGTGCAGCACCTTATGCTTTACATACAGCTGATGTTTTAAATCAAACTTATACTTGCTATCCTTCTTTTGAACAAAAAATAAGACTTGATGGATATGAAAAAGATAAAAATGTAGTAATTGATGGAAAAGTTATAACTTCACAAGGACCAGCAACAGCTATGGAATTTGCACTAGAAATTGTAAAGCTACTTTGTGGTGAAGAAAAATATCAAGATATAAAAAGTGGACTTTTATTTAAATGAGTTTAGCTTTAGTTTTAGGAGGTGGAGCTGCAAGAGGTGCTTATCATCTAGGATTTTTACACTTTTGTGATGAAAACCATATAAAAATAGAAGCTTTTAGTGGTGCTTCAATAGGAGCAATCATTGGAGCATCTTATGCAAGTGGTGTTAGTGCAAAAGAGCAGTTTAGGATACTTTCAAGTAAAGAAGCTAGAAAAAATCTGAAGTTTAATTACTTTAGAAATGGTTTGATAAGAATTGATACAAACAATAAAATCACAGATGAATTACTTCCTATTAAAAAACTTGAAGATATACCAAAACCTGTTTGGGTTGATGCCTATGATATAAAAGAAAAAAAGTTACACTATTTTAATAGTGGAGATACTATTCCTCTTTGTTTGGGTTCAAGTGCATTGCGAGTACTTTTCCCACCAATAAAGTATAAAAATATGTCTTTAATAGATGGAGGATATTTTGATAATCTTCCTTTAAAACCATTGGAAAACCAAGGATATAAAATCTTAACTATAGATTTATTTGCTAAAAAAAAGTTTACAAAAACTGGTATGTTAAATAAAGTATATTCAAAGATTAAAAAATCTTTTCTTACCCAGTTATATGAAAACCGAAGATATACTTTAGAACATACAGACTATTATTTAGGAAGTGAATACATAATAGACTATTATCTTTTTACCTTTCATCAGATGCAAGATTGTTTTGATTTGGGTTATAAAGAAGCTAAAGAATTTTTTAGTAAAAAATATAAAAATTAACTAAAAAAAGTAAAAATCCTAAAAAAATTTGATAAATTTATAAAACTATCAATATTTATTTAATTTAAAAATATAATAAAAAGCTTTATAATTTTCCATAAAGTTCCTCAATTAAGGGGCTTTATAAGTATTCTTAAAATAAACTTATAATATTTCATTAAAAAAAAATACTCTGAACACTTTTAAAGATATTCCTGTATAAATTATGTAATGTTTTTTTATTTTAGAAAAAAACAAGAAGAAACTTTTTTAAGGAGAGATAAAAATGATTTCGAACATAGACTTATCAAAGCTGACTGCTAATGATGACTTAACACCAGTTTTAGGAGGATATTGGCCAGGGATTCAAATATACTATCCCCCAATCAAATATAATCCACTAGATGGTACATACGAAAGTATGGAACAAGCAAAACTTAGACTTCAAAAACACGCTTATAAAACTAAAGCACATACGGTTTTATTTGACTTAGAAGATGGTTGTAGGCAAAAGGCTATGAGTAGGGAACTTCTTATTCAAGAATTGCCAAAATTTCCAGAACGAAATTTTCAAATAGCTGTTAGGATAAATCCTTTTAGAACAGATGAATATGAAGAAGATTTAAAAATGTTAAAACAAATTC
>PDWI01009202.1_pt1 | contig 16466 bp, 15 predicted proteins | sample 1430891 | NCBI WGS metagenome assembly PDWI01 (sample SAMN01162508, study PRJNA174530) | Oral metagenome, whole genome shotgun sequencing project. | biome: Marine environment; feature: Marine mammal; material: Swab sample of the gingival sulcus; isolation source: swab sample of gingival sulcus...
TAGCAGCGCTACGGTGAGGATTAAAACAGGTCCGGCAACGCAGTAGATGTGCCGCTATCGCGAGCCGGCGCGCCGAGGCAGACAGGGTCGGCAACGCAGTAGATGTGCCGCTATTGCAAGCCGGCGCGCCGTGCCATTAAGCCGACGGGCTGTGCTCTATTATATCCCGGTTTTTTTAGCTAATTGGGCGCACGCCTTGGCGGCCATGGAGGCGTCTTTGGTTTTCAAAAACATCTCCATAATTGAGGCGAATCCACCCATGAAGGTTTCATTGGCGGCGACGCCATGAGCAAGAGAACCGACGACGCGATCCTTGCCGAAATCGGCAGCAGCGGACTTGAGGTAGTCGTTATACTTGCTCAAATCAGAATCGGTTCGAGCCGAAATAGACCCCTTGAGCGGATTGAAAGCGTCAGAACCCTGCCTGGAGCCAAGCACCTTGAGCCAAGCAATGGCATTGTCGCGGTGCGGTGCGCCTTTAGGCAGACCAAAGGAGTCGGCAAGGAACAGGAACTCACCGGTTGTGCCCGGAGAAGCAACCCAGCCGTAGCCTTTACCGGGAACCAATTTTTTGGTGGTCGTCATATACCCGGCGGCCCAGTCGCCCATGATATTAAAAGCGGCACGACCATCAATGACCATGTCCGTGGCTTGCTGCCAGGACAGGGAAGAGGCATCGGCATTGGTGTATTTCAAAATTTTACCGAACAATTCCCATGCCTTGACCACATCAGGAGAATCAAAACCCAGTTTGCCGGACCAGAGGGCATCCCACTTGTCCGGGCCAAGAGAGGCAAGGGCAACAGATTCCCAAAGATGGTTGGCGGTCCAGTTTTGGGCCAGAGCCAACGGTGTGACACCGGCGGCTTTCAGTTTCGGCGCAATGGCAAAAAATTCATCCCATGTTGTCGGTGCTGAAACACCCCACTTTTTCAGATTGGCCGGGATGTACCACATAACGTTGGACCGGTGGATATTGACCGGCACGGACCAAATGCCCTTGTCGGTTCCGATGAGCTTGACCAGCCCTTTGGGAAACACATCCATCCAGCCCATTTCTTTAAATAGGGGAGTGAGGTCTTCCATGCGATCAGCCTTGACCCACGTACCGATCAACTCCTGACCTGCATGTACTTGAAAGGAATCCGGCGGTTCTCCTCCGAGCATGCGGGTCTTGAGAACCGCTTTGGCGTTCACGCCGGAACCACCGGTGACGGTTGCGTTGATAACCTCCACCTTGGGATGTTGCTGTTTGTAAATATCAAGCAACGCCTCCAGAGCCGGGCCTTCGTCACCCGCCCACCAAGAAAAAATTTCCAGATTGCCGGACAAATCCTTGGCATGAACCAGCTGGGGAGCAGCCAGTAGCAACAGGGCCGCCATGACAATACCAATCTTTGTAAACGCCTTTTTCATCTTACCTCCTAAAGGTTAAAATATGCTATCAACCAGGTAATAGTATAACCGGATACTCACAACAAAAGATATCAATAAATGCCCTCTGTTGTTTCCAGGTCAAAAAGTACCATTCGATCAAAATCAAAACCGATGGGAATGATTTCGCCGGGACGGGCAAGCACGCGGCCTTCAACCTCGGCAATCAGTTCATTCTCGCCATCCACAACAATGTCAAGATGCGATTGACCACCGAGAATTTCGGAAACCACGACTTCGCCATTACACAACCATTGTTTTGGTAATTTTTCAAGGTTGTCACCCATCTTGATGGCGTCCGGCCGAATTCCGATCAAAACGGGCTGCCCATCCTGTACGGACTCGGCTCGCCCGTCAACCAGAGGAAAAACGGATTTGCCCACCAGAACAGACCGATGAGTCGCTTCAATTTTGACCGTTCCCTGAAGGATGTTCGTGGGCGGGTTGCCGATAAACTGTGCCACAAATACGTTATTGGGTTTTTCAAAAACCTCGATAGGTGTCCCGACTTGTTGGATGTGCCCGTCCTTGAGGATGACGATACGGTCAGCCAAGGTCATGGCCTCGATCTGATCATGGGTGACATAGATGGTCGTGGTCGCAAAGCGCATGTGCATCTTGCGCAACTCCATCCTCATTTGTGTGCGTAGTTGGGCGTCAAGGTTGGACAAAGGTTCGTCAAACAGGAACACGTCCGGCTTACGAACCATGGCTCGGCCCATGGCGACGCGCTGACGCTGCCCCCCTGACAACTCGGACGGCTTGCGGTCGAGATACGGGGTCAACTCCAGAACACTGGCGGCGTCAGCGACCTTGGAGGCGATGGCTGCCTTACTGTGTCCGCGCATCTTGAGGGAAAATGCCATGTTGTCACGGACGGTCATATGCGGATAAAGGGCATAATTTTGAAACACCATGGCGACATTACGATCTTTGGGCGAAACATGGTTCACCACCGCGCCGTTGATGCGAATTTCTCCACCGCTGATCTCTTCCAATCCAGCGACCATACGTAAAATCGTTGACTTCCCACAGCCAGAGGGGCCGACAAGAACAATAAATTCATTGTCATGGATATTCAGATCAACACCATGGACAACTTCTATGTTTCCGTATTTTTTTACTATTTTCCTTAATTCAACCTGCGCCATTTTGCTATCCTGAACGTTTGTGAGCCCGTCTACAAGGTGAAAAGACGGTATTCGGTTACATGTTCGTATACCTGCCCTGGTTCCAATGTGATGGGTGGGAAATCAGGATGATGGGGGGCGTTGATATAGCCTGATGTTTCCACGCATACGCCACCATGTGTGCCATATACGGCCCCTGATTTTCCACTGATCCGTTCGGCCAAAAAGTTGCCGGTATATAACTGCATACCGGGTTGCGTGGTAAAAATATCCAGCCCCCGTCCACTCTTTTCGTGAAGAATCCGGGCTGCCCACGTCAACTCACCGAAAATGCCGTCAATGATATAGTAATGGTCATACCCCTGCCTGGCAGTCAGGTCGGGGTACGGGTCATGTATCCGCGCCCCCAGGGCCGTGGGCCGGGTGAAATCCAGCGGAGTTCCACACACCTCTGCCAACTTGCCGGTAGGGAGCATCATGTCATCTGTCACCAGATATGTGCTGGCATTAAGCGTCAGCAGGTGATCAAGAACATCTTCGGTGCTTATGCCGCTCAAATTGAAATAGGCATGGTTGGTCAGAGAAACCACTGTGGTTTTGTCTGTGGTGGCGCGGTATTCGATACGAAGCCCCTGATCTGAAAGGATATATGAAACACAGACATCCAGATTACCGGGATATCCTTCTTCACCGTCTTTACTCTTGTATGTCAAATCCAGTCTGGGCTGTTCCCTGTCATCCCTCATTTTAGCAGTCCAAACCTGAGTGTGAAACCCTTTTTTGCCCCCGTGAATCTGTAATCCATCCATGTTCTCTGTCGGACGACAAGCGATACCATCCAACGTAAACCCAGGCTTTAGCCTGTTGGCGACACGGCCCACAGTCGCCCCGAAATAATCATTATCATGAGCGTACTCGTGGATAGTATCAAAACCCAGGACGATGTCTGCCAGGACTCCCTTTCGGTCAGAAGCGGTCAGGCCAACAAGCGTTGCACCGTAGTCGCTCACCGTGGCCTGTATTCCTTGTTGATTTGACAAAATATACAGGTTGACAGGTTTACCTGTGGACAACGTGCCCCATGATTCATGTCGTATCATTGCACCTTCCCCGGTTCACAAAGCATATCCTCAACGGCAAACAAGGGCATGTCTATTCCTTTTCCCCTGACCAGTCAGGCAATATCAATTTATTATAGGGCTTGCGGATGTTGATGGCCACAACGGAGTTGGCCCCAAAAATCGTTTCCATGAACGCCTTGTAGTCGGCAAACCGGTTGACCGGGACATATGCCTGTATGGCCCCGGCAAAACCGCCACCTTGAATACGGCATGCTCCTTTTCCCTGTAAAAACCGCTCGGAGAGGGCCAACGCTACGATAACAGGTTGTTCTTCCGCATAGTTGGCACTCACGCAATTTTGCAATAATCGCCATGAAGAGTCGCTGGAAGAATTGACCATTTGTAAAAAACGGAGAAAATCTCCTTCTCTCAATGCATCAGCCTGCATGGTCGCCCGGTCGCTTTCCTCAATAAAATGAAGAAGTCTTACTAGGGCACGGCCTCCCGCCTCTTTGCGAATCCTGGCAGCCGAAGCCAGCACATCACTGATGGTCAGGCCACGGGCAACCCTTTGCCCAAGCACCTGAGCCGCACGGCGAATCTCTGCGGGAATGGCAGCATAGTCCTCTGTCAAGTCAACGTGGTTGCCACCTGTATCCACTATTGCCAACTGATAGCCGGTATTGGAAAAATCAACACACAACTGTTGAATAGCAGGGTAGTTTTCCTCCATGAAATCGATGGACAAAACCCCTTGCACGGCACAGGCTATCTGATCCATGAAGCCGCAGGGCTTGTGGAAATATTCATTTTCAGCGTGACGCCCGATTCGGGCCAATTCCAGGGGGGGAATAGTTCCGGCGTTGAAAAGTTGATTGAGTATCTGTCCCATGCAGACTTCAAAAGAGGCGGATGAACTCAAGCCCGTCCCGACTGGCACCTCGCCTGAAACGATGGCATCAAACCCGCCGATGGTGTATCCTGCCTTATGAAGGCCCGCAGCCACACCGCGAACAAGGGCCACCGGAGAGCCTGCTTCCTCCTTGCGAGATGACAGATCATCAAGGGCGACTTCAAATGGGCTGGAAAATCCTTCGGATTGAATCCGAATGACATCCTTTGCTGAAGGAACCGCCATGGCAAGACAGTCAAAAGTGATGCTTGCTGCCAGCACAACGCCGTTGTTATGGTCTGTGTGATTGCCGCCCAATTCGGTTCTACCGGGAATGGAAACAAACACAGCCTTTCGGTTGCCGCCCCACTCTTCCATCCGGCGCGCCAGAGAGGTGTACCGCTGAATCTGTGCAGGGACACTGTCAGGGCCATACAACGTCTTCAAGACCGAATCCATTTTGCCTGTGCCAAGAGCCTCCAGATAGGAACGGACCGTTTCCACTACGCTTTCTCCAGATAATGTTTTTCGGATAATTCCCGCAACCGGGTAGCTGCAGCCTCAGCCGTGAGGTCGCGTTGCGGCATGGCCAGCATCTCAAAACCGACCATGAACTTTTTTACGGACCGAGAACGAAGCAAAGGGGGATAAAAATGCATGTGCCAATGCCAATGGGGGTACTCTCTCCCATCGGTGGGTTGCTGGTGTATACCCATGGAATAAGGAAATGATGTTTGAAAAAGATTGTCGTAGCGCACCCCCAAGCGAATCAAGGCATCGGCCAGATCCCGCTTCACGGCATCCCCCATTTCGGGGATACTCCCCATGTGCACCTTGGGCAACACCATCACTTCAAAGGGCCATGCTGCCCAAAACGGTACCAATACCGCAAAAGACGCATTGTCAAAAACAAGCCGTTCTCCGCCATCCAGTTCCCGTTTAAGATATCGGCACAAAAGGCAAACATCCTTTTCAGCCAAATGCTTTCGTTGATGGTCGTCCTCCAATCTCGGATAGGTGGGCACGCTGCCCGTTGCCCACACCTGCCCGTGAGGGTGCGGATTGGAGCACCCCATAACGGCCCCCCGATTCTCGAAAATCTGGACATAATTGATATCGGACCGTGCCCCCAATTCAGCAAATTCACGACACCAGATATCCACCACCTGCCGCACATCATCCATTCCAAGCCGCGCCAGACTCAAATCATGTCGGGGAGAATAACAAATAACACGGCAAAGCCCTGGCTCGGATTCGGCCACCAGCAGATCATCATTGGAGGGGAAAGAGTCGGGCGGAGAGGGGAGGAGAGCGGAAAAATCGTTTGGAAAGACAAAGGTTTTATCATATCGGGGGTTGATCTCACCGCTCGCCCGCTCATTCCCAGGGCAAAGATAACACTTGGAATCATACTCGGACAACGCACCCCTGTCAGGTGCTTCTTCTTGCCCTTGCCACGGACGCATGGCCCGATGTGGAGACACCAAAACCCACTCTCCGGTGAGCTGGTTCAACCGCCGATGCGGATGGTGATCAAACGGCATCATACCCCCCGATAAACAAAGCCGTAGGCCCGACCAAGTCCACCAAGACTCCGGTCTCTCCGAGATTCTCACAAACGTCATTGAACACGTTTGTATAACGTCCAAAAAAGAATCATAAAAGGGTCATTTTGTCAATGGGGGGCTCTCTTCTTGGGGGCAAACATCTCATTGCCAGGCAAGTTCATTGCCTTGCTCAGTCTTTGGCTCTCTGACGTGAAAATCAAAAACTTTGGGCTTGTTCGGTTGAAGCGTCCTTTTATCCATGCGAACTGGCGAGATTGCCAAAGCAAACGATTGTTCACGCGTTTGATCTGTGGAGAAGCGCGGGAGAGCCAAGCCGCGCTAGCTGTGCAGGAGCCGTCCGCTTTGCTCCCGACTGACGCGCGGTAAAGGGTGCGCCTGTCGGTACCGGATGTATGATGGGAAAGTACCCTCAAACTGATGAGCCAAACGTTGCGGGGCTTCATCTTGTTGAGGAGTGGGGTTTTCCCTTGCAACAATTCGCAACAGAAAGAAGAAAACAGGCCGTAAAATTCCGCACGAACCTAATGGAATGAGCCCAATTCTTGTCTGTTGTTTGTCATTAGTGGACGGATAGAGACATAAAATTGATCTTAGCCGATTGAGGTTCTCTTAAACCACGCCGGCAACTACGGTCATCCTCTCCAGCAAGGCGACATCTCCTTCCCGGTACGGTCATCCGGTGGCAATCTCAGACGAAACGCAGATTAACCACTGACTCGTTTAATGCGTGCGCCGACACCGGACAATTTGTCTTCGATGTTTTCATAGCCACGATCCAGGTGGTAAATGCGCTCCACCGTGGTGGTTCCTTCGGCAGCCAAGCCAGCCAGAATCAATGACGCGCTCGCACGAAGATCGGAGGCCATGACCGGGGCTCCGGTCAACTTGCCCACGCCCTGCACCATGGCGGTACGGCCTTTGAGGCGTACATCGGCACCGAGGCGTACCAACTCCAGAACGTGCATGAAGCGATTTTCAAAAATTTTCTCTTCTATGGTCCCGGCTCCTTGTCCAAAGCACATCAATGCCATGATCTGCGCCTGCATGTCGGTGGGAAAACCCGGGTGCGGCAAGGTGGTGACATCTACATTTTTAAGAGGCCCGTCACGCCGCACCAACACATAGTTCTCGTCTTCCTGCAACCAGACCCCCATTTCCCGGAGTTTGTAGCTGACCGCATCCAGATCAAAAAACGGGCAATCCACAATTTCCAGTTCACCGCCAGTGATGGCGGCGGCGATCATGTACGTTCCCGCCTCAATTCGATCAGGCATGACCTTGTGTTCGCAGCCTTTGAGCGAGGTTACGCCTTCTACCGTGATAATACTTGTTCCCTGTCCGGTAATTTTGGCTCCCATGGCATTGAGAAAGTTGCATAAATCAACAACTTCCGGTTCACGGGCCGCATTTTCCAAAACTGTGATGCCATCGGCAAGACTGGCAGCCATCAAGAGATTTTCGGTACCGCCCACCGTGGGGAAATCAAGAGTAATTTTTGCTCCCTTGAGCCTGCCGGGGCAGGAGCCTTTAATATATCCTTCGGACAATTCAAAGGTTGCGCCCATGCGCTCCATGCCACGCAAATGCAAATCCACTGGCCGTGCACCAATGGCACAGCCTCCGGGCAATGCAACCCGTGCCGCGCCCAATCGGGCCAACAACGGGCCGAGACACAGCACCGAAGCTCGCATGGTCTTGACCAGTTCATAAGGGGCTTCAGGCTTGAGGGCAATGCAGTCAGAAACGACGACATTCCCTTCAAACGACGTGTCGCATCCAAGGATATTCAAGAGTTTTAATGAGGTATGGATGTCTGCCAGTCGAGGAACATTGGTAAGATTAACGGTTCCCTCAGCCAACAGGCACGCCATAAGAATGGGCAGGGCGGCATTTTTCGCGCCGCTGACCTGAATGATTCCCTGCAACGGCACGCCGCCTTCAATGATAAGCTTATCCATGAGTTACCTTTTCATTCTTTTTGCTTGACCGTGAAGAAAACCTTCGCTAGTTATGCTCCCTCACACGGTGGGTGTAGCTCAGTTGGTAGAGCACTTGGTTGTGGCCCAAGTGGCCGTGGGTTCAAGTCCCATCACTCACCCCAATATTTCCTTGTGATTCAAAGGCTTTATCACTCCGACGCCGCTTATTCAGATGGTGTCGGGGTGGTGTCGTTTTGGGGGGCGTGTTAACCAAGGCTCACCACCTTACCACTATTCTTCTTTTTCCTCTTCTCGACTACCTGCTGATGGACCGCGAGAGCTTCTTCGCCCTTGGTCTGGCAGTAGCGCAAAAAGGCTTTGTCCGTGGTGTGACCGGTTGCCGCTTTTGCTGCCTCACGAGACAGCATCTTGGCGGTTGCGGTCGTGGTGGTGTGCTTCGTCCCGCCATAGAGCTGAACGCCTTCGACGCCCAGATCATCACAAACACGATTCCACCAGCGGCGAAAACAATTCTCGCCCATCTGCTGATCGCGTTTGTAATTTGTGCCGTTGGCACAGTGGCGGAGGAACGGCATACCCGGCATTGCCGGATACCGCTCTCTGAACTCACGGAACACCTCGACGTGTTCATCCACAAGGCGCACGATCTTACGCTGACCACGCCCTTTGGTTGGCTTCGGCATGTCGATAACCCCGAACTCCAAGTCGATATCCTCTTCCTTCATACGGTGCAGATCGCCGGGCCGCATCGTCGGATAGGTGCGAAGCAGTTCTGCCCCAAACCATATCTTCGGGTTGTGCCGGGTCCGCTCACGCAGAACGTCAAGGATTTCGTCCTGTTTTTCTAGGGTTGTGATCTTCCGCCAGCCGAGTTCGTATTTGATCTCGGGGAAGGCAGGCACTTCGTGAGGCATTAGGTATTCCTCTTCCACCAGCCACTTGGTGAAGAAGTGGTGGAGCACGGAGCTGTAATTCACCATGGACTTGTTGCTGAGGGGCTTCCCTGTCCGCTGGTTCGTCAGTCCCTTGATGAAGTGTTTGATCTCGCGTCTGCCAATAGCTTTGACCGGACGATCCCCCCAGACGGCAATGGCCTGAACAAGCTTGTTCTCGATTTGGCGTTTCATGTTATCACTGATGGGGTCGGTCTTGCGTTCGGCTATGTACACCCTTGCCAACTTGTCAAAAGCCAGCGGGTTGTCAGGGCGGTGCATCCGAGGGTCGAACCGATCTTGGTCCGTCTCGTAACGCATGGCCGTGAGCTGCCGCATCATGGTGTCATAGCACTTACTGGCACGCCGAATACCGCCGGGAAACTTGATGTAGAACCCGCCGGTCGCCATTACATGTGGATGAACTGTGCAAAAGAACCCCCTGCGGCGCTCGTCGTGGACGAGCTTTGCCCCGCAGATGGAGCACTTTTGCCGACAGTAGATGTTACCGTCCATGCACAGTCCTCCTGCTGAGGAACTAGCACGGGCGTACGCAGAGTTCAACTGCATTGATCGTTCTCCTAGAAACGGAAAAGCTCGTCAATTCGACGGGCTTTTTGCATTTTCGGGGTTTTGCTTGAATTTGATCAAAGGCGACCATTTTCAAGGAAATGAGACCGGGGGAAGAAAATACAGCACTCCCCAAGTAAAGGATCTAAAGAGTTGTCAGCAAGGGATGCTGGCAGCTCTTAAATCCAAGGAAATAAAAAGAGGAAAAAAGAAAAGTAGAAAAATCTTTCTGGCACAGGATCAAAGCGGTTTGTAGAATCCCATCCAGTGCGTTTTCAGATTGTGTGGTCGTATGTCCAAGCAAGGGCTTCTCTGGAAAGCACCTTTACCTGCGCCAAGTTCCATGATCTTAGCTTCGACCTCCGCTTTGGAGAGCCGCCCGCTATTTTTGTGCTTGACCTCAAACACCTTGGTATCGAGTTGCGCCATGGCTGTGACCGTCGGTTTCAAATCCTTGGGAACGTCGCTAAATCCGAGCCGGGTCATCTGGAGGCTTTCAGCTCTGGTGAACAGTCCAAGGTTGTCGAGGGAGCAGTTCGTCTTGTCACCGTCAAGGAAGCGGACACCTTGCAAGATTGATTCTGGACTCCGTTAAAAACTGCCTTTTCCATTTTCATCCCCCCATGTGCGGATAGTCTGGTTTAATGGTTGACATGCGTAACCCTATCGGTTACATGTTGCTCATGATTAAGAGCTTCAATCACAAAGGACTGGAAAAGTTTTTCAAGTCGGGAACAACAAGAGGGGTCCAGGCGCAACACGCGAAGAAGCTCTCCAGAATTCTTGATTTCTTGGATAATGCCAAGTGCGTCCAAGACATGGACCTGCCAGGTTTTAACCTTCATCCCCTGGTTGGCGACTTGAAGGGCCAGTGGTCCGTGAAGGTGTCCGGCAATTGGCGCGTCTTATTTTATTTTGAGGACGGCCACGCATATGTGGTCAATTATCAAGACTACCACTAGGAGGTTACGATTATGGAGACTACCCGTAAGCCTGTTCACCCAGGAGGGGTTATCCTGCGAGAGTGCATTGAGCCGCTCGGAATATCTATTTCGGCGTTTGCCGAGCAGCTTGGAGTAAGCCGTAAAACGTTGTCCAAAATCGTCAACGAACGCGGCAGTGTAACCCCTGACATGGCATTACGCCTGAGCAGGGTTCTCGGAACGACACCAACCGTCTGGCTCAACTTACAAACCAAGCACGACCTGTGGGTTGCCCAGCACGAAACAGACGGCTGGAAAGAAGCTGTTCCCAATAAAGACACACTGTCGAGTGGGCTTGAGGCATAATTTCATTTCAGTCACCGGCTTCCTCTTGGGCTTCGCGGTTCATATGCAGAAGTTTGTGTTTCTGTTTAACAATCTTCATGGTTTACCTCTGGTTCAGCGTTAAACTTTGCGGCCAAACTGGGCTTGGCGGTCCGACCGTGGCCGTGAACACCGTGTACAGAGCCAACGAAGCCATGAATACACAAGAGTTTCAAGAGCAGGCTGTGCGCGTGAAATCTTTGGTGGACGCGACCAAGACGCAACAGCGTAGCCCGAAAAAGATGAAAGAGTTCATGAAAATGACGGGCATGGATGAAGAAGCCTTTCTTGACGCTGATATAGCCGCTGGAATGTTGAAATCCAACGTTGTGGAAGCAGAAACTTTTTTTTCAGTCGGTAGGGCTCAATCCTGTCGACGTCCAACAACAGGCTAGGGAAGGGCAGGATATAAAAATAGACACGGCAGAGTTATACACTGAACTTGATGGTGAACAGTTTGGTAATATCATTCAGCACATGAAAGCCGCTCCCGGTGGTTCTACCGTTGCCGAAGTGCAGGGGATATCCTTACCCGAAGAGGTTAGCGCATTAGCCGCCAAGTTTGACGATCATATTGAGCGGGTGTCCGGGCGAATCTCGGCGATGCAGAAATAATCGGACAGGATTATGTTGACAGGGTTCTCGCTCCCATGTCTCAACGCTTGTATGGTGGTAACATCAAAGCCATGATCGGTTTTTTGAGAAAACATTCATTTGTCACAGACAAGTGGCAACCTGAGTCCGTGCCCAGAGGCGGGGAGAAGGGAACTCCACCGCAGCCGCTTTACCAGAGTAAGGCCATAATAGAGGTAGAGGGTAATGAACTTGGTGAGTTTGAGAACCGTGAGGAATTGCGAGATGCCGCCATTGCTAGATATGATGAGTTCGTTTCAGAAAATCTAGTTGTGGAAACCGGGATTGGACCTGTGCGCTTCAACGGCACGGGTAAACGGAAGGTGAAATCTTTCAGTGCTGATGCAAGAAAGCTTCAGATAATTCCCTTTTTGCCGGATTTGTTGAAAGCGGCAAAGAATTGGAAGCGGGAAGACAACAGGAACCCCCGCACTCAACTGTCTATTAAAGCTATTCACCGAGCAATGGTTCCCGCAAAAATCGGGGGAACCATTGTTGAGGCAACTCTGCTTGTCCGTGAAACGAATCTCGGCGAGTTCCATTACGATTTATGGATAGACGAACATGGCGTTGGTAACGTGAAAGCCCCGACCAAGGCCGAGGCTTTAGAGGATGTGTCCTTCGGGACTAACCACGAGGGCAAGTTTACCGGCAACAAAGCAACGGACACTATCTCTACAAAAAGCATAAATCCCTATGAAGATGGTGTCAACATCGGACTCAGAGAGACGGGACACACCTACCACCAGACCGGCCCCTCCGCTTCTGTCCAATTCAAGGATGACCGCACCTTGACCAAACTTTTTGAAGGCAAAGCCAATGCTTCATCTATTTTCCACGAAGGCGCGCATGATTTTCTGCAAGAATTGAAGACTCTTGTTGAAACCGACGAAGCGACCCCCGATTTAATCAAGGATTGGGAAATCATCAAAAATTGGCTCGGAATAGAAGGAATAGATATCACACGGAAGCAGCATGAGAAGTTTGCACGAGGTTTCGAGCGGTATCTTTATGAAGGAAAAGCCCCCACCACAGAACTTGAAAAGTTCTTTGCCCGGTTTCGGCGTTGGCTGACCGAAGTGTACAAAACCGTCCGTGAGTTGGATGTGGAAATCAACAACAATGTCCGAGGCGTATTTGATCGCATGTTAATGGCAGATCAGGCTGTCGCAGTCCGTGCCGAAGAGTTGGGGCTTATGGTCATGGACAAAAAGTCCATGGATACGCTCGGCATCCTGCCCGAAGATCAGACCTATCTTGCCCGACTAATGCAGGGCGCACAGGAGTCCGCAAGCCGAAAGATGTTTGCGGCCATGCACAAAGCCGTCAAGAGCATGAAAGCGCAATGGCGCAAGGAAGGAGAAGCCCGAGCCCTTAATGACCCTATGCACGATACCGTTCGCCGGTTGCAGAAAGGCCGGGGCATAGACCGAAAGATTCTATACGATATATGGGGCAAGGAAGCGGCTGATCGGATTCCGTGGCACACTGTAAAGCACGGGGGGGCTCCACCCTGATGCCGCTGCCGTTGAAGCCGGGTTCGATTCCGCTGAACAGCTTTTTGATGCCCTTGAAGCATACAACCCGTCACGCGACAGCATCTTGACGGTTGCGCCTGTGATAGAGTGCTTTACTTCTCTGTAACATTATATGCGTTCGGGCAATCTTGGACGGAGTACTTTTGTCGGCAGTATATGTTACCGTCGAGACATCGTCCTCCTATCAAGGGACTAGCACAGACGTACACAGGGTTCAACTGCATTAATGTTCTTTTCAAAGCAAGAAAGAAAAAAAGGGATGCAAAGAAAAATATAAATATGCCGAAGAATTCCTTACATGTATCCATATTGACCTACCCTGCCTTTGCAAGGGCTGTGCTAGGTTTGTCACCCTTGTCGATCACATCGAAAATGCCGGTAATCGTTTTACAATTGGCGGCATGCTTCCAAAATCGCACTGGCGCAGGAGTTGATGGTGAATTTTGTCTTGAAGCGGCTTAAGGCCTCGGCGCGATAGGTTTTTGCTGTTTGGGGAGTATCAAGAATCTCGATGATTGCGTCAGCTAACGCTCTCGGGGAATGGGGTTGCACGACGCGGCCTGTTTTGCGGTCTTGATTGACCCAGCCGGTCCCGGAGCCGGGAATGGCCGTACTGACACAGGGTTTCCCCATGGACATGGCTTCGAGCAGGACAATGCCGAACGCTTCGGTCTTTTCTGTTGAAGGCAGGCAAAAGAGGTCGCATCCTTTCATAAGTGCCCAGTAGTCGTGGTCGGAGAGTCGGCCCGGACAAATAACGGCATCCTTGAGGCTTTTGCTTTCGACAAGCCTGATTATTTCCGGCCGCGTCTCTCCATCGCCACCGATGACCACCTTCAATCCGGGGTGACCTTTGTGGAGAGCGGCTACAGCTTCAACAAGGATATCGAACCCCTTGTAGTGCGAGAATCTTCCTGCTGCATACACATAGCGGGCTTTTGCTGTGCCGAGATATTTTTGTTTTGCCCTCTGCACCTCGGCATCGGACAAATCCGGGATTCTATTGGGATCTATACCCAAAGGAATGACAGTACATGTATCTTTGTGCGGCTGCAAAGAGGCACTGTTGTCCAGATAGGCTTGTGATGTTGCTATTATCCTTTTTGACTTGCGCAGAAGCCATTTTTCAAAAAGGGTATATCCCTTATGGGCGGCGTTGAGAAGACGTCTTTCTTTCGAGAAGACAACGTCTGCGTGCCAAAAGACAACGATGGGGCAAGGGATGGGAAAAAAGAGCGGCCAGAAGCCAGAGACATTGGGCATGTGAACGAGCAGTATGTCCGGTTTATAGGAACGCAACAGGGTGCGGAGCGTGAAAGGATAGGTCGGTGCTATAGGGGCATATAGTATTTCCCCGAAACTCGGCACTCTGACCACCCGACCGAACGCCCCTTGCATCACTTGGGGTTCTCCCGCTTCCAGTCGGTGAGCCAGCACACAATTATCATGTCCTTTTGCAACGATGGCATGAGAGATGTCCTGCACGAACGATTCAATGCCGCCAGGAGCGGGGGGGTAATATTTTGCGATTTGCAAAATTTTCATGATGCCTCTATCGCGGCAGACTCCCGCAATCGTCGACCGTGTTGTGCCGTGCAACCGAAGCCATCAAGAGAAGCCAATTGGTTGGCGATTGTGTCTTGCGAATGAAGATGGCCTTTCTCTTCGTTTTTTTGTGAAGAAGACGGCTGTCCATACTAGCCACCGACCAGATTGCTCATTTCAAACATGGGCAACATAATCGCCATAACCACAAAGCCCACCATACCGCCGAGTAAAAGAATCATGATGGGTTCCATCAATGACGTCAACGTTTGAAGTGAGGTATTGATCTTGTTTTCGCAATCATTCGCCACAATGAGCAGCATTTCATCCAGTTGTCCGCTTTGCTCTCCGGCCGAGATCATTTGTGTGGCTGTGTACTCGAATATGCCGGACGTCTCCAATGGTCCGGCCAGCGCCTTCCCTTCAAGGATGTCTTCATGGACCGCCTCAATGACCTCTTTCATGACCTCGTTCCCGGCAACGGTTTTGACGATATCCAAGGCGGCAACAAGGGAAACACCGTTTTTAAGCAGCATCCCAAGCGTCTTTGTGAACCGCCCCACGGATATGCGTTTTAGCAACAGTCCCAATACCGGGGTGTTGAGCAAAAGACGATGATATGTCTTTCTGCCCTGTTCGGTTTTACAGGCCCGGAAGCAACCATAGCCTACGATGAGGACGGCAAGTAAAATGACACCCCAAAACTCCCGGATTGCATCACTGGTGGCGATAAGGATTTGTGTGGGAAGCGGCAAGGCTCGGCCCATATCAAAAAATATCTCCGTGACCTTGGGGACCACGTATGACAGGAGAAAGATAACGACAGAGACTCCCACAATGAGCATCAATACCGGATACGCCATGGTTGCTTGGACTTTTCGCTTCAAAGCCAATTGCTGTTCAATGTGATCGGCCAGCCGGTCCATGACAATACTGAGCGTGCCGGAGCTTTCTCCTGCACGGACCATTGTGACGAACGTGGTGTTGAATACATTGGGATGCTTGGCAAAGGCGGTAGCAAGATCGCCGCCCTCCCGAACAGTTTCACGGACATCAATCATGATGCGCTGCAATGCGTCTTGCTTGCCGTCCCCCTTGATAAGGGCATCAAGGGCACGGTCTAACGGCATATCGACTTTGAGGAGCGTTGCCAACTGGCGAATACTGGCTGCAACGGCATCCTTGGGAACACGGATTTTTTGTGAGAACAGACGGGAAATAATGGATGAGCCGTCTTTGGACGCACCTTTTGATTGTACCTGTTTGATTTCAAGGGGAAACAACCCTTGCTCTTTGAGCTTGCGGGTTGCTTGGGAGCGACTGCCTGCATCAATGAAATCTTTTTGCTTTTTCCCGCTACTGGTGGCGGCGACATATTTGAAAACAGACATTCTTTACTCGGCTCTTTCTTTACTTTTCTTCTTTGTCTTGTTTGGTCCGTTTTATCTCTTCTTCCAAAAGAGCAAGCCGTTGTGTCAATCTGCGAAGACGGATTTCCTGTTTGGATCGGTCGATATCCATGAACAGGTTTTTTATGAACAGCATGAGAATGGCACAAAAGAAAAGGAGTGTAGGAGCATAGCTAATACCAAGAAATTTAACAATCATATCAGCCAGAGTAGGCATCAGGGAAAAAACAAGGACACCAATGCTGACAAAGAGCCACCAGAACGTATATCGTACATAAAAAGTATGTTTTCTGATGAGCCAGAAAATACTTAAAACACAGGCTACGCCCATGACGGAGGTTGTCAGCGTGTAATTAATCATTTCCCAATAGAGTATCTAGTATGGCTCAATGCAAGCAAACTACTATACAGCATGTATTTACTCACAGCCAGCCATGAATTGAAGATTCGTGACTTGCCGTCTTTTCGGGCATACATGCACACTTGAAATTCACAAATACGCAAACC
>PDWI01005435.1_pt1 | contig 16465 bp, 12 predicted proteins | sample 1430891 | NCBI WGS metagenome assembly PDWI01 (sample SAMN01162508, study PRJNA174530) | Oral metagenome, whole genome shotgun sequencing project. | biome: Marine environment; feature: Marine mammal; material: Swab sample of the gingival sulcus; isolation source: swab sample of gingival sulcus...
TGCAAAAAAAGGGTTAAAAGAAGGATTGGACATTGAATTGATTATGAAATTAACAGGTTTAACCGAAGAAGAAATAAATAAGTTGAAAGAGTAAAATATCATCACTACGCGATTGGGGTAAGTAGGTGTGATATATTTGTATCTCCGTACGGAATAAAATGGAATGCGGGGACCAAAACAATAAAACCCGTTCTTTGATGTTTTTTGCAAAAAAAACAAACTGCAAATCGCTGATTATCAGAACATTAACCCTCCACAAATACGCCTTATAACAATCTGATAATCAGCCTCTTACCGACAACAAAAACTCCCCATAACTCACTAATTATCAGCATTTTAACTTTTAATCTTTAACTTACCGAAGTATTAGTTTAGGCTATAACCCAAATAATATCAGAATAAATATCACCTTGCCCAAAATCAAATTTTTTAAGCTTACTTTCATCAAAATTAATCACATACTCATCTATCTTTTGTTTTAGCAAACTGATTTCAGCCTTCATTTTCCAATGCTGATTATCTTTATTGAACAAAACTATAAACAAGCGATTTTTGAAATGTTGCCTTCCTTGACTACTTTGATTTTTATACAACCACTCTATTAATTCCGCTTCGTGTTCGAGTGCATAATTAAGATTTTTCTTAAAACCCTTAGGAAAAACCGATGTTTTGTGGTCAAAATCAATATTATTTATTCTAAAATCGACCAATTTATCATATTGATTTCGATTAGGATTAACATTGTTGTGTGTCGCAAAAAGATATTCGACTCCTTGCGCACTCCAAAAATTAAACCACCTGTTCATAGCATAATTTTTAAGCTCTTCCTGTAAATTTTTCGTACGTTCTAAAAGTCGCTTGATACTATATGTTTGATATATAAAATTTGTCAATTTATCCCAATCGTCATTTTGTTTTCGCCCCCAAGAATACGGATAAACCAACCTATTTTTTAATTCTTTTTCTAATCTTGTTAAATCCATATTTTTTGCATTTACACCGTTTTTTTATCATAAAAATTTCTGTATCTCCAAATACATCATCAATTCCCGATTAACAGCCCCACATAGGAGAAAATATTTGTAGCCTCCGATGTCAAGCGGGCTTAAATTGAACAATTTAAAAACCATATTTCGGAATTGAACCAACCCACACAAAAAAAAGTTTGTAGTTGTATTTAAAATCATTTTTCATTACCTTTGCCCCTAAGCATTTAGGACAAATATAACTATAATATCCTAAATTTCAAATATTTATTTTATAACAACAAATCTTTGTTAAATCAAGAACAGAAAACTAACATTTTGATAATCAAATAATTACACAGACAAATCATAATTTTATAAAATTCTGTATATCAATTTATTATAAAAATATAACGAACGATTGCTATAACATTGCAGAAATAAAAAATGATACACACAAATAAAAACACTCAATATCTAAAATCTAACAACAAAAACCTATAAAAATGAAAAAAACAATACTAATTTTTCTGCTTTTTTTGACGGTCAATGCTTATTCGCAAAAATTATCAAGAGCATTTGACTACATTCAAGACAAAAACTACGACAAGGCTTTAAATATTTTTTCAAAATCGATTGGAAAAGGAAAAAACGTATTTTTGTGCAAATACGGCGAAGCGATTATCTACACTCGTAGCGATTATACCAAGCCCAACAAAATAAAAGCGTACAAAAATTTAGTTACCATCAGACCATATTTGAGGAATATTTCCGAAAGCACTCAATATACCTATTCGGCAGAATATGGGCTATCGACCGAAACGCTGGACACATTGATAAATTGGATTTTGGACACCGAGTATCAGAGGGCGCTCGAAACACCCGACGATTATTTTGTGGATTATTATTTGGAAACATTTGCAAACACCAAGCAAGCCGCGCGTTTGGAGGCTTATCGCGACAGCGCTCGTTTTGCCGATGTTGTAAAGGACGGTTCGATTTATGCGCTGGATAGATTTATTTCGGATTATCCGCAGTCGAAATTGATACCCCAAGCTGTCGAAAAAAGAGACTCCGTTTGGAAAGTGGCTTACGACGAGGCTTACAAAGGTTTAGAAATATCCTCTATCGTCAATTTTGAAAAAAAATATCCAAATTGCCCTTTTTATGACGATTCTACGGCAATTTACAGAGATTGGGCAAAAAGCGCTCACTTGTTGGAGTTGCCGTTTGGCTACATAAGCGCGCAAAAAGTTTTTTATGGAAATTATATCAAAAAAACAGCTCCGTCGGAGATGGCGTTTCAAGTTTTGTTGATTTTAATGCAAAAAGATTTGGAAAAAAACGACAAAAAAAGTGCTTTGGATACTGTTGAAAAATACAAAGTTTATTTTCATAATAATAAAAGAATCAGAGAGTTAGAAGCTATTTTAAAAAAGCCAAGCACCCAAGTTACGGCAAGTAGCCTTAGCGAATTGAATACAATTGGCGACGAATATATGCCGGTGATAACTGCGGACGAAAAAACAATTTATTTTTGCGGAAAATATCGCCCAAACAACCTGTCAAACACCGAAGATATTTTTGTGGCAAACAAAATAAACGAGCAATGGCAAAAGGCTGAGCCTGTAAAAAGTTTGTTTAATTCTTACGGCAACGAATCGCCTTTGTCGATTTCGGCAGACGGAAATACTTTGGTTATTTTTGAAAACGGAAATATTTTTATTACCGAGAAAAAACGCGACGGCTGGACAAAACCGCAGCATATAAAAGAAATAAATTCTTCAAATTGGGAAGCCGATGCGGTAATTTCTGCCGACGGAAACGCAATTTTATTTGCATCGGACAGACGCGGAAATATTGGCTCTTACCACCCTCACGATATGGCTTTTCACGGCGATTACATCGGAAACTTAGACATATACGTTTGCCAAAAAACCGAAACCGGCTGGACAAAACCTCAAAATTTAGGCACAACAATAAATACGCCCTACGCCGAGCGAACTCCTTTTTTGCATCACGATTTGAAAACCCTGTATTTTGCGTCTGACGGACACACCGGAATCGGAAAATTAGACATTTTCAAATCTACACGTTTGTACGACACATCGTGGTTGTACTGGTCGGAACCGGTAAATTTGGGCAGCGAAATAAACACACCCGGAAAAGATTTTGGCTATAAAATTTCAACCGACGGGAAAAAAGCATATTTTGCAAACTTTTTGGGTACCGGCGCCGATATTTTTGTTACAACTTTGCCGGAAGAAGATCAGCCGGAACAGGTTGCCGTTGTAAGCGGAACGGTTTTGACCACGCAGGGGCAAGTTGTGCAGGCTGACATAATTTGGGAAGACCTTGAAACCGGCGAAATTCTCGGAAATTTAAAAAGTTCGCCTATCGACGGTAAATATTTTTTGACATTGCCGCTGGGCAAAAATTACGGTTTCTTTGTTTCAAACGACAAATATTACCCGATTTCGGACAACATAGATTTACGAAATGTTAAAAACAAACGAAATTTTAAAAAGGATTTTATTTTTGTCGAAATTGAGCAAATTATTCAAGGAAAAGTACCTATAAAATTGAATAATGTTTTCTTCGATTTTAATAAATATAATTTGAAAAAAGAATCGTATCCGGAACTGAACCGCTTGGCTATGTTCATAAAAAAATATCCGAATATAAAATTTGAAATTTCGGGACATACAGACGACAAAGGCACTGCCGAATATAATAAAAAATTATCATCAGACAGAGCCAACGAAGTAAAAAAACACCTTGTAAGTTTGGGTTGTGCCTCCAAACAAATGGAAGTGGTAGGCTACGGCTCCGAAAAACCGGTTGCCGACAACAATACCGAAGAGGGACGAAAACAAAACAGACGTGTTGAATTTAGGGTTATTCCTTAAATTTAAAACCTTACAAAGCCATAGGTTATAAAGCTGATTATCAGACAGTTACACAAGCCACAGTAGTTTTATAAAAAACTGATAATCAGCTTATTAACCGCAAGCGAAAAAGATTACTAACACAACGAAAAAATAAATAAACCATTTACGAAAAAAAATCTTTGCAAAACACGTTGTATTATAAAATTATTTATTTACATTTGTAACGAAAATAATGACACAAAATCAGTCATTATATACATAAATAAATATTAACTTAAATCAAAAACGATATGATAAAAAAATATTATTATTTATTAGTCGCAGTTTTATTTTTTGCGGCTTGTGCCGGCGAAGACACACAAAAAGATGCAAAAGAAGCTGAAACAAAGTCAGAAACTCCGGCAGTTGAAGTTCTAACATTAGCCGAATTTGGCGACAAAGCAGCCGATTTTCTGGACAAAGAAGTAAAAGTTAGCGGAACCGTTGACCACGTTTGCAAACACGGTGGCAAAAAATTATTTTTGGTAGAAGACGGTGTTGAAGGTGGCGTAAAAGTATTCGCAGAAGAAAAATTTGACGAAGCACTTATCGGAACAAAAGTTACAGTTGTGGGAATTGTAAAAGAATTTAGAGTAGATGAAGATTATTGCCACAGCCTTGAAGTTCCCGAAGAAGGCGAAGAACACGGCGAAGATACCGAAGAAATAATGAACCGTAAAAAAGAACAAGCTCAATATTTTAGAGATTCGATGAAAAACGCAGGTGTTGATCATTTGTCGTTCTACTCATTGGAATTTGTTTCATTTGAAGAATAAAATTTTAAATCTTTCATATAATTATAAATTGAAAACTCACAGTTTTTTTTAAAATCTGTGAGTTTTTTTGAGTAGTATATTAATTAATGTGTCAGGCTATTTTTATAAAAGGTAATTCAAAAAATACAAATCCCTATTTTTTTTATGTTTTTGGCAAAAAACGGAGTTTTTTAAGTTAAAAATACGCTGTAAGTTGCTGATTATTTGAACATTGACATTTTCTGAATACGCCTATAAAATCTCTCGAACACTTAGTCGAATTAAAAATTAAAAGTTAAAAATTCAAAACTACAACGCTGATTATCAGATTATAGCACACGCTCTCGCACAAATCACTGATTAACAACCCATTAAAGATACAAAAAAAATTATGAAAAAAGTTCGCAAATGGTCAAGGTTTTTACATAGGTATTTAGGATTTTTATTTTTTGGAGTGAGTATAGTTTACGGTTTGTCGGGCATTGCGTTCAATCATCTGCGAGATTGGAACTCCAATTATATCATCTCAACCGACACAATAACAACCAATTTTGAATTTACGAAAGAAAACGCAGAGCAAAAAATCCCCGAATTGCTAAAAAATCTATCAATTTCTCAAAAATATAAAACTCACGTATTTCAGAAAAAAAATAAGTTGAAAATTTACTTAGCTAACAATTCGTCAATTTTAATCGACTTAGAAACCAAACAAGGAATAGTAGAAATCGTAAAACGACGCCCGATTTTTTTTCAAGTCAATTCGTTGCACTACAACCCGAACAAATGGTGGACTTATTTTTCGGACGCTTTTGCCGTGTCGCTGATTCTTTTTGCAATAACCGGCGTTTTGATGATGAAAGGCAAAAAAGGAGTTTTTGGGGTTGGCGGCATTTTTCTGTTAATCGGAATTATCATACCAATACTAATTTTATTTTTATAACTTTTTTTTGTCCAAAAAATTAAAATTTATACTTTTGTAAAAAAATTTTTTAAATTTAAAACTAAAAACAATGGGAAAAGGAGATAAAAGAACTCGCAGAGGAAAATTATTTGCAGGAAGTTTTGGAAAAACACGTCCACGTAAAGCTGTGAAAAACAATAACAAGCAAGTAAATTCCGAAAAAAAAGAAGAAAAATAAAAAACTCCACTCTTGGAGTTTTTTTTTGAAAAAAAACGAATATTTAACTAACAAATCCAAATAAAAAGCAAAGTTTTATTGCTAAAAATTTTAGAATTTCCAAAAAAAATATATCTTTGCTTTAATTTTTTAACTAAAAAAAAAAAATGTTTATGAAACAATTAGATTTAAGTCAATACGGTATCAGTGATGTAAAAGAAATATATCACAATTTAAGTTATGACGAACTATACAAACACGAACTCGACGAGAAATTAGAAGGGTTTGAAAAAGGTTACTTGACAGACCAAGGCGCAGTAACAGTAGATACAGGTATTTTCACCGGTCGTTCACCCAAAGATAAATACATCGTAAAAGAATCGGAAAACGAAAAAAACGTGTGGTGGAGAAACGAACACCGTCCTGCATCAGACAACAAACCAATTTCGGAAGAAGTTTGGCAAGAATTGTACGACAACAGTAAAAAACAACTTTCCGGGAAAAAATTGTACGTTCAAGATGGTTATGCCGGCGCTAACGAAGATACTCGCCTAAGAGTTCGATTTATCGTAGAAGTACCTTGGCAAGCACACTTTGTAAAAAATATGTTCGTACGCCCAACCGACGAAGAACTGGAAAATTTTGAGCCTGATTTTGTAGTACTAAATGCTTCAAAAACTACAAACCCAAAATGGAAAGAACAAAACCTTAACAGTGAAGTTTACGCAGCTTTCAACTTGAAAGAAAAAAGAGCCGTAATCGGTGGTTCTTGGTACGGAGGCGAAATGAAAAAAGGTATTTTTTCTGTAATGAATTATTACTTGCCATTGAAACACATTGCTGCTATGCACTGCTCGGCAAACGTTGGCAAAAAAGGCGATGTGGCTATTTTCTTTGGTCTTTCGGGAACCGGAAAAACAACCTTGTCGGCAGACCCAAACAGAGCTTTGATTGGAGACGATGAACACGGCTGGGACGACGACGGAGTTTTCAACTTTGAAGGCGGTTGCTACGCAAAAACTATCAACTTAGACCCCGAAAAAGAACCGGACATCTACAACGCAATCAAAAAAGACGCGCTTTTGGAAAACGTTGTAATCGACAAAAACGGAAAAGTAGATTATTCCGACGGCTCTAAAACTCAAAATACTCGTGTTTCTTATCCTATTTATCACATCGATAACATAGTGAAACCGGTATCGAAAGCCGGACACGCTCAAAAAGTCATTTTCTTGACTGCTGACGCTTTTGGTGTACTTCCTCCTGTGTCAAAACTTACTCCCGACCAAACAAAATACCACTTTATCAGTGGATATACCGCAAAAGTTGCAGGTACCGAAAGAGGAATTAAAGAACCTGTACCTTCGTTCTCGGCTTGTTTTGGTGCTGCATTCTTGTTGTTAGACCCAATCGTTTATGCTAACGAACTTATCCGAAAAATGGAACTTAACAACGCAACGGCATACCTTGTAAACACCGGTTGGATTGGCGGTGCATACGGAGTTGGTAAAAGAATTAGCTTGCCTATTACTCGTCAGATTATTGATGCTATTCTTGACGGTAGTTTGGACAAAGCCGAATACGAATCATTACCGGTTTTCAACTTGCAAATGCCGAAAGAATTGGCTGGTATCGACAGTAAAATTTTCAACCCAAGAAACTTATGGGAAGATCCAAAAGATTGGGACGCTGCTGCTCAAAACTTAGCAAAAAGATTTATCGACAACTTCAAGTACTTCACTGATAACGAAGAAGTTATGAAACTTGTTGCTGCCGGTCCTCAAATCTAAATATTGATTTTGAAAAATAAAAAAATAGGGTGTTTTTGCACCCTATTTTTTTTTCACTTCGTTAAATTGGCGTATTCATAAAACGCTAATATCCAAATAATCAACAACTTACGGGTTATTTTTGACTTAGAAAGCTTTGTTTCTTGCAAAAAACATCAAAAAACGGGGTTTATTGTTTTAATCCCCGCATTCCATTCCAAGAAAAATCGAAAGCGATTTGGCGATTACTTTTAATCCCCGCATTTCATTTCATTCCATACGGGGCTACAAATATATCACCCCTACGGGGTTCAGCTAATAGCGTAGCGATGGAATGTTTGTAGCACTTGATGTAAATCGGGGGATTTGTATTTTATGAATACGCCTAAATAAGACACGCAAACAAGCATAAAACACTAATTATCAAACTATTACGCAAACCGAGAGATTTGCATTTTCTAAATTTCCCAGGATAGTACCCCACAAGGACGGTCGCCCACAACAATATGGGACACCAATAAAAAAGAATGCTGAATCAAAAAAACTCAGCATTCAAAAAAACACAAATAAACTTATTATATTATTACAATATTAGATATGAATTTTGTAAAAATTCCAAAGAAATAAGTTATTAGACCGAATAAAAAAGGTATTTCAATGGAATTTTTATTTTAATCGACCATAGGATTTATAAAACTATTCATACTGCTTGAAGTGTCAATACCCCTCCTGTTTGGATTTGGTGTAGGCAAATCAATTCTGATATTTTGTCGCAAATACGCCGGTTTGTCCTCAATTTCATTCACGGTAGAATCGTCGGAGAAGTCAAAACGTTGTGTGCGTTTTTGTGAAATTTCTCTTTTAATATCATCGATAGTTTTGTTTTTCTTATCATTTGAATTTTCCCCATTTTCTCCGTCGTTGTCATCGTTATTGTTTTGGTCATCGTCGTTTGTATCGTTACCGTACGACTTTTTGTTATCGTTTAGCACGTCTTCAAAAGTAGGAATTATATTGCTATTAAAATCGGTAGCAACAACCGAAACGGCAGCCTGATTGCTGTTTAATTCGTCGCTTTCGGTCATTCCCCATATCAAGTTTGCGTTGTTTCCGGCTTCGGATTGCAAATAATCGTTTATAATTTTAGTTTCGCGAGTCGAAATTTTATTTTCGCTCGGCGAAATAATATTTACGAGCAAATTTTTAGCTCCTTTTATGTCATTGTTATTCAAAATTGGCGATGTAATCGCTTTTTTCACGGCATTTATAGCTCTTTCTTCGCCTTCGGCATAGCCTGTTCCCATCACAGCAACGCCACTTTCCTTCATTACCGACGATACATCGGCAAAGTCCACGTTTACCTTTCCGGGTTTTGTTATAATTTCGGCAATACTTTTGGCGGCAACCGTAATTACTTCGTCAGCCTTTTTGAAAGCCTCTTCAATTTCGAGTTCGCCGTACACGTCTATCAGTTTCTCATTGTTTATAACAATCATAGAATCAACGTGTTCTTTCAGTTCGTTCAAACCCTCGATGGCTTGCTGAACGCGTCTGTTTCCTTCGTACAAAAACGGAATTGTAACAATAGCAACCGTAAGAATTTTTAGCTCTTGTGCAATTTCAGCAACAATAGGAGCAGCGCCGGTTCCGGTTCCGCCGCCCATTCCGGCTGCGATAAAAACCATTTTTGTATTATTTTCCAAAACAGCTTTAATATCATCCATACTTTCTTTGGCTGCCTCGCGACCTTGTGCCGGATTGTTGCCGGCGCCCAAACCTTCGGTCAGGCGGTAGCCCAACTGTATTTTGGTGGGGATTGGACTTTTTTCGAGTACCTGTTTGTCTGTATTACAAATTATAAAATCAACATTTTCAATACCCTCTTCGTACATATTATTGACAGCGTTTCCGCCGCCTCCGCCAACTCCAATGACTTTTATTATTGACGTATCGTTAAATTTATGTGTTACTATGTCTAATAAATCGTTACTCATAATATAATTTTTTTTGTGTGTTTTTCATTTTATTTGTTGTCCGCAAAAATAGGATTTATTTCGCAAAAATGTATCGTTTACGAAAAAAACATTTACAAAGATTCGCTATCGTCGTCAGGAACAATAAATTTTGAGATTTTATTAAAAATATTTTTCAAACTTTTTTTGTTTTTTTCTTTACTTTCCTGTTTTTCATCTTTATTTTCCTCATTATGCGTATCCAAGTTGATGTCTTGTTGTTCTTTTTCAACCGGCTTTTCCTCTTGTGTATTTTGTTTTTGAGCAATTTGTTCCATATACCCTACCCCTTTGAGCATCAAGCCAATAGCAGTAGCATAACGTGGGTCGTCAAACGCTTTATTGTCCGAATAAGTATATTTGCTCGGATATGCAATGTTAGTTTCCAAACCGGTTCTGAAATTGAAAATCTGCGCAATATTTTTCAACAATGCACCACCTCCCGTAAGCGTTATTCCGCCGGCAATTTCATTGATTGGCATAGCATTTTTCACTTCATAATAAATGGTGTCGATGATTTCAATAACTCTTGCTTCGATAATTTGTGCTACGGTTTTGCACGAAATTTCTCGGGCTTGTCTGCCCGTAATTCCTTCAACAGTTGCAAATTCGGTATCTTTAACCAAATCGGCAATTGCCGAACCGTGTTGCACTTTCAGTTCTTCGGCCTGTTTTTCCAAAATTTTACAGCCTTTGTGCAAATCCTTTGTAATTGCTTTTCCGCCTATCGGAATTACGGCCGTATGTTTTATATTATTATTTTTAAAAACAATAACATCGGAAGTTCCGCCACCAATATCCACCAAAACAGTTCCCGCCTCTTTTTCGTCGGCAGACAAAACAGCTTCGGCAGAAGCCACAGGTTCCAAAATTATTTTTATTATATTTAACCCGACCTTTTCGATACATTTTTCAATTATTCGGATAGCCCTTTCCTTGCCTATCGACAAATGAAAATTAGCAGATAATTGTTTGCCCATCGTTCCAACAGGATTTGTAATCACCTGATTATCAATCATATACTCTTGCGGAAAAACGTGAAGAATTTTTTGCCCGGGTTCCAGCGCCATATTGTAAACCTCTTTGGTTAGCAGTTCCACGTGTTTTTCGTCAATTACGTCTTCTTCGCTAATAGCTATCGAATGCCTACTCTGATGACTTACAATATTTTGTCCGGCAATGCCCACAAAAACGTCCTTAAATTCAATTCCCGATTGCTTTTTTGCCTTATCAACCGCATTTTTTATTGAGGTTGCCGCCTCATTTACGTTTGTTACCAATCCTCTGTTTACGCCTTCGGATTCTTCTTCGCCATAACCCAAAATATGCAGTTTGCCTTCGGGAGTTTGCTGTCCCACCAAAGCTACAATTTTGGTTGTGCCTATATCTAAAATCGCAATATGGTCATTATACATAATAAATAGTTTTTTTAATTTATAATTCTTTTTTCTTAGTTCTTAGTTCACAAACAACTTGATTTGTATATTTCAAATTTATGATTGAATATTTACGCCAGCCCTCTTTTGGTGCTATTTGCAAGTAAAAATTCTCCAAATTTCTTATTTTTTCTGCCGATTTTTCCATTGTTCCGAAAAGTATTTTGAAATTGCCTACTTTGGGTATCATTTCAAACTCATTTTCGTTGTTTACATATATTTGGTCAATCATTGTTTTGGTAAATTTATTTTTTTCCAACTCTTTCGCCAAATCATATATATCACTGTAAATCAAAATGTTATAATCTGCAATATTTTTTATTTCATTTTTAAATAACGAATCAATTTTCGGAATATTTCCATTAAAAATTGGCACATAAGATGCGTAATTTTTAGATATTGGCAAAAAATATCCTTCGCGGTCGATGTAAAAATCTTCGTTTGCTTCGTTGTAAACCCGCACCAAAGGTTCTCGTTGAATTATATTTATGGTAATAACTCCATTTTGCGAGCGGTAAACCTCCGATTTTTTTACATAAAAATTCTTATTCAAAACATTTTCAATCTCCGACATATCGATATTTTTGTACGTATTGCCCACAATTTCCTTTTGTGTTTGCTTGTAAATATACTCAATAACCGAACTTCGTGTTATATATTTACCATTTGTTCCATCTTTTATTACTATTTTTATATCAGAACAAATCGTATTGTTGTAATTTTTTTGCAAAACAACAACAAGCACAATTGAAGCAATTATCAGCACCAATAAAAAAACGCGTCTATATCTCCATAACTTCCTGAATTTCATTATTTTAAAATATTTTTTATATCATCTACTATATTAATAATACTTCCGGCACCAACGGTCAAAAGTATTTCTACGTCCATATTTTTTATTTTTTCCAAAATATTTGAAAACGAACACATTTCTTTGTTCGGATTTGTGATTTTTTCCAAAATCATCTCAGACGAAACGCCGGCAATAGGCTTTTCGCGAGCCGGATAAATATCTAACAACAAAATTTTGTCAAACTCTGAAAGTTCGCGTGCAAAACCGTCGGCAAAATCGCGTGTGCGCGAATACAAATGTGGCTGAAAAATAACAGTAGTTTTTTTACGCGGATAAAAACTCTGAACAGCCTCTCGCAAACGCCTTATTTCCGTAGGGTGATGCGCATAATCGTTTATAAAAGTATATTTTTCGTTGTTCAATATTTCGTCAAAACGACGATGTATGCCCTCAAAATTTGCTAACGATTTTTTTATTTCTTCGGTAGCAATTCCGGTTGTGTAAGCCACTGAAAATGCGGCAGTTGCATTCTCAACATTAACTTTTCCGGGCAATTTTATCACAACGTCCGTACATTTTCCGTTCGGATAAATTATGTCAAAAACCTGCGAATTATTTTTTATTCGGATATTTTCGGCATAAAAATCGCTGTTTTTCTCAAAACCGTATTTTAGTAATTCGCTTTCCAGCTCGCAGTCGAATTGCACTTTTTCGTTTATTATTACCTTTTCCGACGTTTTTTGAGCATATTTTTCAAAACTTTTTACCAGTTCGTTTTTTGTGTCGTAAATGTCCAAATGGTCTTCCTCAATTGCCGAAATTAACGAAATATTCGGTTCAAATTTCAAAAAAGATTTGTCAAATTCGTCAGCCTCCAAAATCAGCCAATCGCGACTGTTGTTGCTCCCTTCAATAAAATTATTGTTGTACTGCTTCACAATTCCGCCGACAAACGCACTGTTCAGTTTTTCGGTTTGCCTAAAAATATGCGAACAAATTGCCGAAATAGTGGTTTTTCCGTGAGTTCCGGCAATTCCAATAGTTTTGTGTTTTTGGCTCAACAAGCCCAAAATTTCCGCTCTTTTGAATATTTTATAATTATTTTTTTGAAAAAAATTAAATTGTTTGTGATTTTTGGGAATAGCCGGCGTATAAATAACAATCGAATTGTCCTTGTCTGCTATAATTTTTTGTGGAATTTCCTCAATTTCCTCCGAATAAGTTATAAAAATTTGTTCGTTTTCCAATTCTTCGGTAAGAGGAGTTTTCGTGAGGTCGTAACCTGCAACGAAATAATTATTTTTCACAAAAAATCGGGCTAAGGCACTCATTCCGATACCGCCTATTCCAACCATAAAAATATTTTTACTCAAAAAGTTCAAAATGCGTAATTTTTCTAATTATTTTGTTTATTATTTTCCTCAAAATTGATTAATGTATTGTAAATCTGAGTGTTACTCAATTCCAAATAGCCCTCGTCCGTATTTTGATTTGAAAATTGAAAATACAAAGTTTTCAAATCTAAAAATGTATTCAACAAAAAAACTGTTTTGTTCAAAAAATTTGCTTTTTGCTCAAATGCTTCTTTTTTCATATTCAATTTGTAAATATTTACGAGCGTTTGTTTGCCTTTGTAAGGTTCGTACACAAATTTTGTCAGTTTTGCTTCGTCAAAAACATCAACCGGAATTTGCTCAACAAGCGCAACATATTCGTCGTAAGATTTGTTCAACATTTTTTGCCAAGCCAAAACGTCATTTTCCCAAACTCCAAACATCAACGAGGTAGTTTCGTACACAGCCACACTCATATCAAACTGATTTGCAGCGATATAATCTTTTAATAATTTTAATGTATCTTCCGAACAAATATTTTGATTTTCTAATATTTTTAACAAATTAAAGATTTTTTGTTTCGGATTTTTGTCCGGTCCTTCGGGTTTTTGCATTTCTTCGAGAACCGCAATATATTCCGAAAATAATTTTATTCTGTCTTCGGCATTATCCATCAAACTAAACGACCTAAAAGCCTCGCTATCAACATCTTGCGAAGCCAAAAGATTAGCCAATTCCATCTGATAACTATTAGCATAACTAATCTGCTCGGACGCAACAAAATAATATTCTATGATATTTTTAGCCAAAATTTCGCCCGAAATATAAATTTTCTGCTCGTCGTTGCCGGCATTTGGCGCACAGGCTGTCAATGAAAATACGAAAATCGCAGAAAATAAGATTGAAAATAATTTATATTTTGTTTTCATAATTAAATATTTAATTGGTTTTAAACTGTTTGCAAATTTATAAATTTAAGTAATAACTATCAAGTTTGACTTACTCGGTTAGTTCTAAAATTTTTTTAACTATTGTTTTTGCCGCCTCCGGTTTTGCGTATTTTGCGATATTTTCCGACAAAATCGCCAATTTTTCGTTGTCGTTTAGGGTTTCCAAAGCTGTTTTTATCAAAATATTTTCAGCTTCGGCATCTTTTACCATAATTGCCGCATCAATTTCTACAAGTGCTTGCGCATTCTTGGTTTGGTGGTCTTCGGTTACATTTGGAGACGGCACAAAAATAACTGCTTTTTGCAACAATGCCAACTCCGAAATAGTTATTGCGCCGGCACGCGAAATCACCAAATCGGCGGCTTTGTAGGCCAAATCCATTCTGTCGATAAACTCCGTAATCACAATATTTTCTTTGTTGCTCAGCTCATCGTAAACTTTTTTGGCATTTGCGTAATGCCTTTTTCCGGTTTGCCAAATTATCTGAACATCAGAATTTTGCAATTTTTCAACATTACTTATAACACTGTTATTCAGCGTTGTAGCCCCCAGACTGCCACCGGTTATCAAAATCGTTTTTTTATTATTTTTCAAACCAAAATGCTTTTGAGCTTCACCTTGCGAAACATCTGATTTTTTCAAATTCCGAATCGGGTTACCCGACAAAAATATTTTTTCTTTGGCAAAAAATCTGTCCATTTTATCGTAAGCAACAAAAATCGCAGTTGCTTTTTTAGACAAAATTTTATTTGTTATGCCCGGATACGAATTTTGTTCCTGAATAATAACCGGAATCCGCTTAGAAGCTGCCACTCGACAAACCGCAGCACTCGCATAACCGCCCACTCCAACCACAACGTCGGGTTTAAAATCGGCAATAATTTTCTTTGCCTTGCCCATACTTTTTATCAATTTGAAAACAGTTGCTACATTCTTGAAACTCAATTTCCGCACAAGTCCTTTTATGGGCAAACCAATAATTTTGTATCCCGATTTTGGCACAAGCGTCATCTCCATTCGGTCGTCAGCCCCAACAAAAAGAATTTCGCAATCGGCTGATTCTTTGAGCGTATCGGCTATTGCCACTGCCGGAAATATATGTCCGCCGGTTCCGCCGCCACTTATTATTATTTTAATTTTTTTCATAGCTTTTGTTTTTCAAATCAATCTTAATTTTCTAATTGTACAAAAACGGATAATCGTTTATTTCAATTTCTTGTTCTTTATCTTTTTCTGTGCTGTTTTCGGGCAACACATCGCTGTGTATCGCTTCGTTGATGTCTATATTTGATTCTTCTTTGGCAGTTGCAGGTGTTTTTTTCGTCTCTATCTGACTGATATTCAAGATAATACCTATTTGTGCAGCAGTCATTATAATAGAAGTTCCGCCGTGACTAACCAACGGCAACGGCAAGCCCGTAACAGGTCCTATTCCTAAATTTATCAAAATATGCGTAAATGCCTGAATTATAATACCATTCGTTATTCCGATTATTAAAAATGTGGGAAACGAACGTTTTTGTCGTTTTACGATAAGCAAAACTCTAAACGCAAAAATCAGATACAAACTAATGATGATTGCAACGCCAAAAATACCGTACTCTTCGGCTGTTATGGCAAAAATAAAATCCGAATACGAATTTTCGAGAACGTGCTTTTGACGACTTTTACCCGGTTTGAAAAGCAAACCGCCATTGGCAACCGCAATTTTAGCTTCGAGTTTTTGATTGTAACCGTCAGTTTTGCCGGTCAGCCTATTTTCCCAAGTGCTACCCCTAAAAATATCTGCTTTTATTGATATAAAAAACAGCATTGCGCCGGCTATGGTTATGATTCCAAAAACTTTCCAGAATAATTTTTTATCAATTGGGCTTACAAAAATTATAGAAAAAATTGTGATGTACATAATGCCGGCAGTCGAAAAGTCGTTTGGGGCAGTTAGCAAAACCACTGATAAAGTGGGAATTAGAATGCGTTTGAGCAAATCAAGTTCATTTTTTCCCTTGTCAAATTTGAAGCCCGAAATAATATTTGCCGTGTAGGTTATCAGTGCAAATTTCACAAAGTCCGATGGTTGAAATTTTATTTTCAAAATCGGTATCATCAACCAGCGTTTTGCGTCGTTGCTTTTGTCGCCAAACACAATTGTCATGATTGTCAGCACGGCTGCTATCAGCAATATTGTTTTGGATAATTTGTAATACACCTGATACGGTATCTGACTGAGTAACACCATCATAGTAAAAGCTATTAGCGTAAATAAAATTTGCCTAATCAGATACGCAAACGAAAAAACAGTTCGATCAAGAGCCATTTTGGTCAGCGTGCTTCCCATCAGCAACGAAGAAAATAGCATCAAAACGATTACTATAATTATAATAACCCTATCTCCTTTTACTATT
>PDWI01005436.1_pt1 | contig 16462 bp, 17 predicted proteins | sample 1430891 | NCBI WGS metagenome assembly PDWI01 (sample SAMN01162508, study PRJNA174530) | Oral metagenome, whole genome shotgun sequencing project. | biome: Marine environment; feature: Marine mammal; material: Swab sample of the gingival sulcus; isolation source: swab sample of gingival sulcus...
TATTAAATCAACAAATTAAATGAGTACATTAGAAATAACAACAATAGAAAATGCTATATCTCAATTTATTTTTCATTGTAAATATGAGAAGAAATTAGATATAAAAACGATAAATGCTTACAAAATAGACTTAAATCAATTTTACCTATTTATGATTAAGCATTTTCAGAAAAATAACATTAATAGTATCACAAAAGAAGAATTAAAATTATACATTCAATCAATATCTCATTTTAAGCCTAAAACGACAAAAAGGAAACTAGCATCAGTAAAAGCAATGTTTAATTTTTTAGATTTTGAAAATGATAATTTCACTAATCTGTTCCATAAAATAAGAATTAAAATTAAAGAACCTAAAATTTTACCAATTGTAATGAATTTAGAGGAAGTTGAAAAGATTTTAGGACTAATTTATAATGAATACTATAACAAAAATAACAGTATTTATAAGCAAAATACAATTATCAAAAATATAGCTATTATGGAACTACTATTCTCTACAGGAGTAAGGGTTTCTGAATTATGCAACTTAAAATATACAGATATTGATTTTTCAAGAGAGAGAATTAAAGTATTTGGCAAAGGAGGAAAAGAACGTATCATACATATATGTCAAAAAAGCATATGGGATATTTTAAAACGCTATAATTCTATTTTTAGACCAAATACTTTCTTTTTTATAAATCGGTTAGGAAATCAAATGTCTTCTCAATCAGTCAGATTATTAATCAAAAAATATGTAACATTATCAAATATTAATAAAAAAATCACTCCACATACATTTAGACACACATTTGCCACTTTATTATTAGAAGAAAATGTTAATATAAAATACATACAAAATTTATTAGGACATAGTTCCATAGTTACGACTCAAATATATACTCATGTCAGTACCCAAAAACAAAAAGATATTTTATCGACCAAACATCCAAGATTAAAATTTAAGAGTTTGTATATTTCATAAACATATAAACCTAAATCAATATAGGGTGCGTAAAATATTATATACCTAAATAAACTAAGATGCGAAAAATGTTATAGGGAGGTAAGAAAAATATTACAGACATAAATCAATATAGGGTGCGAAAAATATCATATACCGAAATAAACTAAGATGCGAAAAATGTTATAGGGAGGTAAGAAAAATATTACAGACATAAATCAATATAGGGTGCAAAAAATATTATACCCCCAAATAAACAAAGGTGCGAAAAATGTTGTAAGGAGGTAAGAAAAATATTACAGACATATGTTAAAAGCACCGCTTATTATTACCCTTTAATTATCAATCATTTAACAGCTCTGAAAATTTTAAGCGATTGGAGTTGCAAGATGTGTCTTTGTTCCCACAACCTTTTTTGCAAAAAGTTATAGTCCAAAGAACAATCTTGCCTTTTTGCAAAGGAGGTAAAAACGTCGGAACTCGTTTTTATTTGATGTAATACTTGTAACAATAAAATGGTTGGTCTAATTATTTCAATGGCATTCCACTACAATGAGAAATAACTTTACCACTCAAATAAAATATTTACCAAAGACAGACTAAGAGGCCTGTCTTTTTTATTTTTAATAAAACTCAACTTCTTTTCTTATTAATAAAAAAACACCTTCAACAATAAAGATTGTTGTCTTTTTTAGTCTTTATTAGTACTAAACAGTCCACCACAACTCTCTATTATTGTTTCTTTTATAAGAAAAGACAATCTTTGCAATGTAATTCTTTACAATCAAAATGAATAAGGATACAGAAATAAAAATTAGGCTAACAAAAACACAAAAAGAACAATGGAAACAAATTTGCCAAACAAAAGAAATTTCATTGACTAGCCTAATTATTGATTCTGTTGAAAATCGCATTTTTGATAATGAAAGAAAAGAGTTACTAGCGTTCATTGAAAAGCAGGGTAATATTTTCTCAAAGATTGAAAACAATATCAATCAATATGCAAGATATGCTAATACGAAAAAAAATCTGAACTCATCGGAGTTAAAAGATTTTAATGAAAAATTATCAAGTATTATTGAATTAAAATCAGAACAAAATAAAGTATTTTCAAAACTCTATTACCTAATAGGTAGATAAAATGATAATTAAAATATTGAGTTCATCAAGTCAAGATTTTCACGGAGTGAGATACAATGAAAAAAAAGTTGATAATGGCATAGGCGAAATAATGACGCTCAAAAACTTCCCTTTATTCATAAACAAGGAAAGTCATTTGGAAGATGTTCGAAATTATTTGAAGTCAATATCAAAAAACAGTAAGATAAAAAAGCCACAATTTCATGCTGTAATATCAACGAAATATCAAGAACATTCCAAACACGAATTAGTAGAGATTGCAGAAAAGTTTATGGATAAAATGGGATACGGTCAGCAGCCTTATCTAATCATATTTCATAATGATACGGACAATAATCACGTACATATTGTTTCATCACGAGTAGATAAGTTTACAGGAAAAAAGATAAATGATAGTTTTGAGAAGTTACAATCTCAAAAGATATTAAACAATATTCTTGAAAAGAGAACTACAATCAAAACAGAAAAAGATTTATCTTTTTTCCTTAAATACAATTACAGTTCAACAAAACAATTAGAATTATTATTGCAACGAGAAGGTTTCAAATTAATAACCAGTAAAACAGAAAATAGAGAATTAAAAATCCTCAAAAACGGAGTAAGACAAGCAATTTTACAAACAAGTGATTTGAACTTTCAAGCAACAAATATACAACGAAAAAAACAGTTAAGAGCCATATTTTATAAGTACAAAAATCAATATTCAAATAAAGTTTTCAGAGTTGTAGATAACCGAAAGCAAAATGGCAAAGAAGATGAAAAGCCTAATAAAAAGGCTGAAATAAAAATTGATTTTGAGAGCGAATTACAGTATCAATTTAGAAAATTATTTGGACTTGATATTGTCTTTCATAACAAAGATAATAAAGACCCTTTTGGTTATACAGTAATTGACCATAAAACACAAAGTATTTTTAAGGGGAGTGAAATAATGAAGATGAAAGACTTATTTGAGATTACCAATCATCAGATTGATAGAAAAAGATTTGAAAAACTAAAAGAGTTCAACATTTCAAACGATAAAGAAAAACGATGTCTTAAAAGGTATCTAGGAGAAGATGTTACAGAATTTATGATTTTCAAAAATAAAACTAGAAAAAGATTAGAGGATTATAAAAACATAAAAAAAGATGTAATTGATTTCATAAATAAGAAAGAGGATAATAAGTATATATCAGTACTCAAGTCAGACAATGGAGATTACTATGCTATTCATTCAAAATACAATCATATTCAAGAACTACAGTCATTGATTGGAAAAGAAATTTACAACAAATATCTAAATCCAAATAATAATAAGGATAGTATAGAATATAACAGGGATAACTCAGAAAGTGTAACGGATATACTTGATGACTTTATGAGAGAATTTGCAAAAAGTGAATTTACGAAGATAGACCCTGCTGAAAAAGAACGACTAAAAAAGAAACGTAAACAGAAAAAACGATGATAGTAACATTCTCAACACAAAAAGGAGGTACAGGTAAGACAACGCTTGCAATTGCTTTTGCCAACTACCTCTGTAAATTTCATAAGAAAGATGTAAAGGTCTATGACTTTGATTATCAAAAATCTTTTTATCAAAAATGGCAGGAAGATGAAATATTAGACATTCCTCAATTATACGATGTGGAAGTGATTGAAGATGCTTATGATTTTTTTGATTTGGAAAAAATACTCGAAATGAAAGAGAGTGATATGATTTACATTTTTGATTTAGCAGGAACATTAGATGATAGCTACACTGAATTATTGATGTATGCTGATTTTATCATTATTCCCTTTGAATATTCGGATGTATCGATGAAATCTACACTTGTTTTTATCAACTATTTGGGATATGCAGAGAGTGAAGCAGAAAAGATTTTTATCAGTTCCAAATTTGACAAAGGATATAATTATCTAAATAAAGAAGCAATGGATAATGAAATATCACGCTTTGGTAAACTCTTAAAAAATCCTGTATATAAAAGAAACTGTTTACAAACAATAAATACAAGACGTTTAACTTACGAACAAAAATATGCAGTTAAAGAAACATTTGAGGAGATGATAAAGTACATCGAAAAGACAAAAGAAACAATATTCTAAAAACAAAAATAAACTATGGGAACATTTATGTCAATTATCTTGGGAGTATATGCTGTTTATTACTCTATTAATATTGTTTATGACTTATTTTTTAGAAAAGAAAAAGATAGTAAAGAAGATGAGAATTTTGATGAATTTTCATTAGCCGATTTCGCAGACCAGGACAAAGTTAAAATCAAAGAAATTGCAATTGATGATGTAGAAGATTTATCCAATCCCATTGATAAAGATAAATATATACAAGAAGATTACTTCAACAATGAAATAGACCCAAACATTGCTGAGTTACAAAGAAAATATGAAGAAGAACAAGAATTACACTTCCTTGATAAAAGAATAGAGAAATCAGAGAATAATATTAAAGAAAAAATAAGAATCGTAAGAGAGGAGAATGAAAAAAGATTTAAGAAAATAATGCAAATGGCTGAATCTAGTATTCAAGTTATCAAAACTATCGAGGGACAAAAAATTTATCAATCAGTAATGTAACTTTTTATAAAAAATATATAATTATTAATTAAAACTTTTAGAAAAATGAAAAAAGTAAGTAAAATTCTCAAGCTTAAAAACAGTAGTTTAATAAAAAAACTACTTGTAGTAGCACTACTACTATTAATTGTATCACCAACATTTGCACAAGCTGGCGTAGATGGATTTCAGAGTGCAGTACAAACACTCAGACAATATGTACGTCCTGTAAAATCTATCATTCAAATAGTGGGTGGGCTTGTTGGACTTATTGGAGGATTTAGAGTTTATAACAAATGGCAAAATGGTGACCAAGATGTTCAAAAAGAACTTGTTGGTTGGATTGGAGCTGCTGTTTTCTTAATCATTGCACCACAAATTATAGAATCTTTCTTTGGGATTTAACAACGATGAGTTTTTTTCTCTACAAGGGGTTAAAAAAGCCCCTTGTGTTTTTTGGATTAAAAGATAAGTATATGTATTACACAGTAGGTGTAATCATTTTAGGTTTTATCATTATTGCTATATTAAATTCAACTATTGGATTCGTAGGAACAATGATAGGTGCAGGAATTATGGCTATTGCAATATGGAGTATCTTTTATCTACAAGATAAAAAGGGTTTATACAAAAAAACTAAGAATAAGAATGAACTACATATCTTTCCAAAACAAATTAAAAACAGAACTATTTTAGAGTATCATAATGAAAAAAAACAAAGTTTTTGACATACCATTTCTTGGATTTGATTATGGAAAGGATAATCAATGGAACTTTGATGTTCTAATAGGAAAGTATGGTAATCCTGTTATTGGAATAAAAGTTAAAAATAGTGTTGAACAATATTCAGCAGACCCAGACAAATATATTAATTATCACCAAACACTTAATCAAGTTTGTTCTATTATTGGGGAAGGATATATTATTCAAAAAATTGATATTTTTAGCAAAAAAGAATATTCTGCTGAAGAAAATAAAGAATTTTTACAACAAAAATATTCTGAACATTTTGAAGGAAGAATATATAAAACAATAGATACACTGTTACTTTTCTCTGAAATAATCGATAACAAAAAGAAATACAAGTTCTCTGAAAAACGATACAAAGAATTTCGAGAAAAATGTGATAAAGTTTATATGCTATTAAAAAACAATAGTTGTGAACCACAATTTCTTTCTAAAAAAGAATTCAATCATTACATTAATTCCATTTTAACAATGGAACTGAAAGATGTACCTGTTTTTAACAATATAAAATCTACCAATGAATTTTTAAGAATAGGTAAACAGTTTGTAAAAACAATATCATTTGTTGATGTTGAAAAAATAGAACTGCCCAGCACAATAAAAACATATTCAACATTAGGAAAAGAAGGAAAATCAAATATTGCTGTTGATAATTTTTCTTTTATCAATGAATTGGACAATTACAACCTACTTGTTTATAATCAAGTAATTTCAATACCTCCACAAGCCCAACGACAACGATTTTTAGAAAAAAAGAAAAAACGCCACGAAAGTGCAGGAACTAATTCTCCTGTAAACTTAATTGTAGCAGAAGAGATTGAAGTGCTATTAAATAACATAGCAATAGACGGACAGCTTATCGTTGATGCCCATTTCTCTATTTTATTTTCTGCAAACAGCCAAGATGAAATGGAAAAAACAGAAAGTTTTATTGAGAATAAACTATTTACAAAAGGTATTATTACATCAAAAAATGCTTATAATCAATTAGAGCTCTTTCGGTGTGCTATTCCAGGAAATGCAATTGAGCTAAAAGATTACGATTTATTTACAACGACAAGTGAAGCTGGTGTTTGTTTTTTTTTAAAGGAAAGCTACCCCATAAACGAAAAAAGCAATTTTTATTTACGATTTACAGATAGACAAGGCGTTCCTTTGAAGATTGATGTTGCCGATTTACCGATGAAAACAGGAAGGATAAATAACCGAAACAAGTTCGTTCTTGGACCTTCTGGGTCAGGTAAATCTTTCTTGATGAATAATATCATAGAACAATATCTAACTTATAATTATGATGTGGTAATTGTAGATACAGGAGATAGTTATTCGGGAACGTGTAAATATAAAGGTGGTAAATATATTCAATATACGGAGGAAAAACCTATTACAATGAATCCTTTTTTAATGACAAAAGAGGAATTTAATATTGAAAAAATGGAATTTCTTACCAATTTGGTATTTTTAATTTGGCAAGGTGCTGATGCAACAATGACGACTACACAAAAGACAATTATAGATAATTCTTTGCTATCCTATTATCATCAGTTTTACAATAAAGATAAAAATTGGTTTCAGAATAAAACTACAGAAGATTTATTGCTATACTTAAATAAATACAATATTGATGAAGAAAACATACACAATGATATAGAAAGTCAAATTCAAAAGCATAAAACTTATTATGATATTTTAGGATTACCTATAAATGCTACTACCGATGAAATAAAAAAGAAAGGTAAACAATTAATACAAATTTATCATCCTGATAAAAATGCAAACAACCCAAATTATCAGTCAGATACTTTTTATGAAATCTTTGAAGCATACGAAACTCTTTCAGATGTAGAAAAAAGAGAAATTTATAATAAAACCAAACTAATAATTTCCAAAACAGAGGTTTTTATTAGACCAAAAAACACAGAAGAATACAATGAGAAATTTAGGCAATCTATTATTGAAAAAATAATTGATATAGAAAAGAAATTTAATGTAGAGCAACTCTCGTTCAATAGTTTCTATGAGTATTGTGAAGATTTCTTACCCATATTCTTAAACAACAAAAAACATACAATCAAAGAGAATGAATTTAATATTAGAACATTTTTATTTGTACTAAAAGATTTTTACAAAGGAGGACGATATGAAAAAACATTAAATGAGAATGCTGATAGCAATTTGTTTAACGAACCTTTTATTGTTTTTGAAATTGATAACGTTAAGGATAATCCAAAATTATTTCCAATTGTAACGCTTATTATTATGGATACCTTTATTCAAAAGATGAGATTAAGAAAAGAAAGAAGAAAGGCGTTGATTATAGAGGAGGCGTGGAAAGCGATTGCATCTAAACTTATGGGAGGATATATTCTTTACCTTTACAAAACGGTGCGTAAATTTTGGGGCGAAGCTGTTGTCGTAACACAGGAACTCGATGACATTATAGGAAATGCGATTGTAAAAGATTCCATTATCAATAACTCAGATACATTTATCCTTTTAGACCAAACTAAATTTAAAGATAATTTTGATAGAATTGCGAATTTACTATCTCTTAATCAAGTAGAACAAAATAAAATTTTCACTATCAACAATCTTGATAATAAAGAAGGTAGAAATCGTTTTAAGGAATTTTATCTCAAACGAGGTTCAACTGGCGAGGTCTATGGAAATGAAGTGTCATTAGAACAATATCTAACCTACACGACTGAAAAACCTGAAAAATCTGCCATAGAATATTACTTGGCACAAGAAGATAGTTACGATAATGCTTTACAACGTTTTGTTGATGATTTCAAAGGCTTTGGCGATGATTTAGGAAATATGGTTGCTCTTATCAATTTATACAAAAGTCCGATAAATAAAAAAGTTGTAGAATACTATAAAAACATCAGAAGAGAGGCAAAAGGTAAGGATGTTTTTAAGATTATCAATCGTAAAATAGAAGAGAGTAATTTAGAGTTGAAAGAATTAGTCGCATAACTAAAATATTAACGGTATGAAAACGAAAATTTTCATTTTGTCTTTTTTCTGCATCAGTAGAGTTTATGCAATAGATTGGGATATTCCTGTATATACAGACCCTACAACCACTATTGCTTTAGGTACATATTCATACTACTTAAAATCAGAACAAAAAAAAACAAGAAAAGAACAATCCAAACTAAAACAAACACAAGAGTTAGTCTTTTCTCAATTAGTAATGGTTGATAACCTACAAAAGAAAATCTACAAAGGATTAGAAGAAGTATCAGGAACGATACAAAATTGTATGCAGGTTAAACAAATATATCAAGATATTAGGGATTGTCATAGATATACGATAGAAATAAAAGAAATCGTTTCTCATCATCCTCAATATGCTATTTTTGGTGTTAAGGCTGCGAGAAAATCCTATGAACAAACCCTCAAAATAGGTACAGAAATAAGTAGTTTATTAACTTCATCAGACACAAATCTTGCTACTGCAGGAGATAGATATAAAATTTTATTTGAATTACAAGATGAGATAAAAAAACTTAAATTATGGTTAATGTCTATATCATTTAGTATTGATAGGGCTGTTAAAATTGGTTTTTGGAGGTCTATCAATCCATTTCAAGACTATATTGACCAAGATAAAGATATTGTAGAAAATATAATGTATAAATTTAATTATTCTCTATGAAAAAAATCATTTCACTTCTGTTGTTGTCTATTTCTTTTATTTCATTGTATGCCGATGATGACGAATATCAAGTTGATTTTCTTATGATGAACCAAGAAATTAAAAGCACAGTGGAGGAAAACGGTAGACAAAAGGAAATGAAAAGTGAGGAAAATAAAAACCTTGTTTTAGAAGCTGGTAATAAAAAATATTGGGAAAGTATAAAGACAACTGTAAAAAAAATACAGGATAGACTTTCTATGGTTGATTTCGCATTACAAGGAATACCCACAGGGGTAGTTTTAGCTCGTAAAACAAAAGAGATAAAAGAAAATCAAAAGAAGATATTAAATGCAATAAAAACATTACCTCCTAATTTAAGTACTGTGTTAAATCGACAAATAAAATTTGTACAAGAATTAGAGATGACATCAAAGTTTATTTTAGGAGTAGTAGCTTCTTATGGGATAATTAATCAAATGGAAAAAGCTGAACGTAAAATATTATTAAATTATGCTATGGAAGAGGTCGATAAACTCGAATTTGAATCGTATTATACCTTATTTCTAATACGAGAAGCTAAAATGAAAATGCAATTACAAATCAGCAATATTCAATACTCTATCAATAAAGATAAAGAAATTATTCAAGATATTATTAAGGAAATAAAAAGCTATTAAAAATGAAAAACAGAATTTATATTATTGCTATTCTCCTGTTTACCACTTACAATCTGAGTGGACAAAAATTTGTTTTTAATCCTCAATTATTTGAACAATTAACAGAAAATCAAGCAGTGAGAGTAGCAAGTGAGATATTGTTCCGAAAAACTTTTAAGGAACAAAAAGAAACTTACAAAGAAATCAATAAAGAGATAGGCAAAGTATTAGTGGTGCAGAAGTTTATCTATAATAACCTTTACAATGTAAATGAAACGCTGAAACAAGGTAAAAAACTAAAATACATTTATAAATATATCAGCGAAATTAATAGAAATTCTGGAAAAATGGTAATCCTAACAGAACAGAATGCTCAATATGCAATTTTGTATTCTGAAGTATATAACAATTTATTAAAACAAGGATTTCAGATAGCCAATGAAATTGTAGAAATAACAAAGAATAGTAATAAACTTCTTATGGATACTTTTGAAAGAGAAATGGTCATCGAGAGGATATTAAATAAATTGAGGAGTATGAATGGAACTTTATTATTTATTATCAATCAATTAGAGGTAGCTAATAAGATTGCTTATTGGAAGCAAATACCAATATTAAAAGACTATTACTTTATAGATAAATTATTAGTTCAAAATATTATGAACCAGTGGAAAATGTTATAACTATGAAAATTAAATTAACAATATTATTTCTGTTCTCTTATTTTTTAAGTTTTTCACAAGTTGGCTATAAGATTATTAAAGACCGTGCAATAGTAGGACAAGAGAAACGAATGGTGCATAGAAAATGGGGAGATTGGTATCCAAAGCCAAAATATAAACATTTTTTAGGATTAAAAATACAAACAAGTATTACAGCATCGGCAGTATGGGGCTATCCACTTGGAGAAGAATATTTTTTTCATATTCCTTTTTCTAATGAAAGAAATAAAAAGTACAAAAAAGGAAAGGATATTAGACCTCTAAAAGTGACTGGATTACAAAATCAAAGATATGGAGAAAGGATTATACAAAAGAAAACAACTGAAAAAATAAAAAAAGAAGTAGAAATTCTTAAAGAGAAAAGTCAAAGAGATTTTGCACACTGGACTAATTTAACTGTTGATGCAGACCTGTTGTGGTTATGGTATTATAAAAAAATGCTAAAACCACTAAAGGATTTTCCAAAAACTCCTCAAAATTATGCTGAATGGAAATTAGATAATCCTACAATTTATTTAAGGCTAAAACAAAATGGGGAAATAAATGCTCTACAAGAACAACTTGATATATTGAAACACGATTACAAAATTTCAAGAACAGCAAATATACCACGAGGTAAACGAATATTACTGTATCATAAAACACTATTAGGTTGGAGAAAATTTGAAAAAAACATTGAATATTACAATCAAACAGCCAAGATATTCATTTATGCTAACGACAATTTAACAAACAAAAAAAATTATACATTAACTAATGCATCTAATGTAAATAGCTTAAAATCTGATGAAGAAATTGTATTAAATATTATTGAAAAATATCCAATAAAATAAACATCGATGAACAAAAAATATTTATTATTAATTCTAATTTTGTTGACAATTCCAATAATTGCCTCTGCTGAAAATAATACAGAAAGTGCAAATGCTCTACTAAAATACATAAAAGGAGATGGAGCTTTTGAAAGTTGGTTTTTTAATGCTTTTGTCAAAATGAATAAGAATATTCAGAATATGGCATTTAACGCCAGTGTATTGGGAAGAACAATTGGAGGATTAGGGGCTTTAATGTCATTGGGGTATATGGGTTGGCAAATGCAATCAGGAGATAGAGATTGGGAGGTTATGCCGATTCTTAAACCATTCTTTATTGGCTTAATCTTATTGAATTGGACTTCTTTTTATCAAATTATTGAATACCCTTTTTCTAAAATAGCAGAACCCTCTATGGCTGTTTTTAATACAATAGATAAACAAGCAAATGATTTAAGAGTTGTCCGATTTGCAAAACAAAGAGCATTAATAGATTTTTTGATAAAACAAGAGGCTGAACAAAAAATTAAAGAGGCTGAAAGTAGTAAAATACCTTTTTCTGAAGCGTTCGCTAAATTATCAACAACCATACACGAATGGGGATTATCAATGAAATTTAGCTCGCAAAAACTTATTTCTGAATTATTGGAAGCAATAGGACTAACACTACTTAGAGTTATGACCTATTTTGTTTTTTTCATTCAAAAAATATGGAGTTACATACTTATAGTATTAGGTCCTATTGCTATTGGTTTTACTTTAATTCCTGGATTTCAATCCTCATTAACTAACTGGATAGCTAAATTTGTAAATATCAATCTCTATTCATTCATTGCTTACACAATAATCAATGTTGGACAAATTCTTATTATTTCGGCGTATTCTTTAGAAATTGATAGATTAAATCATTTTATGGATTCAAGCAATGTTATAAAAGAAACATCACTACCTCTTATTTCTCAGTTTTTAGAAAATTCTGGAATGATGTACTCGGTATTATTTACAGTTGTTGCTTACCTTATTACAGGAATGGGAGTTTTAATGACACCAACGATTGCAGACTCTATTGTTAGTGCTGGTGGTGCAGGAGTAATGTCTAAGATGAAAAGTGCAGGAACTAAAATGGCTGCTGGAGCAAATGCTACTGGAGGAATTTCGGGAAATGTTATGCAAAGAAGTAGCAACGTTGGAAGACAAATGAGAACCGATATTGGAAATATAAAAAAATCACCTACAGAAAGAATGTTCAATTAATTAAAAGTAAAAATATGATACTATTAAAAAGCATAGAAGAAAGAATGAAAATAAACAAAATAGTTTCTATTTCAGCAATGGTACTTTCATTGATAATTACAGTGATAGGGTTTCTATTTTCTTATAACTTAGTTGCTGATTCTCGAAAATCAATTTACATTTTAGATAATGGAATACCTATACTTGTTAAGCAAACCGATGAATTATTAAATAGACCTGTTGAATACAAAGCACAGGTAGAATTGTTTCATAACTTATTTTTTACACTTGCTCCTGATGATAAATACATCAAATCCAATATTGAAGATAAAGCACTCTATTTGATTGATGACACAGGGAAAAAAGAGTATGCTAATTTGAGAGAAAAAGGATTTTACAACCAAGTTATATCCTCTAATACAATGGTTACTGTTAAAACAGACTCAATTATACTTAAATTAGATGAAAAGAAATTTTTCTATTACGGAACACAGATTATCAATAGAAAAGCAAGTGTCATTATACGCAAACTCATTACAGAAGGTTCGTATGACAATATTATTAGAACTCCTAATAATTCACACGGAGTATTACTCAAAAATTGGAAAATACGAGATAATAGCCAAATTTCAAAACAATATAAATTTACTTTTTAAGTATGAAAAACAAGCTAAATTCTATTTGGAAAAAATTAGAAGAAAATCCGAAAAAAACATACAAATACTCATTAATCATACTTGTTATATCATTTCTATTCTTTGGTGTGGAGGTTTTCTTATTGCCACCCAAAGAGGCAACAATTACCAACATACCAACACTTTTAGGAAAAAGTGACCAATATATTAATGAACAAAATATCAAACAAAAGGAACGAGTACAAAAAATCTCAACCATAATGAAAGAATTAGATGATTTGAAAGAAAAAGAAGTACTGTTAAAAAATGATAGTATCAGAATAGAATATTTATTAATTCAATATCAAAAGCTTAAAAATGAAAAAGAAAATTCAAAAGATTAATTTTAATGATAAAAGGTATGTATTACCTCTTATACTATTGCCTTTTATTCTATTCATAGGATGGAAAATCATAAATTTTAAAAACGACAAAAAAGAAGATAACATTGAAAAGAAAAAAGAATTATCAACAACGTTAGGTGAAGTAAAAGATAGCATTTTAACAAAGAACAATGCTTACAATCAATTCTACAAAAGACGTGAGAAAAGTAGAAGTATGATTTCTAATTTTGAAGAGGAAACAGATAGTCTTTCTTACTATACTGAAACACTTAATCTAAAACAAAAAAGATTTATTGACTCATTAGAATTAGAAAGAAAAAAAGCACTAACAAATTCTGCTAAAAAAATAGAAGAAAAAACATACTATAAAGAAAAAACTTCCCTAAATACAAATAACAATAGTGAAGAAGATAAAGATTTTGAAAGGTCACTTGAAATTATAAAAATGCTAAATAGTGATAATAAATCTGTAACAGCATCTAATAACACGCCTAAAAACGAAGAAAAAGAATACGACCCATTAAAAATGATGAAAGAACAAATGCTGTTTATTGATTCTTTAGAAAAAGCGAATAACCCTCAAATTCAAGAGCAAGTAGAAGCCGAGAATCGTTTAAAGGCAGACCGAGAAAAGATGGAGGCTTTTATGAATTCTACATTCAATGTTAGCAAAGATAATTCAAATGATAATTTTAATCATATCGGAAGAAAGAAACCAAGTAATCTTATCAAAGCGGTAATTGACGAAAATATCAAAGGATATTTAGGTAGTAGAATACGATTAAGATTGTTAGATGATGTTATTATTGGCGAAGATATTGAGATGCCCAAAGGAACAATCTTATATGCTTTAATATCAGGATTTACTTTGCAAAGAGTAAATTTGAATATCGTTTCTGTGATATTAGAAGGCGAAATATACCCAATTAATTTATCTATTTATGACAACGACGGTATGAAAGGTTTGTATGTCCCTCGTAGTTCTTTTCGTGAAATGATGAGAGAGATAGGGTCAAATACGAACTATATGCAAGGTTCAGCATTGACAAGTCAAAATCAAAGTTTTTATACAAGTTTAGTATCAGGTATTCTGAATTCAGCATCACAAACTATTGCTAAAGTCATAAGAGCGAATAAAGTAAAATTAAAATACAACTCGTACGTCTATTTAATCGATGAGAAAGAGTTAAATAATAAATTTAAAAATCAATAGAAAAATGAAAACATTAAAAAACAGTTTATGGGCAGTTTTAATTCTGCTATTTACAAGCAATATCAACGCACAAAGTTCCAAAAAAGAACTTTCATTATTGCATTTGCCTGAGGTCTATATTTCAGAGGGAATTGACCTAATGTTTATATCGCCAGAGCCGATAGAGTTTGTTGATTTATCCACAAAAGATTTAGTTGGTGATTTACCAACAAAAAACATTGCTCGTGTAAAAATAAAAGAGCGTAACAAGAAGAGTAAAAAAGAGTATAAATTGCATTTAGCCAATGGGCAAAGAAGTTGTGGTGTGATTACTATTGTAGGACAATCTTTTATGGCTCAATACCGAACCGTTTACAAAGAAATTCGCAATGGTAACCCTATCACAAATGTACAGATACAACCACAACATATGCAACCTTTGGAATTTCCTAAAATGAAACTTTCATATACTGAATTAATGAGATTTTCAATGGATATTTACAAGCAAAGAAAAAGTGAAAGACATCCTTTGAGAAGAGAAAAAGAGATGAAATTAAAGTTGCAATTAAACAATGTTTACGTTTGTGGCGACTATATCTTTTTAGATATTAGTATGTTTAACAACAGCAATTTAAGTTATGATGTTGAAGGTATTAAATTTACAATCGAGGACAAAAAGATATACAAAGCGACCAATAATCAAACTATAACAATCAAACCTATTTATACACTTTTTGATATTAAGAATTTTCGTGTAAGGTATCGTAATGTTTTTGTTTTTAAGAAATTCACATTTCCAAATGGTAAAATCTTAAAAATAAGATTTATTGAAAATCCAATTTCAGGGCGAACAATAGAGTTAAAAATTAAATATTCAGACATTTTAGGTGCTGATGTACTTTAATAAAAGATAAAATGCAAGAACAACAACATCATTTTAAGATATATAGTTTCTTTCAGAAATTGGTCTATTTTACAGTTCTAATGGGCTGTTTGATACTCTTTTTTCTTTCTGCAAACATTCCTGTTTTATCCAATTTGTTACAAAGTTTTTCAAAAATGGGTATTTTTTACCCACCTTTGAATGCGAAAATAACAACATTGATTTTAATTAGTTTTGTAGCCATAGGAACAAAGGCAAAGAAAAATAAAGACTTAAATATTGTAAAATCAATCGTTTTACCGATTGTTGTTGGACTTGGTTTGATGTTGTGTTCTTTGGTTTTAGTAAAAGATGCAGGAAATCCTAAACTACCAAAACTATTTACATTTTTTAGTCTTTCACAAATTCTCTATATGCTCTTCTCTTTTTTAGGTGCTTTGCTAACACAGATAGGTGCTGATAGTATTTCTAAAATCTTAAAAACCAATATGGATAAAGACCGTTGGAACACCGAAGAAGAGAGTTTTGCACAAAACAAGGAGTTGGTTAAAACTGATACCTCAATCAATATTCCTTACCTTTTCAAATATCAAAAAAGAGTGAATAAAGGTTGGTTAAACATTGACCCTTTTCGTGGAACGGTTGTTATCGGTGTCCCAGGAAGTGGTAAATCTTTTGGCGTTATCAATCCCTCTATAAGACAGGTGATTGACAAAAGTTTCTCTATGTGTTTGTATGATTTTAAATTCCCTGCACTTGCAGAGATAGCCTATTACCATTATCTATTGAAGAAGAAAAATGACCCTAATTATAAACACAATTTTATTGTTATCAATCTTAATGAAGTTGAGAAATCAAGAAGAGTAAATCCATTCAATAAAAAGTATATTCGTACTCTTGCCGAAGCA
>PDWI01005437.1_pt1 | contig 16459 bp, 10 predicted proteins | sample 1430891 | NCBI WGS metagenome assembly PDWI01 (sample SAMN01162508, study PRJNA174530) | Oral metagenome, whole genome shotgun sequencing project. | biome: Marine environment; feature: Marine mammal; material: Swab sample of the gingival sulcus; isolation source: swab sample of gingival sulcus...
CATAATGCCCATCCGTGACCAAGATGAGCTTTCGCAACCTCGTGTTGCTCACACGGCAAAAGCTCGACAACGTCTTAAAGACATGCTCGTCGCTTGGTATAACCCTGCTCAGTATTAATATCAAATTCTCTAGTGTTTGATTAGAAAGTATTTTTAAGCTCTTTGTCAAAAGAGTTATCGTTGACAATCGCCACTATATTATTAGAATAAGCTAATATATTTTAGTTTCAGCGAACGCATTTCTATTGTGCTCCAAAGCGTTGGTTCCTGAAACTGAAATATATTACGATTTATTGTAGGTTTACTAAAAAAGCATTATTTCGTTTCAATCGCACTAATTTACATAGTGATTTTTATACAACAAAAAGGATTATTATGAAATATATAATGACAAAAGATAATTACGATATAACAAAAATCGGGGGCAAAGCCGCCAACCTAGCTAAACTCACGGGCAAATTTCCCAATATCCCGCAGTGGTTCGCCCTCTCTACCGATGCGTATAGTGATTATCAAAAGGATAAAATTAACACAGAACAAATTATCAAACAAGAATTAGAGCAAGCGCTTGTTGGCTTTGACAATACACTCTTCGCCGTGCGTTCTTCTATTCAAGGTGAAGATGGCAAAAACCATTCTTTTGCTGGGCAATTTGAAACGTACTTAAATGTAACAAGAGAAGATATTTTCGCCAAGATTTTACTCGTCTGGCAATCGACCAATGCCGATAGAGTCAAATTATACCAAAAGCAGAATAAAACGACTACTTTTTTACCCGCCGTGTTGATTCAAGCGATGGTAAATGCCGATTATGCTGGTGTCGCCTTTGCCGTTAACCCTATTAATGCCAATGTCAAGCAAACACTGGTATCGGCTGTGACAGGTCTCGGCGATAAGTTAGTCGATGGCAGTGCCAATGCTTATAATTACATAGTAGAAAATGATACAATCATAGAATCAGCACAGGAAAATGTATTAAGTGACAATCAGGTTTTGACAATAGCTAAGCTAACACACGCAGTCAGCAAGCATTTTTCGCTCTATCAAGATATTGAATGGGCAATAGCTGACGATAAGCTTTACTTACTCCAGTCGAGAGCGATTACGACGCTAAAAGAATTTAATGCTCAAAGCGGAACGGTCAATCTCTTCGATAATTCTAACATTGCAGAAAGCTACAACGGCATTACCAGCCCGCTTACTTTTTCCTTTATTCGCTTTGTCTATGAAGAAGTTTATCGACAAATGTGCATTGTCTTTGGGGTAAAAAAAGCAGTGCTTGAAGCCAACAATACTATTTTTGCCAATATGCTGGCAATTGCCGACGGTCAAGTCTATTACAATATGATTTCTTGGTATAAATTAATCGCCATTCTCCCTGGTTATCAAATGAACAGGGAATTTATGGAAACGATGATGGGTGTAAAAGAAGAATTGCCCGCTAATATCAGAAGCCAGCTCCCCGTCAACGATAAAGGGAAACTAGCGAATTACTGGGATTTTATTAGCAGTATTTTCACGATTAGCAGTAAATTTTTGCAAAATGAAAAAAGCGTGAAACAATTCTTTGTACTATTAGAAGAAACCCTAGCAGAAAAAGATTTATCGACTTATAATCTCTACGAACTAAGTCAATATTTCCATTTTTTAGAGAGCAAATTATTAAAAAAATGGGATGCCCCCGTCGCCAACGATTTTTTTGCGATGATATTTTATGGTTTGCTGAAAAAATTATCAAAAGAATGGCTAGCCATTGATGACGAAACCGATTTTAATTCCCTGCTTTCTAACACGGGCGACATCATCAGCGCGCTCCCCGCTAAACTGGTAAAAGAAATGGCTACGAGCATTAAAGAAGATAAAAAAACGATAGATTTACTCTTAACAGCCGACAATAACAGCATAGCAAATGCCTTGCCAGAACATTTAAAAGCGCAAGTCAATGCTTATTTGGAACAATTTGCCGATCGATGTATTAACGAACTAAAACTGGAAAGTAAAACCTTGGGCGAAAATCCCTTAAATTTATATAGGGCAATTGGTAGTTATGCTTTAAAACTAAGTCGAGAAACAAGTGAGGACAACAAAACAAGTACAATAGTAAAACGTACTATTAATGAAGCTGAGTTAATGAAAAATCTTAGTTTCACGAGAAAAATCATCTTTAAATTTGTGCTTAAAAATGCGCGAATCACGATTAAAAACAGAGAAAATCTCCGTTTTGAACGCACGAGATTATTCGGTAGAACGCGACAAATTTTCAAACAAGCTGGGATAATACTGGCAAGTTTTAACCAATTAGAAACTGCCGACGATATTTTCTATTTAGAAGTAAACGAAGTCTTAAACTTTATTGAAGGTAAATCGACGACGAATAATTTAAAAGCATTAGCAACACTAAGAAAAGAAGAATATCAAGGCTTTCAAAATAATATTGCCGATAGATTTGAAACTTACGGTTGCGTTAATTTAAGTAAAAAACATATTAAAAATACTACTATTGATATGAATTTAACCGATGAAAACAGCATTAAAGGGCTGCCTTGTTGCGCGGGCATTGTCAGGGGCATTGCCAGAGTCATCACAAACCCTAATAATGCCAACTTAAAGGCGGGCGAAATATTAGTTGCCCAGCGAACAGACCCAGGTTGGATTATGCTCTTTCCACTCGCCTCAGCCGTGCTGGTTGAATACGGTAGCCTACTGTCACACGCCGCCATTGTCGTCAGGGAAATGTCTATCCCCGCTATTGTATCAGTGCCAAATTTATTTGAGTGGATTAATGATGGCGATGAAATCGAAATCAACGGCGAAACGGGAATTATAAGGAGAATAACAAAAAACGATGAAAAGTGAAATCGAAACGAGGGCAAAATTTAATTATGCGCGCTATGCGCTTTGCTGGGAAGATGCGGACGTCCTGCTAAAAGCCTTGGCTTTAGAAAAAGATGATGTCGTCTTATCGATAGCTGCGGCTGGAGATAATTCCTTTTCTACGCTGACAAAAGAGGTCAAAAAAGTCTATGCTATCGACCTCAATCCCGTTCAAATATTTTATTGCAAGCTAAAATACCAAGCGTATAAACATTTAGAATACGAAGAATTTTTAGCCTTTCTCGGTATCGATAATAAAAAAATAAATCGTAAAGCTATTTATCAATCAAAATTAAGAGATGGTTTAGAACAAGCCCCTCAAAATTACTGGGATAAACATATTGATTTGATTGAAAAAGGCATTATCCATTGCGGTAAATTTGAAAACTATTTTAATCACTTTAGAAAATTTGTACTACCACTAGCACATAATAAAAAAGAAATTATAGCGCTATTACAAGCAAAAAGTCAAAGTGAACGAATTGATTTTTATAATAAGGTTTGGAATAATAAACGCTGGCGCTTGATTTTTAAATGCTTTTTCTCTGAAACTATCATGGGACGATTTGGCAGGGATAAGGAATTTTTTAAATACGTACAGGTTGACGTCGCAGAAAATATCCTCAGCCGTACAAAATATGCGGTAACAGCACTCGATACTAGCACCAATCCCTATTTAGACTATATCATCTTAGGTAAATTTGATACAAAACGCAATTTACCCCACGCTTTTAGGGCAGAACATTTTAATACAATAAAAAATAATCTCGATAAAATAGAGTTTTTAAATCTATCGATAGAAGAATTTAGTGCTAATAACAGTGATAAAATCAACGCTTTTAATTTAAGTGATATTTTTGAATATATGTCAAAGGAAAATACGCAAAAACTATACAGATTACTTTTAGATAATGCCGACGATAAAGTGCGCTTTGCATATTGGAATATGCTCGCGCCGAGGCATATTAGTAAAACACTCGCTAGTGAATATGGTATCGTCAGTGACGAGAGCGCAAATCAAGCTTATCTAGCGGAAGATAAGGCGTTTTTCTATAGTAAGTTTTATTTGGATAAACGAGAATAAGTCGCGATTGGAATGAAATAATTCTTTTCAAAATAATCACTTGAATTGCTATTAATACCAAATTCACTAGTGCTTGATTAAAAAATATTAAATTAAGTTGGTGATTAGTGTGTGATTACAAAATTACCAAGCCGTGTCATACAGAGGACGAACACAGTGAGAACGTAGGTATCTTACGACTTGGTAATATTTACGAATCACTAGTATATAAGCTAATATATTTTAGTTTCAATCGTGTTTTATAAAACTTAGACAATACATAAAATTTTCACATTAGTTCGCGAAGATTTCTACGTCACAATTACAATAAGTTCTTAAGGGGTATATACATTGTTAAAAAATAAAAGATTTATGCTATTTTTCTTCATAATATTGGCTCTATTATATTTAATAAAGTATCAGATAACAAATGAAATTAAAGATGGTACTAATCAAATTATCACTAGCACAACAAATTTTAAAGAAGAAAATACTATTATGACAGATGAAATGAAAATCAACTATACTTTAGATAAAAAAGCGGATACTATTCCTTTATGGGATAATACAGTAAAGAACGAATTACAAATATTTTTAGGTGAAATTAACGATGATAATGAAATAGTTATAAACTCCAACTTTTTAAAAATAAAAAAAATAGATAACTTTGGTGATAAAGAAACTTTGTTTTATATTCCCTCAATACTTACTGGTACAGAAATTTTTTCTGTCAATAAAAAAGGAGCATTCAAATCGTATTTGCGAACTGAAAAATATATATTTCTAAGCGAACCTTATAAAGTAGACAATAATCACTACATTTGGATTACCGATAGTAATGATGCTCCAAATATGACAACACTCGTATGTACGGACAAGAATTTCAATTTCTTATGGGATTATTCATATAATGCAAGATTAGGTTATTATAAAAAACCAGTATATGCTATAAAAGATAAGGGTTTTATTACATTAGAAGAAGGTAATGTAATTAATTTTTTTGATAAAGAGGCGAATTTCATTTGGCAATATAAATTAGCTAAAGAAACAAAAAAAGCACCAATTTTTGTAATTGTTGAAAAAAATAATATTCAAATTTTCACAACGGATATGAGAATAAGTCTTGATTTTGATGGCAAAGTAATTGATGAAAAAATATTTCCATACGTATTTTTAAATATAGCAAAATCTGAAAAATTTACATATTATCAAATCATAGATAATGTAGAAAGAAAAAAGACAGCCAATGGATTAAGTTATAAGTTAAACTTTAACAATTCTAAGCCTCACCTTTTAAGAGAAAATAATAAAACAAAAGAAAAAACAACAATAAATTATATAACACCTGATGATTATGGCGAATTTATATTGGTGAATGATTACTGTTTTTATCAAAATTCATTAGGAGGAGGAAAATGGGAACTTGCAATTATTTCTCAAGATAAAAAATCTCCATTAAGTATTCCTTCCTATATGGCTATAAAACCTGTTATAATTGATGAAACTATAGAAATATTTTTTGAGCCATATTTCGATGATAATGATATTTACAAGAAAAAGAACATAATTCTTGATAAAAATGGTAATATACTATCAGAAAATGAAATCGAAATAGTTGATAATAATTATCGTAGCATCTGTGAAGTTTTTAAAATAGATGATACATTATATAAAGTTGAAATAAAAGAAATTCTTAATCCGAAGAGAAAAGAAGAAGTAATGTTTTGGCAATTTATTATATCGCCTTATAATAAATAAAATATTTTTTTAACAAACGGCTTAGTATAATCGTTTTAATTCCATTTTTTCAATGTTAATTGAGGTTTATTCTAATGAACTCAAAAAAATTTATACTTAATTTCAAGTCATTATTGAAAATTTTTTCCATATTTGTGTTTATATTTATAGTTATGTTATGTCGTCATTTTATTAGTTTATATTATCAAGACGAAAAAATCGGCAAGATAATTTATGCGATTGATAAACAAAATGAAGAAGAAATAGAAATTTTAATGAAAGAATCCTTTAATGTCAATGAATTATACTATGATTTTTCAAATATTGAATCTTCTTCCTATACTACTTGTTTAAAAATGGCTTGTTTTCGCCAAAATTTTCCATTGGTTAAAGAATTTGTAAGCAGGGGAGCCGATGTTAACTTATATGATAAAGAATATTTATCCCCATTTTCTACTATTTTTGAAATGGGAAAATCAGGAGAACCTCCTAAAGTAGAAGAAATAATCGAAATATCAAATTTTTTACTTGAAAATGGTGTTACTAAAAATGAACTTATTGGTAAACAAAATCCCTTACTTGTTGTCGCAAGAAATTTAACGGCATATAAAGTTTGCTATACGCCTACAGAAACGAAATATTTAATAAATTATCTAATCGATAAAGGCTTTGATTACAAAAATGCAGAATTAATTAGTGCTACTGTAAGTTCCGATTATCTTGAAATATTACAATTTTGCATAGAAGATTTAAAACTTACCATCAACTATGAAACCGATGAAAAATATCTATTAATCAGCGCGATTAAACTAGAACGATACGATATTGCAAAGTATTTAATTTCAATCGGTTTTGATAAAACAATTAAGTCTGATATGTATGCTGGAGGAATGAGGGATGAAAAAAATTTTGGTAAAACGGCTTTGGATTTGGCTATAGAAAAAGGAAACGAACAACTGATTACTCTATTAAAAGAATAACTATAACATCAAGTATAAAAGGAACTACCTGTGAAAATTAAAATCAGTTTGGAATACCATTGCTACCCTGTTTGGCTTTATAATGCCAACGGCATATTAATAGCCAACGATTTACCTAATGAATTAAAAAGAGATAAGGAACTAGATGAAATATTTATAAAAATTCAAACTATATATGATAATTTATTTATCGATAATAGCTATGAATTTAAGTATATTGGTTTTAGTGACAATGAATTAAAAAAACAATTTTCAAAAGATATTGATAACGCGATTGAAACATTAACAAATAAATTAAATACGAATATTGTAATTGAAAAAAATATTTTATTATAATCGAATTCCAAATGAATTATAATTTGTATAGAAATCATTAAATCGTGTCATATAGAACGTGTTCCCGCGCTGTCGTACAGAGGAACGGTTTTTGTGACGTAGGTTTTTAGCGTGGGATTTTAAGCCGTAATATACTCGCCTTTAAGATCCCTACGTCGTCGCTAACGCTCCTCCTCTGGATGACAAAGGCGAGAAAACGTTCTGTATGATACAACTTGATAATATTTACGAATTACTAGTATATAAGCGAATATATTTTAGTTTCAGCGAACGTCATAAGCGACGAGCACGTCTTTAAGATGTTATCGAGTTTTCGCCGTATGAGCGACATGCAGGCTGCATGGGCGAGCAGCAAGCTTGCTTGCGACCAGCCATAGTCGCGAAAGCATCCGAGCGGTCACGGACGACACACCCGGTGCGTTAGGCGAAAAGGAGAGAACATTTCTATTGTACTCCAAAGCGTTGGTTCCTGAAACTAAAATATATTACAATTTATTGTAGGTTTACTTAAAAAAGCATTATTTCGTTTCAATCGCAATTTATTAAAGTTATTCAAGCCGTAAGATTCCTACGTCGGCAAAAAAAACTTGCCTCCTCTGAATGACACGGCTTGAAAAGACATGCTAAGATACCTACGTCACTACGTTCCTCTGTATGACAACGCGAGAGAAGCTCAGAATGACAGAACTTGCTTACTCGTATATACACAATTAATACAAGACTTTCAAAAGGAGTCCCTTATGCATGATTTTTTGATGATTATCATCATATTAACGATATTATTAATAACAATGCTTGCTACCAAGTTTTTTGAAAAACATTTATCAAAAGAATTAGCGCGTAAAATCATTCATATCGTCATGGGGATTTCTGTGATGTCTTTACCTTTTATTCTCGATAATAGATGGAGTATTATTCCCTTATTTTTTATCGCCCTTGCCGTGCTACTTTTTTTACGCCATCACAAAAAATATAAACAAAAAATCGCTAGTCCGCTCTTTGCCGTCGACAGAACATCGTATGGCGAAATATATTTTATCCTAGCAGTAGGCATTATTTTTCTCCGCTATCAACATATTGTCGAATATTTAATTCCTATTTCCATTCTCACCTTCGCCGATAGCGTTGCCGCCCTCGTCGGTGTCAAATACGGACAAGGACAGATTTCAGTTCAACTAGAGGATACAAAAAGTAGCGAGGGCAGTGTGATGTTTTTTATCACCGCCTTTATTTGTACGCTAATTCCATTGCAATTATTAAGCACTGTCGGCAGAGCAGAGGTTCTCTTGATTTCCTTTTTGATTGGCGTTCTGGCGGCGATGATAGAGGCGATTAGCTTAAACGGGCAAGATAATTTTTTATTGCCACTTTTAACATATAGCTTTCTCGTCTATAATATGCCAAAATCCACCGATGAACTCTTAATTAGCTTTGTTTATATGCTTATTTTTGTCTTAATCGCCATCATTATTTATAAATTTACCACCATTAGCAAACTCTCTGCGGCACACGCGATTTTGATTGGTTATATTATTTTAATACAGGGCGGTATTATGTATCTAATTCCACCCCTACTTTTATTTGTCGGCTTTGGAATTTTACCAAAAAGGGTTGAGGCAGAAAAAAACTTAATTTTGCCCTCTGTTGTAATTAAATGCAACGCCGTTGTCGGCATTTGTTGCCTTTTTATCAACAGTATTTTACCAGAATATGAGGCTATTTGTTATCTCGCTTACAGTTTATCCTTTGCCTGTCATCTGACGATAAATACTTATAACCGCTTTATCAATTTCCTAACACCAAGCAAGAAAAAAGCGCTAAAAGCCAGTATTTATAAAACGATTTTTCTAATGATTATACCTGTTTTTGTCCTATATCATTTTACATATAAACTTAGTATTTTCACTGCCTTATATTTTCTGTTCTGCTGGGCATTATATGTACCGATAACTTATTATCTTTGCAATAACTATAATTATAAAATTGTCGATACCAAAACAATTAGGCTAAATGAATCAACTGTCGGCGCTGTCACGGCGCTTTACTTTGGAGGGATGGTCTTATATGGATTACTTTAAATTAACAAAAGCAGATGAAAAGCTAAGCAATGACAAGGCAAGTCTTGCCCTTTATTATGACAAGGCTTATATCGGGATGTTTTCTGCCGCTGACGAGGCGAGTGGAACAGCAATTTTAAAACAAGCAGTAGAACAATTAAAAAGCTTAGGGCATAATAAAATCATTGCTCCCATCGATAATAATACCTGGTTTTCTTATCGAATTGTCAGTTATGACAGCGGGCATCCAGCCTTTCCTAATGAACTAGCTAATCCACTTTGGTATAATCAATGTTTTCTACAAGCGGGCTTTAAACCCGCTGAGGAATATTTTTCTTATATTTTTGATATTAACATAGCCGATATATCTAAACCAAGCGGTTTAACGATTAGAAATTTAGATATGAATAATTTTGATGCTGAGATGGAAATAATTTATCACTTATCGATGCAAAATTTCAAGCAAAACTATCTGTTTGATAAAATTAGTTTAGAACAATTTTTAATGCTTTACTCAAAATTTAAAACAATCATTGACCCTAGACTAGTTTATATTGCTGAATTAGATGGTAAAGCGGTTGCTTTTTTATTCTGTTTTAACGGCTTAGAACAGCGCCTCGTCTTAAAAACAATGGCAGTTGATAAATTATATAGAGAGAAAAAAATCGGCAGTTATTTAATCAATCTCGCTTTAAAAGATGCTCAACAACTAGGCTACCAAAAAGCAATTGGGGCATTCGTCCGCGCAGGTAATTACTCGGGGAAAATCGTCGAAAAATATCAGGCAGAAATCATACGCAAGTATGCTATTTATGAATGGGAGTCCTAATTGAATATCGTTGAAATTTTAAAACAATCGGCGGAGAAATACGATGCGAAAACCGCCTTTATTCAGAATAATAAAACAATTAGCTATCGTGAGTTATATCGACGCGCCAATCAGCTCGCCTATTATCTCAAAAGCAAAGGCATCAAAAAAGATGATAATATCTTAGTCTTTATTCCCCTATCTATTGATTTGTATTTAGCAATGATAGCGATATGGACACTGGGGGCAAAAGCGATTTTTATCGATTTTTCACGGGGCAACAATTTTATCAATGCCAGCATTGAAAGAATACGCCCAGAGTTAGTTCTCTGCGACCATATTACCTACTTTATGCGCTTTTTCTTAGGCAATGTAAGCAAATTAAAAGCCGTCAATATTTGCCTATTAAAAAATAAAAATATCGCTAAAGCAGAACTTGCCATTTGTCCAATAGCCAAAGAAGATGGCGCTATCCTCAGCTTTACTAGTGGCACGACCAATCAACCCAAAATCGCCCTGCGCTCACATCAATTTTTAATTCATCAATATGAAAGTTTGATTAAAGAAATCGATTATAATGAAAGACATATCGATTTAGGAACGCTCCCTATCTTTTCTTTGGTCAACCTCGCCGTCGGTATCACAACCGTACTGCCAAACAGGCGCTACAAATCGCAAATTAATATCAAGGCGCTAGTTAAATCGATTAATAGATACAAAGTGACAAGGGCAATTTGTTCGCCTGCCTTAATGGAGGAATTACTAAAACTAGACAAGCTTACTAGCATAGAACAAATTTATCTTGGCGGGGCTGCTGTTTTTCCAAGTCTACTCAATGCCATTGATAAAAAGAAACAACTCTATATCGTTTACGGTTCCACTGAAGCCGAACCGATTGCCAAATTAAACTGGCATAATTTAAGCATTAATGAACTAGAAAAAATGAGAACGATTTATGCCTTGCCAGTCGGTGAGATAGCAGAAGATATAAAATGCAAAATTATCGATGACGAAATCATCGTTACGGGCAAAACCGTACTAAAATCTTATCTAAATGGCATTGGCGATAAAGAAAACAAAATGGAAATAGATGGTGAAATATGGCATAGAACAGGAGATGCTGGTTTTATTGATGAAAACGGTATGCTCTGGCTCTTAGGGCGTCATTCACATAAAGTAGATGGTATCTACCCATTCCAAGTTGAAACCATGCTCGACATACACTTTGGCATAAAATCAGCATTTCTAGAATATAAGGAAGAAAAAGTCGTCGTTATAGAAGAATCCGCTAATATAAATAAAGCCGATATTCTAAGTAAATTAGAATTTTTCGGCATAAAAAAAGTAATAACAATCAACAAAATCCCACGAGATAAAAGACACAACGCCAAAGTAGACGTCAATCGATTGAAAGCGAAATTGGATAAGATGGAATAGAAGATAATAACTAAAAATCGCTACTAAGTTTACGATGAACGCATTTCCCGCGTTATTATCCTGAGGACTTTAGCCCGTGAAGAACCTAACGCGGCTAGCTAACCGTTGTCATTCAGAGCAACACGACGTAGGAATCTTACGGTTTGGTATAATTCCATTAAATCATAATTAAAATAAAATAATCCTTTTTTAAATTAAACCTACAAAAAAATCGTAATATATTTCAGTTTCAGGAACCAACGCTTTGGAGCACAATAGAAACGTTCTCTCCTTTTCGCCTAACGCACCGGGCGTGTCGTCCGTGACCGCTCGGATGCTTTCGCGACCTCGTGTCGCTCATACGGCGAAAACTCGACAACATCTTAAAGACGTGCTCGTCGCTTATGACGTTCGCTGAAACTAAAATATATTAGCTTATATACTAATAATTCGTAAAAAAAAGAGGTCTGTCCCCTTTTAAGCTAATTTTGCCCCAAAAAGAACCGTCCCCTTATGTTATTAATTTTAAAACTAGAATACTTTCCTTATTTTATCAATGTTATCGTCGATGTAGCAGCATCCCAGCTAACTTTATACCCCAAGGCTTCGGCGATATTACGTACTGGCAAAAATGTTTTGCTAATAGCACTATCAACTGTCGCCTGCGTATCAATAGCGACTATTTTTTCACCATTATACATTATTTTTCTATTAAGTGGATAAGCTAAACTTTTCTTACCCTTTTTAAGAATGACTGTCCTATGTTCACCATTCCACTCAAGTTCAACATTATCTAATATATTAGCCAAATCTCTAACGCCAACAGCTGAGCGATTCCCCACTACTCTAATACCATCTTTTAATTCAGTTGTAATATCCTTTGCTTTAGAATGTTTACTTTTCTTTAGCATCAACTTAATATTTTTGTCAAAGTGACTAATATCCATAGGTGCTTCCGCTATTCTATCAAATTTTTTAAGCGCATTTTCTAGTGTCATTTCACCAAAAGCTACCATCACTTCTTGCTCTATTGTCTTAATTAATTTACCATCTAAATCATAACTATCAGCCTTAATAGTAACCGTTTCACCAGAATAAGAAGAAAAATCAATCCAACAAGCATAAGGTGAAGTAGCAACTTCATTCAACCATTGCCCATTTAGATAATAGACAACTTTACCATTTCTCAAACTATTGCTAGCTACAACAGCGCTAACTTCTAATGGTTTCGCCTCTATCGTCGGTAAAGATTCTACGCTTAAGTCTCTATAAATAACTTCACTCTTATCGCCAACATTCGATAAAAAGAAAGCATCGGCAATGGATTTTTTATAAGCATCTAGCATTAATGGATTTTTACTGATGATACACTTTCTAGCAGCTCCCCAAGTTTCTTCATTATCCCAATAAAAAATCGCTTTTATTGCTGGATAACGTCTTGCAACTTCATCGTAAAATTCTTTTAAGTCTTTCGCAGCAACTGCCGAAACATCCGTCGTTTCAAACTCCAAGTTTTGAATTGGTGCGCCTTCTGATAAATAAATTGGCTTTCTATCAGCATAAGCATTATATATTTTTATCAATCTATCGGCATATTTTGTTTTATGTTTACTTTCTCCATTGGCAAGATAAGGTGGATAAGAACTCACGCCGACCCAATCGACGTAAGCATCACCTGGATACCATTCATGTGCATCGCCAAAACCGTTATGTCCCCAATCATTAGGCGACCAACACATAGCGACATTCGGCGCCTCATTATGCATGACATCGGCAACTAATCTAAATTTTTCTATATACAAAGCAGGGTCTTTTCCCCAAGCACTTCCTGGGTCATTCATTTCATTAGCAAAGCGTAAAAAAATCGGAATTTTACTCTTTTTTGCTTGTTTGGCAAATTCATGCAAATACGCATTATCTTGTACGGCTTCTAAACCATGCGTTGGTTCAAGTGAAACCTGCATACCGCAATTCGTTTCGCGCGCCTTCGCATAATGCGATTCATAGTGCTTAAACTCCATATCGCCATAATGTATATAAATCATATACATAGCATGCTTTTTCCCTGTCAACTTTGGTACCGCATCAAAATAAAATGGATCACCAGTCATAGCATTATGTACAGCAATATCCCCTTCAGCAAACATACCGAGATAAGTACCAATTTCAGGTTCAAATTTAGCGCCGTGATAATTTTGTGTCTGTCCTGCCTTAGCAGGCTCTTTGATATAAAGACGCATATCGATGTCAGCAGCAAAAACGCTTGCATTCATAATTAGTATAAGACTTAAAACCAAAACTGCAATTCTATGCTTTTTCATATATATTCCTTTTCGGTTAATTTACTATTATTACACTATCTTTCAACAAATAACATCATCCTTTTCCGCGTCAAATTACACATCATTGCATACCTTTATATAACACTGTACTCGCTGACGGTGGTTCATATGATGTTTTCTACAATTCCTCTATTTCTACGCTTACTTCTTTCTTATAAAATGCCATACCAACAGCAATAATTCTTTTAATTTCCCTATCTTGCAGATTGGTATAATATTTATTATCTTTTATCTCTGCGAACTAAACAGCGAGTGCTCATCGCCTTTTATTTTCTCAGCGCGAACGAGTACAATGCCACAAATACAAAGCAAATTCAGCGCCTTTAAAAATTTTAAAAAACGTAAATATATTAATTAAAATAGAATTAACGCTAATTCGTAAGATTCTTACGTCCTCGCTAAAGCTCGTTCTCAGAATGACAAGAATTAGCGTTTACTTCTTTGAATTGTTCAGCAAAATACTCTCTCACTTCATAATTTGTTAATTTTAAAGCATATTTTCGCTTATTTATTTTTTTATCTACTGTCAAATAAGCACTAAAAAGTAAGAGTTGCCAACTAACAAGTTCCGCATCCATATCGACAAAGCTAGTGCCTTTATCAATTATTTTTTCGATAGATTCACCGTTTAGTAATAATTTTAGCTCATCAAAAACATCACTCTCAGAAATTTTTAAAGCTTTTTTAATTAGATAATTGCCAGAGGTGTTAATCCAATAGACTTCTACTTTTTTATCTGCTAAATAATTGGTAATACTCCACGGATTATAAATACCAAACTCACCAAATTTATAACCATTGTACCAAGCTTTAACTACTTCTTAAATCTTATTATATCAAATAAAACTAAAAAAGTCACTAACTAAAAAAGCACAAAAACGACTGTTTAATCGCTTTTGTGCTTTTTGCTTTTGGAGCGGAAGACGGGATTTGAACCCGCGACCCTCGCCTTGGCAAGGCGATGCTCTACCACTGAGCCACTTCCGCATGGTGGGAGTAACAGGGCTCGAACCTGTGACCCCCTGCTTGTAAGGCAGGTGCTCTCCCAGCTGAGCTATACTCCCAATGGAGCCGACAATGGGACTCGAACCCGCAACCTATTGATTACAAATCAATTGCTCTACCAATTGAGCTATGTCGGCATAAGAATTATTGCAAATTCATATGAAATGAGTTTATCAAATGCTTGCATTTGGATAAACGATTGAATTTGAATTTATTATATTCGCCCACTCGAAACGGATATTGTAAGCTATCGAAGATAGCGACACGCGTCAGCGTGAATAGACGTTTACGGGCGAATATGACAAGCAATAATGATTGTCATATATAGTTTTTGTTACTTTGGTTTGCTAATATACGTTTTCCATTCCATAATCCGTGTCATTTCATTCCTCTGAATGACACGGATTATTTTGCAACATCATCTCTCCACCGTGTCAGATTACAAGTAAACCTGCCACGAGTTCGTTCTACTTCGTAGAACTCACCATTGACGATGTCGGCACAAGCGAATGAATATAGCAACGAAGTCACTAAACTAATTCAATTTCTTATAAAATGTTACTTTGGCTTGCTAATTCACGTTTTCCATTCTTCTTAACGGCACGGATTATTTAACGCTGTCAGCCAAGCATTTAACAATTCTTTATACTATACAATAAATAATAAAAATTGGGCTCGCTACTTCGCTTCGCTGCAGTAGCTTTTGCCCGTTTACAAAAATTTTCGACTACGTCAGAAAATTTATTGTAAACCTGGTGGAAGATACAGGACTCGAACCTGTGACCCCTTGCACGTCAAGCAAGTGCTCTACCACCTGAGCTAATCTTCCTAAAAGATTGGTGGAGGAAGCTGGATTCGAACCAGCGAAAGCGTAGCTAACGGATTTACAGTCCGTCCCCTTTGGCCACTCGGGAACTCCTCCAAAAAAATGGAGCCGACAATGGGACTCGAACCCGCAACCTATTGATTACAAATCAATTGCTCTACCAATTGAGCTATGTCGGCACGTTGTTTAAATATCATAGTTTTTATTACTTTGGCTTGCTAATACACGTTTTCCATTCCCGCCGCTCAATTAAATCGATAAAGCTTCGCTTTACGATTTGCTTCCTCACTTCCGTTCGGAAGAATTGACGATGTCGGCATAGAATAGTTGCAAACATAAACGATTGAATTTGAATTTATTATATTCGCCCACTCGAAACGGATATTGTAAGCTATCGGAGATAGCGACACGCGTCAGCTTGAATAGACGTTTACGGGCGAATATGACAAGCAATAATGATTGTCATATATGGTTTTCATTACTTTGGCTTGCTAATACACGTTTTCCATTCCATAATCCGTAAGATTCCTACGTCATTTCATTCCACTAAATGACACGGATTATGTAGATATCAGCTTAAAAATCACCTGACATAAAAACAAAAATTATTTCTAATTTTTGTTTAGGTGAAAAACGACTATCAATTCTTTATCACTACATCTTAGTAGTAACGATTGGGCTACGCGACAACGCTTCGCTTTAGTCACTGTCAGCCATCTTCAATTTTCGTAATACGAAATTGAAGAACTAATTGGCGATCCGGAAGGGACTCGAACCCTCGACCTCCAGCGTGACAGGCTGGCGTTCTAACCAACTGAACTACCGGACCAAAATGGTGGGAGTAACAGGGCTCGAACCTGTGACCCCCTGCTTGTAAGGCAGGTGCTCTCCCAGCTGAGCTATACTCCCACATTTGAATGGTGACCCCTAGGGGAATCGAACCCCTGTTACCGCCGTGAAAGGGCGGTGTCTTAACCGCTTGACCAAGGGGCCATGTGGTAGCGGGGGCAGGATT
>PDWI01005848.1_pt1 | contig 16448 bp, 16 predicted proteins | sample 1430891 | NCBI WGS metagenome assembly PDWI01 (sample SAMN01162508, study PRJNA174530) | Oral metagenome, whole genome shotgun sequencing project. | biome: Marine environment; feature: Marine mammal; material: Swab sample of the gingival sulcus; isolation source: swab sample of gingival sulcus...
TTATAGCGATGATTGGGAGTACTATGAGGACAATTGGGGGTATGATAATTGGGGCTATTACAACGGCAATTGGGAATACGACAGTTGGGAATATTACGATGACTGGAATTACTACGGGGACGGTTGGGAATATTACGACAATTCGGGATACTACTATTACGGTGACGACAATAGCGGCGAAGATCCACCACCACCGCCACCTGAAACGGACATTATACTCAGGTATAAACTGAAAGTAACCAATTCAGATTTAAAGGAAAGTATATTTTCGGTAGATAAGCCTTGTAAAATTGACTTTGGAGATGGAACACCTGAAATCGTTTTGGACGGAAATACAGGAACACGGCACTTCTACCCAAGCGCGGGAGAGTACATCGTAACCATCAAAAAACCAAATTTGGAATATCCTGAAAATTATGATATATCGTTGTGGGAATCCAAAATAATTGAACTTTTGGAGTGGCGTTTTCTCGCTAAATGTAATTTCACGCTGACAGGAATACAAAAAGTGCCAGATTACATACCTGAAACTCTGACGGACGCTTACGGCATGTTCTGGGCGTGCGAGGAGTTCAACGACCCCAACATATCGAAGTGGGACGTTAGTAACGTTACCAGAATGGAAAGCATGTTTCACGAAGCGGCTCAATTCAATCAGCCCCTAAATGATTGGGACGTGAGTAATGTTACTAATATGATGGGTATGTTCCGAGATACAGCTCAATTCAATCAGCCCCTGAATGATTGGGACGTGGGTAACGTTACGAATATGAAGGCGTTATTCGCGTACACCGCCAAATTCAATCAGCCTCTAAATAAGTGGGACGTTAGTAATGTTACCGAAGCGGGATTTATGTTCGCCTACACCAGAGAATTTAATCAGCCTTTGGGCGATTGGGACGTAAGTAATATTATGGATATAGGGAATATATTCATTTATCCGCTTAAACTCAATCAGTCTCTACTTAATTGGAATATAAATCCCGATATTACAGAGCTGACAAGACTTATATCTCATGGTTTATCATTTAGGCACATCGGGGATATTATAATTATGGTAGAAAGGTGCTGCAAAAAACCTAATGGTATTTTGGGAACAAACCGATACCTCAAAAACGTCGGCTCTCCGGGATATAATCCTCTACCCAAAGACGCGATACAAGCAGCTTTGAGGTTAAAAGCGAGGGGTTGGACTTTCAAAGGCGCGTAAACACAGATAAGCATATTTTAACTAAATAAAAAAAAATTAATCATGAAATTCATACATTATCTTCTCGGCAAAACCCTACATCTCCTCGTGAATATCCTTTTAAAGTGTTTTAAAAACGGAGATTTGGACGATTGGGAACACGCCGACCTAGATTGTTGGGACTGTTACGGGGATTGGGAACATTGTTATTCGGGATATTACGGGTATGACGGATATTACACTTCCGATTTTTGGAGCTATTACGACGAGTTGTATTGTGATTAAAAATAGTAAAACATGAAATTAGTATACAGTTTTTGGGGTAAACCCTTAGAAGAGCGGTGGAGTAAAGCAAAAAACGATGAGAAATTCGAGGATTTTAAGCAATCCACGCTAAATTGTTTGAACCTTTCGGTCTTATACGCTAAAAGATTAGGTTTCCGTTGTGAAATGGTTACCGACGTACAGTCTTACAACCTTATAAAACACCTACCATTCGACAAAATAAGCACCGAGCTGACACTTTTAAACTATAACGGGAAAACATGGGTAGAAGGCAAAATAATGGCTATGGCGCTACAACATGAGCCTTTTATCCACATTGATTGGGACGTGTTTCTCGAAAGAGGGGAAGTAGGTGATATTTTAAAGAATTTCAAGGAAGATCTTATCGTTCAGAGCGTCGATGAGGGCGAGAGCTTCGCGATATCATATAAAGGATATAGAAACGTTTGCCGACTCCTCGACAGCAGTTCCCACACCATTCCAGATTTTACGCGAGGCATCAAAAAAGCGTACAATTGTGGCATTGTGGGGTTCAACAATTTGGCTTTAAGGGACAAATACGTTAATGAATTTACAAAGCTCAAAGACGTTATTGACAATAACGAAATCCCTGACATTTCCGTTATTGTAGAACAGTACCTTTTGTATATCGTAGCTAATCGAGAGAGGGCGAGTATCAAAGTTTTGCTCGACAACTTGAGAAGTCCTGAAGCAAAAAGGATCGGATATACCCATCTGATTCTTTTAGACAAATATTTAAAATCCAATCAAGATCGGATTCGACACATTCTGAAAAACAGATTCGGCATGAAGGAAAACATACATCTCCGCCCCGAAATCCGTTTGTCGTTATGTACCGTCGTGATGAACCGAAAAGACCACCTTATCCAAACCCTGAAGCGAAATATCGAAGTTACCGACAAGTTTGAAGGCATCGACCTTAATGTTATCGACTACAATTCTACCGATAACCTTCTACCCGAATTGAAAGCCCAAGAGTGGTTTGTCGAAGCGTGCCGACGTGGCAAACTCCACTTCTACCAAAACCGAACAGCTCAAAGCTACCACAGAACCCTACCGAAAAACACCATACATTTCTATGCGAAAGGGGAGTATGTTGTAAACGTAGATGCCGACAACTTTGTAACTGAACAGTATCTAATTTTCTGTCTAAACCACATAAAAAACAGTAAAAACTTTTTTATCAGACCAGAGTGGTCAAGCGGCGATTCGTACGGTCGTATTTTGTGTAAAAAAAGCGATTTTGTGAAGCTCGGCGGTTATGATTTGAGATTTGAGAAGTATGGTTTCGAGGACATGAATTTGATGCAAAGACTCAAAAATATGGGTTTGACGCAGATAAAAGCACCAGCCCACACCTGTATAAGCAACATTAAACACGATGACCGTTTAAGAATCGAAAATGAAGAGGCTAACTCCTCAATATACGTCTCCGATTTTGAGAATCGTAGAAAACAATTAATTCAATTCCCGAACAAGGGTAAACAAAACGAGTGTGAAACCATAAAAATCAAAGTCTAATGATACCCGTACACATTTTTTGGTCATATCCTTTATTGAAAAGTTCCGCAAAACTGGAAAACGCCGTGATGATGATGTTATCAGCGGCGATGCTCAAAGACCTCTACGGTGAGGTTCACATCATCACTGACTACAAAGGTGAATACATTATAAAGAGCTTAGAACTCGAATATTCGTATATCCATAAAGGTTTAGATCACACAGATAAGAATTTCCCGTTCCCGACAAGCAAACTTTTAGCTCAAAAATTATTGTCAGAGCGTCTGAATAATTACATAACTATCGATTACGACATATTCATAACTGAAAAAATACCTGACAAGGAACACATCATTCAAGCCGATGAGGGCAGAAACCCGTATCCGTACTGCATGTATCAACATTTCAAAGAAGTAGGCTTAAAACTCGATTACAATTACTCCCTTGAGGATTTGAGATTTTATAATATGGGAATACTCAAAACAAGTAAGGACGTGATTGATGAGTATTACCGTCGTTTTTTCAACGCCCTTTACCGAAATCAACACCTTTACGGCAAAACGGAAATATTCGATTGGTTAATGTTCCTCGAGCAAAATTACATTTATCGAGTTATGAAGGACAAAGGCATAGAACCTTATCAGCATTACCCTCGACACCTACCAACCTATAACGGTTTTATACAGTACCCGGGTCGCCCAGAAGCCGATCGGATACTTACTAAATACCACCCTCAAGATATCGAGTTTGAAGACTGGTATGATTGTCCAGCCGTTATGGATAATATCGACAAAACGAAATTCATACATCTAATTCACTACAAAAACGTGAACTGGGTTTTTGAAAACGTTTATCGTTATGCCGCTAAAAACTATCCTGAAAAATTAGCAAAACTGCTATCGAACTTAAAAAGAATATTATGAGCCGCCAAACCATTTTAGAATTAGACATCGACGCTGACGGCTTACTCAAGAGAGTTGCCGACATTCAGAAAAGTATCGACCAGCTTAAAACCGAAACGAAACAGTATAAAGACGAGATAAAGAAGACTGACGTTCAAATTAAGCAGCAAACAAGTGTTTTAGCCGAGTTAGAGAAACAGGGTAAGCAGAATAGTAAACAATACGCAGAAGCCAAAAAACAGATAAAAGACCTCAACGCCGCAAACGACAAAAGAAGGCTAAAAATAGAGGCTGCGAAAGTTTCTTTAAAAGAATTACAAGAGGAATACCGTTTAGGTCAGCGAACGGTAAAAGCGTATAATGAAACTCTCGACAATCAGCTCGATATTGTAACCAAAACGGACGGTTCTATTAACCAAATCAGCGCCGCGTTATCTAAGAATAAAAGCATTTACAAAAAATTGACCAAAGAACAACGTGAAAATGAGGCGATAGGCGGCAGACTTTTAAAAATAATACAGGAACAGGACGAGAAGTATAAAGATTTACACAAGTCTATCGGGAATAACAACGTCGATGTTGGCAATTACGCGGGACAAATTGGAGGGCTTTTAGAGAAATATACCAAATTGGGAGGCACGTCAGACATAATCAGCGGCGGATTTGAGGGCGTTACGGGCAGTATCAGGGGCATGACCAAAGCAGCGTGGAAGTTCATTGCCACGCCTTTTGGCGCGGTAATTACCGCCCTCACGGCTATTGGCGCGGGGGTCAAGTCATGGATTGGTTATAATCTTGAAATTGAAAAAACGAACGGACTGGTACGGGACTTAACACAAAAAAGTGGAGATGCCGTCGATTCTATCCGCATAAGAGCCGAAGTCCTTAAAAAAACCTTCGATCTTGACGTTAAAGAGGGTATTGAATCCGCGAAAAGCATGGTCGAAAACTTCGGTATCTCTTACGAAGAGGCTTTTGATATTATCGAAAAAGGAGCGGTAAAAGGGAAATTGAGTAACGGAATGTATCTCGAAAGCCTGAAAGAATACCCTATTCAATTCAAAAACGCAGGCTTTTCGGCAAAAGAATTTGCCCAAATTGTGGAGACAGGCATAGATTTATCCATCTATCAGGACAAATTGCCTGACGCTATCAAGGAATTTGGACTCTCCATATCAGAAGCCACAAAACCCGCGCAAGACGCGCTACGCAACGCATTTGGCGCACAATTCACGAAAAAACTTTTTGAAGATCTAAAATCAGGCAGCATCTCCACAAAAGAAGCTTTATCCCGGATTTCTATTGAGGCGGAAAAGGTAGGACTAAACTCCCAACAAGCTCAACAACTCACAGCCGATTTATTCAAAGGAGCGGGCGAAGACGCGGGCGGAGCTTTAAAAATATTTAAGGCGGTCAATATCGCTTTAAACGACCAGCAAAAACCCTTAACCGAAATTCAGAAATTAAGACAAGAGGAGTTAAAAACGAATAAGGAACTGAAAGGGGTGTACAAGCAACTATTCGCCTCGAACTCAAAAGGGTTCAAGCTACTTATCGAGAGAGGTAAAATTTTTGCGACAAAAACGCTTCTCGGAATCTTAAAAGCGGGCGTAAACGTTTATAATTGGTTTGTCGATTTGAACAACACAAGTGGGACATTTTCCGCTATTCTTACCGCGATCGGAATAACAGCAAAATCGGTCTTTGAGATAATTGGTATTTTAGTAAAAAGCGCGGTGGAGAGCTTTAAAGGGCTTGGAAACGTGATAAAGGGGGTCTTTTCTTTGGATTGGGATACCTTCAAAAAGGGATTAGAACAGAGCTTTACGGCGACTGCAATTTCGGGATTGAAAGACAAAGTGGTAAACGACGTTAAACAGATTAGGGACGCTTTTAGTGGTAAGGATAAAATGGAAAAAATGACATTAGAAGATCTGACTTCTGATAAACCCGCTAAGGGCGAAACGAATACTAAAGATAAAACCGCTATCCGAAAAAGCGAAAATATCGATAAACTTATAAAGAAACAAAACGAGGAACTCAAACTTTACATAGCGAACAACGAAGAGAAGCATAAAAGTTTAGACAAACTACTGAAATACGAACAGGAAGTAAGCGAAAAAAGATTGGAGATTGAAAGGCAGAGACTGAAAAAAGGTGAAATTTCACAAACAGAATACCAAATTTCAGTCCTCAATTCACAAAAAGAATTGGCTAAAAAGACCGCCGAAATTACAATCGAACACGCGAATAAGGAATTGGATTTGTACATCGCCCAAAACCGGTCAAAAATAGAAAATGAAAAGATTTTGACTGGTGAGCTTGTAAATCTCGAAATTGAGAGGCTTCAAGCCATCAATAGCAAACGTTCCGAAATTTTAGAAGCTCAACGGGAAGCGGATATGATAAGTGAACAAGATTATTTAATCCAGAAAATACAGCTTCACAAAGATTTTCTAAACCAGAAAAAAACAGTTGAATCTGAATTTAAAGAACAACAAAAAGAAATTGAACAAGCTAACTACGATAACGAACTTGAAATTCGACAGCTAAGAGGCGAGAACGACTATACCTTACAATTAGAAGCTTTAGAAAGGAACAGGGTAGCGGAGATTGCAATCGCCGAGAAAAAAGGTATCGATACCGTTAAAATTAATAAAAAATACGAGTTAAAAAAGAAACAAATAAACGATGCCGCTTTAGACGCTCAAATATCGAGTGTGGCAGCGGGTTTCGGGGATATTAAACAACTATTCGGGGAATCGACAGCGGCGGGGAAAGCTGCGGCTATTGCCGAGACAACCGTTAATACCTACAAATCTGCAACCGCAGCTTACGCCGCCGTAATGGCAGCGGGAGGTCCCTTAGGAGTAGTATTAGCCCCAATTGCCGCAGCAGCAGCCGTTGCAGCAGGTTTGGCGAACGTTAAGAAAATAACAAGCGTAAACACCAAATTCCAAGAGGGTGGGTTGTTAGAAGGTAAATCGCACGCTCAAGGAGGTATCCCTTTCACGATTAACGGCGAGTCAGGTTTTGAGGCGGAAGGCGGTGAATACATAGTAAACCGAAAAGCCACCGAACAATTCCTACCTTTGTTAGAACATATCAATCGAAAATACAAAATCGGGGCGATGCACAGCGGCGTGAAAACTTTTCAGATGGGTGGTATCTTACAAAGGGGAGTCGAACAGACCAAAATGCCTCAAATCGACTATGATAGATTGGCGACGCAGATAGGCAGCAGTGTGGCGGAGGCAAACAAAAATTTACCGCGTCCCGTTGTTGCCGTTGAAGACATAAACACAGCTCAAGACAATTATTCAGAAATAATATCAGCGGCAGATTATTAAAAAAAATGAGTGTTATAAGGGAAATAATAAACGGATACAGCAATTATTTTTTGGGCGGAGATAAGACTTCACAGAAGACAGCTCAAAAAAGGGCAGCGGTGTGCGCGAAATGCCAATTTGCAAAAAAGGGTTTGCATGCCGCGATATTGCCTGACTTGACCTTATCCAAGATTCAAGGATATTATTGTTCAAAGTGTGGTTGCCCTCTATCTCCGAAAGTCAGAAGCGAAACAAGTAGATGCCCTCTAAAAAAATGGTAAAATGCTATACGACGAGCTAAAACAAAATTATAACACACTTAAAAAGTTCATAAGTGTAGGGGTGTTGCCGCCGCTTTGGCTTACCTACCTCGACATTTACGAGGATTTTAACGCCTATCCCGGAATGAGTAAAGAACAGCGATATGAAATGTTAAGTGAAAAATACGGATACAAAAGCAGTAGTTCAATCAAAAAAATAATTCAACGACTAAATCGGTAAAAAATGCTTAAAAATTTACCTAAAACGTGGCAGAAAACTCCGATCAGCTATTACGGCGGAAAACAGAGCATCATGCCTGAACTATTAAAAAACATACCTGAACACGATATCTACATCGAACCGTTTTTCGGAGGCGGGTCTCTGTTTTGGGCTAAAGAACCCTCAAAAAGCGAAATCATAAATGATTACAACGATAACGTGTTTAACTTTTATCATGTACTAAAGAATAATTTCGACGAGTTAAACCAAAAAATAAAATCAACAATTTTCGGAAGAAACACCTATAAGGTAGCTATCGTTATCTATACCAACCCCACAATATTCAATAAGGTAGAGAGGGCTTGGGCATTTTGGTTTGCCACAAACGCGGGATTCAACAATGCGATAGGCGACATAAGAGCGGACAGAAAAACGGCTGTGCGCGTAAGGAATAAAATCAAAGCGTTTTCACGCGAATACTGTAAGCGTTTAGAAACAGTTACACTCGAAAGCGAGGACGCTATCAACCTGATAGTGAATAGAGACCACGAAAAAGCTTTTATCTACGCTGACCCGCCGTATATCGGCGCGAAACAAGGGCATTACGCGGGTTATAACCAACAGCATTTCAACGAATTGTTGAAAACCTTATCAAAAATCAAAGGTAAATTTCTGTTAAGCAGCTACCCGAATGAAGAATTATCGACTTACGCGACAAAAAATAATTGGAGTCAGCGAGAAATAACAGCGCACCTACGGGCAAGCAGCACGCGAAATAAAATGAAAGTCGAAATCTTAACCGCGAATTACCCTATCAGCATGTAGGTAAAAAGTAGGGAAAACCTAATCCCCACGTAAAAACTATTAAATTTTTATATTTATGCCTAATATTCATAAAGATAATGAGCAAAAAACATTTCAAATCATCAGCGTTATTTTCGACAGTCGCAAAAAGCAACGTCGATAAGGAAAAAGGCATAATTCGCGATATAGTAATCGTTCAGGGCGGAATAGATAAAGAAGGAGGCTATTTCGACGACGATTTTCTAAAAGGGCTTATTGAAGAGGGAAATGCCCAGAAAATGGGCGTAAAGTCCCGTTTCGGACACCCGAACATGTGTAGCACGACCTTAGGAACGTATATCGGCAGATACAAAAATTTCAGAGTACGGGAAGGCGATACCAAAAAGGTAGTTGCGGACTTGCACCTCGACCCTATAACAAAAAAAACACAAGTCGAGGGAAAGGGTATAGCGATGTGGGACTACATACTTGAGATGGCGGCGAGCAATCCTGATATGTTCGGTAATTCGATACATTTCACAGCTCAAACCGAAGACGGAACGGTACAGGGCAAAAGCGTCGAGAAGTACGATCTAAAAACATTTATCGCGTCTGATTTGGTAGATAGCCCAGCAGCGACCAACAGCCTTTTCAAGTCGAGTTCAGATTTTGGAGTCATCGCAACTCAATTTTTTAACGAAAACCCCGAAATTTTTGAACTGTTACAAAAAGACAATTCAATTGTCGAAACTTTCATAAAACGATACAAAAATTATTTAAGTAACTCAAAAACCAGTGATATGGGAATATTATCCAGAATTCAAAAGATTATCGGCAACAGTAAAAACCTTGATTTAACTTTAGCCGACGGTAGAATAGTCGTTGTCCTTACAGACGGCGAAACCGCTCAAGTCGGGGACGAGGTTACAGACGAGGAAGGCAAAAAGTTGGAAGACGGAAGTTACACACTTGCCGATGGTTCGGATATGGTCGTTACAGGTAACCGCATTTCCGAAATCAAAAAACCTGACAAGGCGGACAAACCTGACAAAGCCAATCAGAAAGAAGATCGAGCTGCTCAAAAAATCAAGGATTTGACCGAAACAATTGAGGACTTGACTAAGACGGTCGAGTTTTTAGCCGAGAAGTACGCCGACCTTGAAAACAAACACCTCACTTTAGCGCGAAGTGTGAAATCCAAAGATTACGAAGCACCTCCCGCCGAAGATACAGGCAGAAAGCCGAAAGAGGACTTATACAGTCGAATTAAAGAAAAGTTGAACACCAAATAACCAAAAGAAAAAAAAATGGCATTAAACATACACAATACGTTTAAAGACATAGCCTCTGATGAGCGTTTTATACGAGACATCAGAGAAGCGGTAGTGAGTAAGGTTCTTTACGAAGACCCCTCAAAGTTTTTCACCATCGTTCCGGGCATCAAAGGCGGACAACAAATCGCCGCTATGAGGGGTATCGAATACGTTACGCGCGCCTCACAGGGTTGCGGAGGTGATGCCCTAACACCCCAATTCCCCGCTATATCTCAAAAGTGGGAGCCGCAGTTAGCGGAAGTTAAAATAAAATTCTGCTACACAGATTTTTTACAAAAATTCACTCAATGGGGACTGGCGAACGGTTACAACATCAAAAATCTTGGGGAAGCTGATTTTTTCAAGTTCCTTTTAGATTTGATTACCGAAGCCATGAAGCTCGACATGCAGCGCCTTGTTTTATTTGGAGATGAGGACATCGCTACCCAAAATATTTTGGCGAACGCGGACAAAATTCCGTATTACGACATAATCAAAAAAGGTTTGATTCCGACGCTTCAATACTTCAAAACCATTCCGGAGCTGCAAGACAATTTTGTTGAACTTGAGCAAAACGTGAGCGCAAAACCTTTCGAGATTGCAAACGACTACGTGGCGAAAGTGATGGACAAAGTAACTGATACTTACGAGTTCAACGGCAATTTGCTGCTTATGAACTCAATCTTATACAAAAGCTACGCGAAATCATTAAAAGCGTTGGTTTTGAACGGATTGGAGTCCTCTAAGACTGAAATTCAAAATGGTATCAGTACCTTGAAATTCGACGGAAACATTTTGACACCTGTTAAGAACTACGACCGTTGGCGGAAAGTGGACTTCACAAAAAGTAACGGTTCAGTGCATTTACCTCACTTCATGTTATTCACCAACAAAGAATATCTCCAAGTTGGTGTTGATGACGCAGCCGCGCTCGACAACTTGACGCTCGAATACATCGGCGGAAGTGATGAACACTTCTACATCAAAGGGAATTACATGCTTGACTTTAAAATGGTAAATCCTTTTGAGTTCAAAGCAGCTATTTAGAAACCGCTAAAAACAAAATAAAATGGGAGATTGTAACAGAAGATTAGCGGGGCAATTCGTGAGAGAATGCACGCACCGCCCCAAACAAGGCATCGCCGATAAATGGTATTTCAACTACGATGACGTAGATAGAGCCGCATCAACGCTTACGAATCGCGGAACGGTCATTAATCAGCTCGTCCTGAAAAGTGGCGCGAAACTGTACCGCGCGGAGGGTAACACCAAAACAAGCCAAGCCTCACACTCGTTATCAGTATCAGATTTTGGTAACGGTTACATACACACAGACACCTATACTGTACTATACAGAGGCGCGAACGAGCGCGAAAGAATACAGGAATTGGTCGATGGCGCTAAGGTATGTACCCTTATCAAAAAAACAGATAAGGGCGTTTCCGGAGAGCTTGAGTACGAAGTTTTAGGCTTCGAGAGTGGCATGGTCGTTACGGAGGACAACTGGAACAGTAAAGAAAACAGCGGAATTACGACCCTAACAGTTTCTACCGTCGAGGGCGAAGAAGAAGCGACAGGCGCGAAACTCCTAAGTATCGAAGATGCCGAAAACTGGATCAGAAGTAATGAATACGTACCTGAATAAAAAAGACAGGGACTTAATAACATTAATTAAGTCCTTAGATTCAAACGAAATCCTCAAAAACAAGGATAGTGCCGGCAAGTCATACCTCTCCCACGTTTTTTATCTCCATAAAAAATTGTTCGGAGGGGTATGCAGCTACTGCCCTCAAAAAATTAAAACGTATATCCAGCGTATAAAAAATTTTGAAATGAAAAAAACAAAAAACACAACAGAACAAAAATACAAAATGAAAAGCGGGAAGGTGATACATATTCGAGGAACTCATGAGGTTTACTCCGAACACAACCTCACCGATGACGTGGCAATTCAATTATTAGCCGAAAACCCGAACCGAAAAGTGCTATTTGCAAAATTGCCTGAAAATTGGGAAACTGAAATTCAGGAAGTGAAAAATCCTGAACCTGAAAACGCCAAACCCGAAAAATCGAAAGCCAAAGAGGTCAAAAAATAATGAAATCGAGAGTTGTAGAAAGCTATAAAAGAGAAAACGCCGAAGTCTATAATAAGCGACTCGGAATTATCTTTAACGGAAGTGATAATTTGAAACCTATCATTATAGAGAATCTAATTGACCACTCCGCCACAGCTCTCCTTTGTTCAAGTATGTACTCCAGTTTTTTGACGGGAGGCGGCTTCGAGATAGGTTCGCCCGAACTACAAGCGAAAAACAATTTGTGGCAAGAAATTCGCTTAAACGACTTGTTACAGTCTGTCAGTTCCGTAGTTTCAAGGCATAGGGGGTGTTTTATTCACGTTCAATATAACGCCGCCTACGAAAAAGAAAATTTCAAGATAATACCCTATTCTTTGTGCCGAATCGGAAAAAAAGACAGTAATGAATATTCGGGCAAAGTGGTTGTTTCGGAGAAAGGCTGGGGACGATATCTTAGGGCAGGAGACTTAAAAGTGTTTGACGCTTACAACCCTAATCCGCGTGTTATTCAGGCTCAAGTCGATTATGCGGGCGGTTGGAGTAACTATAAAGGTCAAATACTGTTTTTCAAGTTAGATGACAAGCATAACTACCCAAGAAGCTTCATAGAGACCGTTTACGCTTTCGCGGACGTGGAACATCACATGGGCTTATATTACAACTCTACGGTCAAGAGGAGCTTTGAAAACACCACAATCGTTCGACATAGACAGTTCCCAAGCGTCGAAGAGCAAAACCGCTTCGACGAGAACATAAAAAAAATGACAGGACTGGAGAACACAAGTAGTATCATGATTGTCGAAGACGAGTGGGACGATGAGAGGGACAAAAGCGGCAACTTCAAATTTGATACGCTCAAAAATGAAATAGAACCTCAAAAGTACGAACATTTTGAAAACAGTAGTGCGAACTACATAAGGAAGGCGTACAAGATACCTAAGCAACTTGTGGACTTCACACAAGGAAAGCTCGGCGATACGTCAGGAGAAGGGCTAAGAACCATGCAAGCCATTTATAATACGCTAACAGCCGAAGACAGATTAAAAATATCTAATCTGTTTGCAGAGCTTTTCAGGAACTATAAAATTAACATAAATCCCAGCGAAAATTGGGAAATAAAACAGTTTTCTCTACTCCACGATGGAACTACTAATTAACAAAGATATTGCCTCTAAGCACCTTCAAATCGCGATTGGAAGCAACGAAATTGAATTTGCGAAGTACGTGGCGGAAGCTCAAGAGTTAGATTTACGTCCTTTGTTTAATGAAATATTTTTCAACGAAATACTCAAAAACAAAGATACGCTTGAGTGGGAAGGCTTATTTAAAGGAGGTAGCTACGAATATGAAGGTAATACATACAGCCACACAGGCATAGAAAAAGTACTTTCATACTTTACTTACGCGCGATATATCCTAAAATCTAACATAACGGATAGCTCGTTCGGATTTACAATAAAGAAAACACCAAACTCCGAACCGCTACCTTTGCAGGAAAGACGGAATTTTTACAATTCATATAAAAAAGATGCCAATTCGTTTTTTGTAGAAGTACAGAAATACATACAGCGCAATCCAGAAATTTTTGGCGAATTTTGCGATTCAGCGGCAGAATGCGAAGACAGAATAAAATCAAAATCAATAAAGTCAAATTTTAGAATTATACAATAATGCTTGATATTTTTCTTAACGTTTTAGGAGCTATAACTCCTCTTTTTTTAGCGTATTTAGGTTTCCACTTCAAAATTAAATTGAAGCGAATGGAGGTCGATTCAGAGGACAAAAAACAGAAAAGTGAACTCGAATACAACGAGCTTCTCGAAAAGCTCGAACAGATCGAAAACAAAACTACCGAAATGGACAAAATCCTCGAATTGTACATTTCAGATAACAAATTCAGAATAGACTTTAAAAATGAAATACGGATCAGGTCGAGGAAATTATACAGTATTTACGAAAATACTTTGCCGTGTTTCGATAGAAATGTATTACTAAAATGGGCAGTTCTGATCGAAAATTTTGGCTTGGATTTTTTTCATTCCGAACAAAGAAAAGAAAGCGCCGAAAAGCGAAAAGAATATTTAACTATTATCCTAAATTCCTACATAGCCGAATTTTACGATATAGTAGAGTCCGTGCACCCCGAAACGAAAAAGTGGGAATCGCGGCAAATTAAAATTTCAGAATTTTTGAAAGGTATAAACATACACAGCGAAACCGAACACCTGAAAATCACGCTCGTGAAAAACGGTTTAAGTAAAGAGGATATTATAAATCTTTTTGCCGACTACATCATACAGTTCTCAAAAAGTTTAAGTACCGCGTTTCAAAACTGGAATAAACTCATTTAAACGTAAGTACCGCCAGAAATATATTAGAATATCGCTAACAAATCTAATATATTTCTGTTTAACTTATCTACCAATGCCACGTCATAATCGAAATAGGTATCTGTTACCGTCGTTTTACCGTGTCCAAGAGCTTGAGCGATTAAGCCTTTTCCCGCGCCGATGGGAGCTTGTGCGGCAATACCGGCCCACGAGTGCCTTGCGTGGTACATAATCAAACCTTTTATGCCTAAATCCGCCCCTATCACCTTTAATCGCTTATTCAAAAATTTTGTGAGATTTTCGGGATTAGCGTATTTACTGCTAAAGCTCAAAAGCGTTCCGGAGCCTCTATATTTTTCTATTATTTTTCGCGCTTCGGGTTCTACCCTAATATCGTAGAATTTACCAGTTTTATTACGTACATATTCGACCCTATCACCTTTCATTTCTTTAAGACCGTACAAGTCCGAAGTATTAATACCTATCAAATAAAACGAAAGCATAAAAACATCGCGAGCAACTTCAACATTTTTATTATCCGTTTTGTAATCCCGTATTTCCAGAATCGTCCCAAGCGGTAATCTCAAATTTCGAGCCTGACTCTTCGCAAATTCAAAGTTCCGGAAAGGGTACAACTCACTTGACACGTACTCGTCTACATAAATAGCCGCATTAAAGACCGCCCTAATATTTCGTAAATCCAAATTCGCGGTTGCGGCAGTGGACTGCTCAAGCCTCAATTTTTTAAAATCATACAACCACCTTTTATTTATATCAGTAAATTCGAGATGTCCGTAATTCTTTTTTAAAAAATTGGCAGTAGCGCGATATATTCGAGCCGTGTTGCCGTTAATAATTTTTTCAATAAATATCTCGAAATAATCGCTAAAACTAATATTCTTAACCGCACCACCCTTTTTTATGTAATTCGCGATAGCCACAGCGCTCATGCCTCGTACGAGCCGCTTTTCGGCTAACTCATCGATACGCGCCCAAGCCTCGTTCAAAAATTTGGATAATTTAGTATTAACTTCCCTTACATTACCGACCGACTTGCACGAATTTAATATTCGCTCATTCCTGAAATCTTTTTTAAGTACAGCGTATCGCGTGGCAATTTCGGTTTGTTTACCTTTTTGTGATATTATTAAAACAATAGTGTGTGTATTGTCTTTGTTAGCCTTCGATCTTAACCTCAATTTCGCGGTCGCCATAGTCCTTGTTTTTTCCCTGTTTTTTATACCCTAAAAATGCCTCTAATTACTTCAAATTACATTTTAGTATTTTTTCGTGAGAGGGTAAATAAAAAAGGGAAAAACCCTAAGACACAGGCTTTCCCCGATTTACACATTTGTCGGGGTGAGAAGATTTGAACTTCCGACCCCACGCCCCATAGGCGATAATTCCATTACCCCATTGACAATATCCCCAAACCAACACACCCTATTTTTTGTGCAAATGGTTACAAAATAGGCAGCATTCCAGCCGTATTTGTTTTTAAATTTATTGGTCATTATTTGTGTTTTTTTCGGTTATAATATTTTGGTGGTTTATCGGTAGAGACGCAAAATTTTGCGTCTCTACGGGCGTTAATATCATAATATTAACGGAAACAATCCCTGCATTAATCCTTTTTTATGTTGTTTTAATTGTTTTATTTTTTCTGTTTGTGCTGTTATTAAATCATCTAAGGAGACTATTTTTTCTTGTTCTTTTTTGTTTTTCGGAAATGCTATTTCTATATTTTTCAAGTCTGAATTATATAATCTTTTTATAATTCCCCCATCTGATGTTTGCCATTTTATAATAGAATAGCAATAATACAATAATGAATTTATTACATTTTCTTCATTATGCTCTAACCATACAATATTAGAGTCTTGAAAATACGCAGGTAACCCATCATAAATAACTAATCTACCAATTGTACCTGATGCTGAAATTAATATATCGCCTTTATTAGGAAAAGAATATTTCAATTTATATTTTTTATATAATTCTTCAGAAATGAAAGCATCTGCCTCTTGCCCAAATGTACCTATTTTATAAAAAGGAATATTACCCTTACTATTTATTAAAGTAGTTTGAGATTTTAATATTCGCTTACACATTTTAGGTTCTCCAAGATTACCCAACTTCTTCTCTTCCCACTCTCCACAATTTTCAAACTCTTTAAACCGTAATTTAGGCACTTTCTCACCCTCTTTCGGAAAAAGATTTTGCATTAAGCCTTTTTTA
>PDWI01005509.1_pt1 | contig 16447 bp, 20 predicted proteins | sample 1430891 | NCBI WGS metagenome assembly PDWI01 (sample SAMN01162508, study PRJNA174530) | Oral metagenome, whole genome shotgun sequencing project. | biome: Marine environment; feature: Marine mammal; material: Swab sample of the gingival sulcus; isolation source: swab sample of gingival sulcus...
CATTGACGCCAATTTTTCAAAAATTAAGGTACGCAATCTGTGTTTTACATCGGTACTCGCTTTATAAGAGGCTTTCACTGACATACTGCCCGCAAAGGCTCGTACCCCAAGTGCAACGATCAAAATAATGGCATAAAAAATCCCACCACCTAACGACAATGACCCATCAAAAGCCTGTTGTAATGCCCACGCAAAGACCACCGCACTTACAATACCGCCAACCAGTGCAACCCAGTTCCACAGCACTGTAACCGCAATCCATTTTTTGCTATCGGTTACCGTTCTCTCTCTACTCTTTCCAAATAATATGGTATTCTCGATTTTCTTCTTGATGAGAAATTAAAAAACGAGCAAATACATCATCCATTTCATCTTGCTCATTAACTAATCCTATCCATACTTCAGCAAAACTATCAGGATCGATCAACACACCAATTTCTTCTTCCCAGTTATCGCTGGTTTCAACCATTTCTACTGCACCTCGTTCTTCAAATTGAAGATTAAAAAGAAGAATATCAGCAGGATCTAAATTCTCTGGTGCCATTTCTAAAAAAATATCGTAAGCAATATCAATCGCTTCATCTGGTGTTAATCTTATGTTCATTTTTATATCCTTAAAGGGGTAAATTGAGTTTACATTTGTATTATTAGAGCATATTCGTGATACACCTAACTAATCTTAGATACTATATTCATTATACTAATTTTGTCTTATAAAAAAATACCCCAAATGTAGATACTGATGTAGTATTACACCTAAACTTAATATATCTGAAAAAACAAAGTAGCAATCTAACTAATGTAGATTTTTACGACAGCATTTTCTTATCTCCAATTGTATTTATGAATTAAGAAGATACTATCGTTATTTTAATGGTAGTATTAGGACATTATAATACTTAATTAGATCATAACGTAATTTGTGGATAATATTTATCTGTTACGTCAATAAGTTGTGAAAGGTTAATAGGGCAGATATGAGAAATCGATAGCTGGTCAATATTTAATCCTCTTGCTAAAAGATCTTGTTCTAGAACAAATAAATTATCTATTTTGGTAAAAACTTGAGGATAACGTACCGCTTGCAATATACCATCTTGCCATAAAACAAGAGCATCTTGATTTGTGAGGTTAGATAAAATCTTTTCTAAATCGGTCATATTAGATTGAGAACAAGAAAGAGTATAAAGCATAACAATTCCTAAAAAGTTAGTATTTTTTGTGCTTGATTTAGTTTAGTAAGCATTTCAAGCGAGGAGATTTTTTTTGTATTTTGCAAAATAAGATTGTGGTTTTGTAACTGTCTTTGAATAAGTGATTCTTCACAAACAAAACATTCTGTTAAATCATAAAGATCGATAAGTTTAAAAGTTGCAATATGATCTTTTTGTAAAATGAGCGTTGGGTTTTGATTATTAATTAAATTAAAAACACCATCATTTAAAAAACAAATCAGAATTTCATCTTCCTCACAAAAAGCACTAGCTGCCAATAATGCATCTAATCCTTCCCTACTAATTGCTGTACCAAAAGGTGGCTGTGTAAATAAAAAACCAAGTTTATATGTTTTCATTTTAAAATGTAATTAATCTGTCTGCTTTTAGTGTTGCTTGAGTAAATTCACCTAATCCAGCTAAAATAAAACCTTGAGCAAGATTTGTTTGATTAGTTGTGCTTGTTGTTTCATCAACAATACCCCTTCGCTGTGCTGCTGCAATACATAAATGCAGAGAAAGAGAGTGTTTTTTTGCTAATAACTGCCATTTTTCAACTAAATTCACTTCATCCGTTGCAGGAGAAATAAGCTGGTTTGCATTGGTTACGCCATCTTGAAAGAAAAAAACTTGTTCAACACAATATTTTTTTTCAAGTAATTTTTCAACAAACTGGTACGCTAATGCACTTCCTTGCTTGCTAATAGAAGATTTAATGGCAATAACATAACGCATTATTCATTTTCCTGTTTAACCTGACGGATATATAAATACACCGTATGACGAGAAATATTTAAACGCTCTGCAACTTGGTTAATTGCATCTTTAATATCAAAAATACCTTTTTCATAAAGAGATACAACTATTTGGCGATTTTTTGCATTATTCGCTAATTCGCTATTAATTGAAATCTCATCGACAGTCTTCTCAATAGTTTGTGAAACTAAATCTTCTACAGAACTTGCAAAAGTTTCCTCTGATTCTAATTCTTCATTTGGCAAAATAAAACTATTTAAGAACTGAGAAACAGGAACATCTAAATTTAAATTTATACAAAGCAATCCAATAATTCGGTGCTTACTATTACGAATTGGAATAGTATTAGATTTCATTAATACATTTCCTTTCGCTTTCGTAAAATAAGGTTTTGAGCCTTCTTCTTTATTATTCATTTTATGCAAAGACTGTAAAGCTCTATTTGTAATAGGAGAGCCTATTTTACGATTAGTATTATGCCCATTTGCAATATAAATTGCTGAATGTTCTAGTGTTTCTAATGAATGTAATACAATCTCACAATATTCCCCTAAAAGGGCTGCTAAACCATCAACAACAGGGATATAAGATTCAATAATTGCATAATCTTCAAGATCAAAAGGTTGTGAATTTTTTTTCATAATTATAATAAAAATAGGTGACTGATCTCATACAAGATTAGTCACCTTTATGGATTAATTATTTAGCTGGTTTGAAATCTAATAATTCAATTTTAAATATTAAGGTTGAGTTTGCTGGAATATTGCCTGCTGGACGACTTCCATAACCTAACACAGGTGGTAATACAATTTCCATCTTTCCACCTTTTTTAAGCATTGGAATAGCTTCTTTCCAAGCTGGAATTAATTGAGATAATTGAAATTCAATTGGTTCACCACGTTTATATGAACTATCAAAAATAGTACCATCTGTAAGAGTACCTTCATAGTGCACCTTAACAGTATCTTCTACTTTTGGTGATTTTCCTTCACCCGCTTTTTCTATTTTATAAAGTAAACCAGATTTAGTTTGTTTTACCCCTTCTTTTTTTGCATAGCTATCACGGTATGCTTTACCTGCTTTTGTTATTTCTTTTTTCTCAGTTTCTTGCTTTACAGCATATTTTTCTTTTAGATATTTATCTAAAGCACCTAATTTTTCTTTTAATTGATCTTCAGATAACTTTCCAGTGTTATTTAAACTATCTTTAACACCTGCAAGTAATTGTTCTTTATTATAAGTAATAAATTCTTTCTGTACGCTAACTAATTGAGTAAGATTATCTCCCATTGCAAATCCAACCGCATAAGAAGAATCATCTATAAATTTAGTATCTGCTTTTTGTCCTGCAAATACTGATTGTGACATTAAAACTGCTGTTGCCATAACTGCAGCCAAAGAAAGTTTAGTTTTTAACATATTAAAGTCCTTTAATTTTTTAGTTTATTCATTATGCTGTAAGAGCCTATTGTGTACGCCCTCACACCTTAAATACTGAATTGTTTAGCACCAATTTCAACTTAATTTACTATAATAAATAACACTAAAAGGGTTTAAACATAAGGTCGAATAGGATAAAGTATATTCTTTTAATAAACAATAGTCACCATTAAAATGAATACAAATAAACTTCTCGATCATATTGCTGAACTTGAAACAAAAATCGCATTTCAAGAGACTGCTTTAGACGACCTAAACCAAGCTTTAGTTCAACAACAATTTATTTTGGATAAATTACAGATACAAATTCGTCATCTTGCCGAAAAATTAACCAGCACACAACCAAGTAATATAGCATCACTATCAGAAGAAACGCCACCTCCTCATTATTAAAAAAATAGCGGGACGATTTTTATAAAAATTGACAAATTTTTTATAAAATTCTCAATTCACGTTATAATAGAAAACTTATATAAAAAATGAAGGTGAACAATGAAAAAAATAGAAGCTATTATAAAACCTTTTAAACTAGATGATGTAAGAGAGGCATTATCTGATATTGGTATAAATGGAATGACAGTGACTGAAGTAAAAGGCTTTGGACGCCAAAAAGGGCATACCGAGCTTTATCGTGGTGCAGAATATGCCATTGATTTTATGCCAAAAGTTAAATTAGAAATTGTGATTCCTGATGAACTTTTAGAGCCTTGTCTTGAAGCTATTATAGAAACAGCACAAACAGGTAAAATTGGCGATGGTAAAATTTTTGTTTCTAATATTGAACAAGTAATTAGAATCCGTACTGGCGAAGAAAATGAAGAGGCTATTTAATTAATGAGTAATCAAATTAAAAAATCAGGTATTTATTGGATTTGGGTAAGTTTTATTGCATTAGCAGTAGATCTCGTCTCAAAATACATCGTGGTAAGTCATTTTAAACTTTATGAAAGTATTAATATTTTGCCTATTTTTAATTTAACCTATGTTAGAAATTTTGGTGCTGCATTTAGCTTTCTAGCCGATCACTCAGGCTGGCAAAAATATTTCTTTATTACTTTAGCTTTGGTTATTTCAACTGTTTTAATTGTGCTTTTATTTAAAAATAATTATTCAAAAAAATTATCAAACATTGCCTATTCATTAATTATTGGTGGGGCATTAGCCAATGCTATTGATCGTTTTTATAATGGATATGTTATTGATTTTCTCGATTTTTATTGGGATATTTATCATTACCCTGTCTTTAATTTTGCCGATGTCTTTATTATTTTAGGGGCTGGTTTGCTAATTCTTGAAAGTTTTTTAGAAGCAAAGAATAATAATCAAAAAAGAGTCGCTAAATGAAAATTTTATTAGCCAATCCAAGAGGTTTTTGTGCAGGTGTTGATCGTGCTATTTCTATTGTAGAACTCGCCCTAGAAATTCACGGAGCACCTATTTATGTTCGTCACGAGGTTGTACATAATCGCTTTGTTGTAGAAGGATTAAAACAAAAAGGGGCAATTTTTGTGGAAGAACTAAACGATGTGCCTGATGATGCCATTGTTATCTTCTCGGCTCACGGTGTTTCTCAAGCAGTACGAAAAGAAGCTAAAGATCGTGGTTTAAAAGTGTTTGACGCAACTTGTCCTTTAGTAACTAAAGTGCATATGCAAGTTGCAAGAGCAAGTCGAAAGGGAACAAAGGCAATTTTGATCGGTCACGAAGGACATCCTGAAGTTGAAGGCACAATGGGGCAATATGATAACCAAGAAGGTGGGATCTATTTGGTTGAATCAGTGGAAGATGTCGCAAAATTATCTGTAAATCAAAATGAAGATTTAGCTTTTATGACTCAAACTACCCTTTCAATTGATGATACTATTGATGTGATTGAAGAATTAAAAGCAAGATACCCAATGATTCAAGGTCCACGAAAAAATGATATTTGCTATGCAACAACCAATCGCCAACAAGCGGTGCGAGATTTAGCAACACAAGCCCAATTAGTACTTGTTGTAGGATCTAAAAACTCATCAAATTCAAATAGATTAGCCGAACTTTCTTCTAGAATGGGAACGCCTGCAAAATTAATTGATGGAGCTGAAGATATTGATCCTTCGTGGTTGGTAAATGTTGATACCATTGGTATTACCGCAGGTGCATCAGCTCCTGAAGTGCTAGTTCAATCTGTTATTTCACGCCTTAAAGAATTAGGGGTAACACAAATGCAAGAATTAGAAGGTTCACTTGAAAACACCGTTTTTGAAGTACCAAGAGAATTAAGAATAAGAGAGGTAAAATAATGAGTTTTAATCGTTTTAGAATTGAGTGGGAATGCCGCCGTGGAATGCGTGAACTTGATGAAATGATAATGCCTTTTTACAAAAATTATTTTGATACGCTCCCACAAGAGCAACAAAATACCTTTGTTGAAATGCTTAAATTTAGTGATCCTGAACTTTTTAGATGGCTAATGAATCAAGAAAAAGCACCAAAAATTGAAATTCAACAAATGGTTGAATTAATCCAATCGAAACTTGAGGCTTAGAATTTATCAACGTATGGATATTTTTCTAATTTAAAGAGAAAACTTGGTAGTTATAATGAATAATCATTAGAGACTAAAATCTCAAAAGCTATAAAAAATGCTTCTTAAAATAATTTAAGAAGCATTTTTATTTTTGGTAAAATTTAATCTAAATCTAACCGCTTAACCTTTTAAAGATTAACTATTACGCGCTGCACGACGGCGATCTAACTCTGTTAAGAATTTTTTACGAATACGAATAGAAGCTGGTGTTACCTCTACTAATTCGTCATCATCAATAAACTCAATTGCCTGTTCAAGCGTAAATTTAACTGGCGTAGTTAATGAAATCGCTTCATCTTTACCTGATGCACGCATATTAGTTAATTTCTTACCTTGTAAACAGTTTACGGTTAAGTCATTTGAACGGCTATGGATACCGATAATTTGACCTTCATAAACTTCAACAGCGTGATCAATCAATAATTTGCCACGTTCTTGTAAACCAAATAATGCGAATGCAAGTGCTTTACCTGTTGCATTTGAAATTAATACGCCGTTTTTACGCTGACCAATTTCACCTGGTTTTACATCGTCATAGTGACTGAAACTTGAATAAAGTAGACCTGTACCAGAAGTCATCGTCATAAAGTCACTACGGAAGCCAATTAATCCACGACTTGGAATAATGTACTCAATACGAGTACGTCCTTTACCGTCAGTTGTCATATCTTTTACTTCACCTTTACGGATACCTAATGCTTCCATTACGGCACCTTGGTGTTGTTCTTCAACATCCACTGTTACTTGCTCGAAAGGCTCTTGTTTACGATCGTCAATTTCACGGAAAATTACTTTTGGACGAGATACCGCTAATTCATAGCCTTCACGACGCATATTTTCGATTAATACTGATAAATGAAGTTCGCCACGACCAGACACGCGGAATGAATCAGGATCTTCAGTTTCTTCAACACGCAACGCTACATTGTGAACTAACTCTTTGCGTAAGCGTTCTAAAATTTGACGAGAAGTCACGAATTTACCTTCTTTACCACAAAATGGTGAGGTGTTTACACAGAAGAACATTGTTACTGTTGGCTCATCAACGCTAAGTGCTGGAAGTGCATCAACATTGCTGGTGTCGCAAACAGTATCTGAAATATTTAATTCGCCTAACCCTGTAATCGCAACAATATCACCTGCATTTGCAATTTCTGATTCATAACGCTCTAAACCTAAATGGCTTAAAACTTGTCCGATTTTACCGTTACGTTTTTTTCCTTCGCTATCAATAATAGTAACTTGTTGTCCAGGCTTTACACTGCCACGTTTGATACGTCCAATACCAATAACACCTACATAGCTATTATAATCAAGCTGTGAAATTTGCATTTGGAAAGAACCGTTAAGCTCTACTTTTGGTGGCTCAACGTGTTTCACGATTGCTTTGAATAATGGCGTCATATCCGCTTCTAAACTTTCGTGTTCTAAACCAGCAACACCATTTAATGCTGACGCATAAATGATAGGGAAGTCTAATTGTTCATCTGTCGCGTCAAGATTTACGAATAAATCAAAGATTTGATCCACAACCCAGTCAGGTCTTGCACCTGGACGATCCACTTTATTGATTACTACAATAGGTTTTAAACCGTGAGCGAATGCTTTTTGCGTTACAAAACGGGTTTGTGGCATTGGGCCATCAAAAGCATCAACCACAAGTAATACTGAATCAACCATTGAAAGAACACGTTCAACTTCGCCACCGAAGTCTGCGTGTCCTGGTGTATCTACGATATTAATGTGATAGTCGTTCCAGTTAATTGCGGTATTTTTTGCTAAAATTGTAATTCCACGCTCTTTTTCAAGATCGTTCGAGTCCATCACTCGTTCATCAACGTCACCACGAGTAGATTCAAAAGTACCTGATTGTTGTAGAAGTTTATCTACAAGGGTCGTTTTTCCGTGATCAACGTGAGCAATAATTGCGATATTACGCAATTTTGTTATATCTAAATTTTGTGTCATTTTATTATCTTATATGTTGAAATATTACAAATGTTTGTTAAGTACTATTTTTTACGAAACGTACAATTATACCCTGATTTTATTTTAAACAACAGTTATTTTTATTATATCAAGTTTAAATATAGCGGTGAGATCATCAAAATTTTTTACAAATAATTACTTTAATTCAATGATCAAAAAGCCTATTTTCAATTCAATATGTCTTAGCTATTGCTCGATAAATAAAAGTATGAAACAATCTCATCTTATTGAATAAACTTAGTATAAGGCGGTCAAATTGATCGATTCTGATGGATACCGCCCAAATGTAGGTATCGTTATTTGTAATAAAAACGGACAAGTTTTATGGGCAAAACGGTTTGGACAAAACTCTTGGCAATTTCCACAAGGTGGCGTTAAAGAGGGAGAAAACATTGAAACAGCAATGTACCGTGAGCTTTATGAAGAAGTAGGTTTAACAAAAAATGATGTAAAATTACTTTGGGCATCAAAATATTGGCTTAGATATAAATTACCAAAAAGGTTAATTCGTTATGAAGGAAATCATCCTATTTGTATTGGGCAGAAACAACGTTGGTTTTTGCTACAATTAATTAGTGATGATAGTGCTATTATCTTAGATAAAATGAAAAATCCTGAATTTGATGGTTGGCGATGGGTAAGTTTCTGGTATCCTGTTCGACAAGTTGTTTCGTTTAAACGCGATGTTTATCGCAAAGCAATGAAAGAATTTGCACAAATTCTTATTTCAGTAGAATCACAGATTTTAGATAATAAAAAATATACACCTTATAAACGACATCATTCTCGATCTCACTGGAGAAAAAATTAGTGACAGTTAGCCTTTTTCTTGCTTTTTTGGTTTTAGGTGCAATTTCTGGATTACTCGCTGGCTTATTTGGTATTGGTGGAGGAATGGTAATTATTCCTGCGTTAGTTTTTCTATTACCAAAATCTGGTATACCAAATGACTTAGTAATGACTATGGCATTAGGAACTTCTTTTTCAACTATTGTTGTTAATACTTTTTCTTCTGCACAACATCATTATAAATTAGGAAATATATCTTTATCTGTTATTAAAAACTTTGTTCCATCTATGGTAATTATGGGATTATTAACAGCTTCAATCGTTACTGAATTACCTAAGCATATAATTACTAAAGTTTTTGCTCTCTTAATGTCCTACTTAGCCTTAAAAATGTTTTTATCCATAAAAAAACCAAAGCAAATTATAAAACCATTAACAAATTCATCTATGATCATTGCTGGAGGTATTATTGGTACATTAGCAAGTCTTGCAGGTATTGCAGGCGGAGGTTTTACTGTTCCCTTCTTAGAAAGTAGAGGTATTCCATTAAAAACAGCAATAGGAACTTCATCTTTTTGTGGATGCTTACTTGGTTTAACGGGAATGTTAAGTTTTATCTTTTATGGTTATAATACACCTGATTTACCTAAATATTCATTAGGATATGTTTATTTACCTGCACTTATAGGTATTATTTCTGTATCTTTCTTTACATCAAAATTAGGTGCAAAATTGGCTTCTACTTTATCTGTAAATATATTAAAAAAAGCCTTTGCTGTATTATTATTTATTATTGCAATTAATATGTTTTTCAAATACTAATCATTAAAAAAGAGTAATTATGTTAGAAAATTATTTAGTTTATCCAAATATTGATCCGATTATTTTTCAAATTGGTCCACTTGCATTACGCTGGTATGGCTTGATGTATCTAATAGGCTTTGGATTTGCCTATTGGCTCGGTTGCCGCAGAGCAAAACAATCAAACGGTGTTTGGACGGTTGAACAGGTCGATCAACTTCTTTATAACGGCTTTCTAGGTGTTGTTTTAGGTGGACGAATTGGTGATGTGTTCTTCTATAGCTTTGATCGATTTATGGTAGATCCTCTTTATCTATTTAGAATCTGGGAAGGAGGAATGTCATTCCACGGCGGGTTAATTGGTGTCATTATTGTGATATTATGGACGGCTTACCGACAAAAAAGATCATTTTTACAAATTTCAGATTTTGTTGCACCGCTTATTCCTTTTGGATTAGGAATGGGAAGATTAGGAAACTTTATTAATGGCGAACTTTGGGGACGAGTAACAGATGTGCCTTGGGCAATGATCTTTCCTCACGTTGATTTAATGCCACGTCATCCATCACAACTCTATGAGTTTTTCTTAGAAGGAATTGTTCTATTTATTTTACTTAATCTCTTTATCCGTAAGTTTCGTCCAGTTGGTGCTGTGTCAGGTTTATTCTTAATTGGTTATGGCTCATTCCGTTTTATTGTTGAGTTTTTCCGTGAACCAGATGTGTCACTAACTTTAGACTTAGAACTGATTACTCGAGGACAATTACTTTCTCTCCCAATGATTATTGGTGGCATTTTATTAATGATTTTAGCTTATAAAAAAGCTCAATAAAGCAATTTTATCCCTTTTCATTTAAAACATTACTTAATTTCCTTAATTAAAACTAAGAAGTTAAGTAATGTTTTATTCATTGTATTCTCTATTATCTATATTACTTCAATTATTAGCTACAAAAAGATCAAAAATTAGATGAATGTCACATTATTGTAACAAACTGGTTTTAATTATTAATAAATTTTACTAATATATAGCCCTATATTAAATAATTAGGAGGGATTTATGCCCAGAAGAAAGTTAATGTTTGAAACCATTCGATCTTGGCAAAATAGTTTTATTTTTGTTGCAGATGTGGTTTTATTCTTTTTATTACTCAATTTTTTACCTTTTTCACCTGCAGAAAATAAAGGTTTAGCATTATTAGCATTTATTGCTATCTTATGGCTAACAGAAGCATTACACGTTACTGTTACTGCATTACTCGTACCTATTATGGCTGTAGGCTTAGGTATTGTTAATACAAAAGTGGCTCTTTCTGGATTTGCCTCTCCAACAATTTTCCTTTTCTTTGGTGGGTTTGCATTAGCAACAGCATTGCATATACAAAAGTTAGATCGTTTAATTGCAAATAAAATTATGTCTTTAGCAAGAGGTAATTTATTAATCGCTATCTTATATTTATTTGGGGTGACTGCATTTCTTTCAATGTGGATCAGTAATACCGCAACAACAGCAATGATGCTGCCTTTAGCTCTTGGGATTTTAAGTCAGTTAGACAAGGAAGCAAATCATAATACTTATGTATTTGTTTTATTAGGTATTGCTTATAGTGCAAGTATTGGTGGTATGGGAACACCTGTTGGTAGTCCACCAAATGCAATCGTAGTATCTAATTTAAAAATGTCATTTTCAGAGTGGATGGGTTATGGTATGCCAATGGTTATCATTTTACTTCCTTTGATGATGGCAACACTTTATGTATTACTTAAACCTAATCTAAACAAAACATTTGAGCATAAATTTGAAGAAATAAAACTTAATCGTAAACGTATTATTACTTTATCTATCTTTATATTAATTGCTCTGTGCTGGGTATTTGGACGTTATTTAAATCCATTTATTTCAAGTCTAATGGGACTTGAAGGTAAAATTGCAAAATTTGATGGTGTAGTTGCTTTATTTGCCGTAGTCTTGGTTTGTATGACTCGAGTGGTAACTTGGGAACAAATTCAAAAGAATACCGAATGGGGCGTGTTAATGCTCTTTGGTGGTGGTATTACACTAAGCTCTGTTTTAGGCAAGACTGGTGCAAGTAAAGTACTTGCTGATGGAATTGTATTTATGATGGAAGGCGGACACTTTTTCTTAGTAGGGCTACTTGTTGCTGCTTTTATTATTTTCTTAACAGAAATAGCATCAAATACAGCAAGTGCTGCATTATTAGTACCACTCTTTATTTCTATTGCAGAAGCGTTAAATATGCCAGTTGTTGGGCTTTCATTAATTATTGGTCTAGGAGCTTCTTGTGCATTTATGCTACCTGTTGCAACTCCACCAAATGCAATTGTATTTGGAACAGGTATTATCAAACAGCGTGAAATGCTTAAAGTTGGTCTATGGCTCAATATTATGTGTATTTTTATTATTGCAACAGTAGCTTATTTATTCTGGCTATAAAATAATACATTATCAAACAAATAACAAAGGGAGCATATTCAATGCTCCCTTTACTATTTCTAACTATTTTGTCTACTATGTCCTATTTTCTATATATTAATAATCCAAAACTAATTCTAATAATTTCACACCTAAAAATGCAATACTAAATCGCTGTTCATCAAATACTGACCAAAACTGTATTTCATTTTCATTCTTCACCAATAGCTGGCTAATTTGAAATGTATTGATTTCTTCATCTTCACCATTTTTTACTGGCGTAATCACGCTTTCTTCATTAAACGTAAGCCAAGGTTGCTGTTTCCAATTTTCACTTAATTCTACCGCATTAATAGCATATTCAGATTGTACACTCACCATTTGTGAACTTCCATAAAAAACTGGAACTTGAACACTATGAAAAGTAGTACAAGCGGTAAAATTTGGTATTACTTTTGCAAGTTGTAGCATAAAGGCTTTAGAAAAAGGTACTACCCCTTCTTCATCTTGCACATTACTTGGTACAACATCAAAAGCGACTCGAGCAACCTCTGTATCTAATGGAATACCATTTAATAGCTGTGCAGTTTGACCTGCTAATTTTTGTACCTTTTCTTCACCAAAATAGGCAGTTGAAACTAATGAAGTTACAAAAATATTCTGAATTGGCTGGTTCATTAAAGGGTTAATAGCCAAAGCTAACTGGCTAACTTGCGGGTTCGCCAGTGCAACAATATTATGCTCACGAAGATTCATTAAATCTTCATCATTTACACTTGGCACAACCACTGGAATATTGCTAATTAAAGCTGTAATGCCATATAAATCTAGTACTATGCAACCAGACTGCACAATTTTAGCTAATAATTCCGCATTAGTTGGGTTACCTGCAAATAGCACATAATTAAACTGTGACCAATTAACATCTTTTAATTTTAATTGCTCTACACTACTATTATTAAAACGTAGTGATTGCTCTTCACCAAACTCTAATAATTCCACAGCAACAATACGATCAAATCTTACTGAACTCTCTTCAAGTTCATTTAACAATTTCTCTGCTGTATGAAAATCACTGGCAATAGCCAATTGAATATCTGACATAAATTATTCTCTTTAAAATAAAATTCCATTGCCTTAGAAAAACTAAGGCAATGGATATTAATCATTAATCTTAAGGATTACGCTTAAATTTAGAGAAATCAGGTGTACGTTTCTCGTTAAAGGCGTTACGTCCTTCTTGCCCTTCCTCTGTCATATAGAATAACATTGTAGCATTTCCAGCTAATTCTTGTAATCCTGATTGACCATCACAATCTGCATTTAATGCCGCTTTTAAGCAACGTAATGCAATTGGGCTATTACATAGCATTTCACGACACCATTTTACCGTTTCTCTTTCAAGATTTGCATAAGGAACAACTGTATTGACTAAGCCCATCTCTAATGCTTCTTGAGCATTATACTGACGACATAAAAACCAAATTTCACGCGCTTTTTTCTGACCAACAATACGAGCCATATAACTCGCTCCCCAACCACCATCAAATGAACCAACTTTTGGCCCTGTTTGACCAAAAATTGCATTTTCTGCTGCAATAGTCAAATCACACATCATATGTAAAACATGACCACCACCAATAGAATAGCCTGCAACCATTGCTACTACAGGTTTTGGACAAGTTCGAATATCTCGTTGGAAATCAAGTACATTTAAATGATGCACTCCACTGTCATCTTTATAACCACCGTAGTCACCACGCACTTTTTGATCACCACCTGAACAGAAGGCTTTTTCACCTTGTCCCGTTAAAATAATCACACCTACTTTTTCATCAAAACGTGCATCTGAAAATGCTTCAATCATTTCTTTTACCGTTTGAGGACGAAACGCATTGCGAACTTCTGGACGATTAATTGTTATCTTAGCAATTCCTTCTGGTGATTTATGATATAAAATATCAGTATATCTATCACTATGATCTTGCCATTCAATAGGTGCATAAAGTGCATCATTATTTTTCATTTATTATTCCTTTTTAATTTTATATAAAAAAATCGAGCATTAAATATCTACCAACCTAACGCTCTATTTGCTATCCAATCTTTACCTATTTTACAGAAATTTAAACCGATAAGCCCTAATGTTCTCGCTAATTGAACAGGTAATAGCTCACAAGTAAAAATAGAGATTAATCCACTTGTTGAGTTAATAATTTTAGTTTGATCTTTTAAACGGTTCTTTTCAAATTGACTAAGTAAGCTATAACGACCAATATCTTCATTTTTATTAAAAGAGTCCGATAATAATGTTGCTAACTCAAATAAATCTCGCATTCCCAAATTAAAACCTTGCCCAGCGACAGGGTGTAATAATTGTGATGCGTTTCCAACAATAGCAAGACGATGATGAATGTGAGATTCTGCTTTTTGAGAAGCTAATGGATAGCTAAAGCGGTGACTTGTTTGCTTAAATTTACCTAATTGATAGCCAAAGTTTTGCTGTAATTTCTCTAAAAATTTATCATCAGATAAATTCATTAGTGCTGTGGGATCATTCACACACCAAACTAAAGACATTTGATCTTTTATTTTTGTATTTCCTATTAAAGGAAGAAGAGCTAAAGGACCTTGAGAAGTAAAACGTTCAAAAGCTTTATTTTGATGTGGCTGTGAAAGTTCGATATTAGCAATAATTGCAGATTGATTATAATCTTTTAATTGCACTGTTTCTACACCACAGGCTTTTGCTACTTGTGATTGAATACCATCTGCTGCAACCAGTAATTTTGTTTCTAATTTATTATTAGAATTTAAAATGAGTGTACAATAATCTTGCTCTCTATCTATCTGAGTAGCAGTATCAGGGCAGAATAAGTGAATATTAGAGTGGTTTTGAATAATATTTGTCAGAATTTCACCTAATTTAGCAAGTTCAACAACTACACCAAGTTGTGGTAAATTCATTTCTGTCGCAGTTATTGTTGTTTTTCCCAAATGACCTTGATCAGAAACATAAATTTCTTGAATTGTTGTACTAATATCAGTGACTATCTTCCCTAAATCATCACCAACAAGCGGTTTGATTTTAGATAATTTTTGTAAACTACCTTGTGCAAGTGCAATACTTCTTGCATCAAAACCACCTTGCTGACTAAAATCTGGTTTATATTTCTCAATAATCGCAATTTTTATTTTATGCTGTGTAAAACTACTTAATGCCAATGCTAAAATAGAGCCTGTCATTGCTCCACCAACAATAACAACATCAAATTTCTGTGTCATATTTTTACCTCAATTTTTATAAAAGGTTAAACAGAGAAAGGATATTTGATTGCATCATAACTTTCGTAACCTTCAACACTAAAATCATCTAAAGTTACCCAAGTTTCTAGATCTTCTAGTGTTTTAATTTTAGTGTTAATCTTTAATTTAGGTGTCTTCAAAGGCTTTCTTTTAAGCTGAACATCTCGCATTAATTCAAGCTGATCTTCATAAATATGGGCATTTACAATTTTATGATAAACCTTACCCGCTTTATGACCTGTAATTTGAGCCATTAAAGCCAAGAAAGTATAACATTGAACCATATTCCAGTTTAATCCTAAAGGAACATCTGCAGAACGCTGTGTACTATTTAAATAAAGGGTATCACCAAGTAATGAAAAATGATGAGTATGCAAACAAGGGCGTAAACAACCTAAATGAAAGGCACCTGGATGATAAAAAGTATAAATTTCGCCTCTATTATCAATTCCATTTTTTAAATCATCAACAATTTGACGTAACAAATCGACTCCCCCTTTTCCGTCTGCCTTAGGAAAATTTCGACCAATAGCACCATAAACTAATCCCATATCATCTTCACCTTTACGATGCGGATTAGCAAGCCATTGTTCATTTTGATTTGCGTTAGCATCCCAAGATTTGGTCCCTAATTGACGAAAATCAGCTGCATTATCATAACCTCGAATATAACCTAATAATTCAGCAATAGCAGCTTTATAAAAGCTTTTCCTTGTTGTTACAAGAGGAAATTCACTTTTTGAAACATCATAAGTTAAATCAGCATTAATCACCGTCAAACAGCGTTTACCTGTTCTTTGATTTTCTACCCATTCACCTTCTTCAATAATTCGCTGACATAAATCTAAATATTGCTTCATATTCTTATTTATCCTATGATTTTACTTGAAGTAGAATAGTATCAGATTTTTATGAAAAGAGGAAAAATAATAAATCTTACTTAATAGTTTTCTTAAAATACTTACTACTTTTCTTATCTATCTTACTCTCTTCCTCTTTTCCAAACACAAAAAAGCCGTAGTCATTATAACTACGGCTTTCCTTCGCATTAAAACCTGATGGTGTCCTACTCTCACATGGGGAAACCCCACACTACCATCGGCGTTACAACTTTTCACTTCTGAGTTCGGTATGGAGTCAGGTGGT
>PDWI01005438.1_pt1 | contig 16446 bp, 16 predicted proteins | sample 1430891 | NCBI WGS metagenome assembly PDWI01 (sample SAMN01162508, study PRJNA174530) | Oral metagenome, whole genome shotgun sequencing project. | biome: Marine environment; feature: Marine mammal; material: Swab sample of the gingival sulcus; isolation source: swab sample of gingival sulcus...
ATGTGATGAATTTGTTTCCCGGCTGCCTGATGGTTACAACACTCAAATCGGAGAAAATGGTGCCCGTCTTTCCGGAGGAGAGCGGCAGCGTATCTCTATCGCCAGAGCAATATTAAAAGATGCACCGATTATCCTGCTTGATGAGGCCACGGCCTCTTTAGATGCGGAAAATGAGACTAAAATCCAGCAGGCATTGTCCGAGTTGGTAAAAGATAAAACCGTATTGATGATTGCCCACCGTATGCGTACAGTTTTAGGTGCCGATCATGTAGTGGTTATTCGTGACGGCAAGGTGGTAGAAAGCGGTGCCCCTGCCGCATTATTGCAGCAGGATGGTTTTTTTGCGGCGATGAATAATTAGGTGCTGACGAGATTTGCAATATATTTTCCTATATTGATTTAGACCAAAAGAAACAAGTAAGCCGCTCTTTCTGAAAACCGCAAGAAACGTATCGAAACATTTAAAGAAATTGTTCTACGTGTTCATGATGGCGAATCGGTTGATAGCGTTCGGGAAGAGTTCCATGCCCTGCTTAAAAATGTGCCGCCACCAAAAATTGGCGCTATGGAGCAGCAGCTTGATGCAGGTAGTGCCCTGTCAATATCTCTCGACCATATTGGAGTATCCTGCAAAAAGTTTTTCTCAAAAAGTATTTATTAACGATACAGAAAATGTTATCTTCTTGCGAATTTAGTTTTTTTGGGGAAATATCATTGTGGGACTGTTTATGGTAAAGATGTCCTTTCATTTGAAAGTTGTGCTAATTGCTGCAGGACTGGTGTTGTGTAGTGTTCTGCCATCCCTGCTTGCAACAACTTTGGAACAGAAAGGAGACAAGCATGATAGTTTGCCAAGAAACCTTCAACAGGAACCTTATTAAAGACAGGGAGAAAATATCTCTATGAAGCTATCAATGGCAAAAATACCCTTTCAGGGAAAAGCTGTGCTGGTCATTGCGGGGTTTATGTTGTGCAGTACACAGCCCCTGCTGGCGGCAACATCCGAGCAGAAGGTGGAAAAACCACTTCGGCAGTCGATTGCGACCAGGCAGGGCACACAACAGGCAGTGGATAAATGGCAGGCTGACCGGGGCTCTCTTACTGCGCAGTTTGATGCCCTTACCAGTGAGACGGCAAATCTTAAATCCTATAGGGATGCGTTGCAGAGCCGGGTAGAGAAAACACAGCAGCGCCTTGATACCAAGCAAAAGCAGCTTGTCGAGACCGAAAAAATCAGCGAGGAGATCACCCCCTTTCTTGGTGAGCTTCTTGACCAGCTACGGCAGGTGATAAATGAAGGCCTCCCTTTTCTTGTTGAGGAGCGGAAGAAGCGTCTTGTCAGGATGGAGGAGATGATGGATGACCCAAAAACCTCTGTCGGTGAAAAGTATCGCCGTTTAATGGAGGCTTTACAGATAGAGGCTGAATATGGCTTTACCACCGAGGTATACCCGCAGGAGATCAGTTCTCCCTCAGGGAAGGTTCAGGTTGAGGTCTTTCGTCTGGGACGTTTAAATCTTTTTTATCTTGGTCTTGATGGCCGGAGCTGCGGTTTTTATGATGAGGCGTCTGCGTCGTGGCAGACTCTTGATGATAGCTGGCTACGCGAAATCTCTACTGCCATTGCAATGGCCCGTAAGGAAAAGCCTGTGAGTTTCGTCAATCTTCCGATAGGCAGGATTGGCAAGATAGCAACCATACAACAGTAAGAGAGAAGAGATGAAATATTTATCAGCATTGATTGTCATTTTATTTGCCACCACCTCTCCTCTTATCGCAAAGGAAGCACGGGTTTCTCCGGCTCAGGCCGACCAGAAAAGAATGGAACTGGCCAAAAAGGCCCAGGCGGAAAAGGCTGCGGCAGAGCGGGAAGCAGAGGAGACTACAGCTATCATTCGTAGTGATCGGGCAAAGCTTGAGGCCAAGGTCAGGGAGCTGGAAAAGCTCAAGAAAGATCTGGATGCTGCTATCTTGCGGCTTCAGAAAAGAGATCAGCAGCTCGCCATTGATGAGAGTGAAGTTGATAAAAAATTACTGGAAACTGATGGTATGGTCAGGGAACTGGTTGGTCAGATACGGATTAACGCCAAGGATCTTGATGAACTTGTCAGTCAGACACCACAGTATGCGCTGGGCCAGGATGCTTCCCTTTCCTTCCTTTCTGCTGTAGCTGGAGATGAGAAATTCCCGGGTATGACCGATGTGCGGGCAATGGATACTGCATTACTTGATATTATTCATCGCAGTGAAGAAGTGAGTGTGGAGCAGGTGGATATTATTGATCGTAGTGGCAAGAGTGTTGATGTGAAGGCTCTCTTTGCTGGTCCTTTCACTGCAATCTACAGGGCTGGGGAGGAGAGTAATTTTCTTGGTTTCACCCCTGGTAGCCGACAGCTTTATGCGCTTACCAACCTTCCCCCTTCTGCGATGCAAAAGAGTATATCCGCATATATTGAAGGGGAAAGTATTGCGATGCCTGTGGATATAAGCAGGGGCGGCGCCCTGCGGCAGATTAAGCATCATCTTGATTTTACAGAGCAAATACGCCAGGGAGGGCCGATTGTTTATCCCATCCTTGCTCTTCTTGTGCTTGGTTTGCTTATTGTTCTTGAACGTAGCCTGTATCTGTTACGCAATCGTCAGGCGAAACCTCCGCTTATCTCCTATCTGCGCAAGTTGGCCGCAGATGATGACTGGTCTGGAATGAAAAAACTCTGTGCCAGTGCCAAATGGGCAAAAAAACCGATGGGGCGGGTGCTTGGTGCTGGCCTTGCAGTTCGTACCCTTGCTCGTGAAGATGTGGAGAATGCGCTGCATGAGGCGATTTTATCGGAGGTTCCGAAGCTGGAAAGAGGGCTTTCCACGTTAAGCATGTTTACCGCCATTGCTCCGCTGCTCGGGCTTTTGGGGACGGTAACCGGGATGATTAATGTCTTTCATGTAATAACCATTCATGGTGCCAGTGACCCCCGGATGATGTCCAGCGGTATATCTGAGGCATTGGTGACTACCATGCTTGGCCTCTCTGTGGCGATTCCTCTCATGTTGCTGCATAATATGGTAAGCCGGGGTGTTGACCATATTATTGACGATATGGAGGAGCAGTCGGTTTCACTGGTGAATCTGATCTTTAAAGAGAGATCGAGAACAGCGTCATGATGAGGATTATTGATAGCCAGCTTCACGCTCTGACGGTTTATTTTCAGACGGGCGGTCTGGTAATGATTCCCCTGCTGCTGGTCAGTCTGTTTGTCTGGCTGCTTATTGCCCAGCGCTGGCTTTATCTGCGGCGAATGGGGCGTAATTTGCTTGGCAACGAGGTGGCATGGCGGCATATTTGTGATAATACCCTGCCGCCGCAAGGGGGGATTATTGGTCTGTTAACCCGTCGTTTTATGGCTGAAAGGAGTGGGGAACGGGAGCTTGATCGGCGTATTCTTGATGAGGCAGTTATCAGCAGCCGCAGGCCGTTGAATAGCTATCTTAGTGTTATCGGCACTCTTACAGCAATGCTGCCGCTTCTCGGTCTTTTAGGTACGGTAACTGGAATGATGAACACCTTTGAAGTAATGTCTCTTTTTGGCACTGGTGATGCGAAAGGAATGGCTTCCGGGATTTCCGAGGCTCTTATCACTACAGAGACAGGCTTGATTATGGCAATTCCTGCAATGTATATGAAAGATGTCCTTGAACGGCAGGCAGAAAATCTGGAAAGAAAAGTTGTTGGTGTCAGCCATTATCTGCGCCGCAGATTGTGATGGTGCTATTGTATTTTAAGGAAATTTCTCCATTGAAGTAATAAAAAAGGTTGAGGGACTATGCTCAATATAAGCGCACAACGCAGACGCAATAGAAAAACGCCTGGCCTGGACATCTCTTCTCTTATTGATATGGTGTTTATCTTGCTGATATTCTTTTTGGTAAACACTTCTTTTGTCAAGGAGACCGGAGTTACTGTTTCGCGGCCAACGGCATCGACTGCCAAGGTGGAAAAAAAGAGCGCTATTCTTATTGCTGTGGATACTGAAGATCGTATCTTTATGGAAAATCGGGAGATAGATGCACGTGCGGTGCGAGCCAATGTAGAGCGGGCGCTGGCAGAAAATCCTGAAGCGGCGGTTATTGTTGTTGCTGACAAGGCAAGTAGCACCGGAGTTGCGATCAAGGTTATGGATGGGGCGCGCCTGGCAGGGGCGGCATCGGTATCGTTGGCGGCAAAGCGTCCCGCGCAGAGATAGGCAGAAGATTATGAGTGAGGCAACAGTAAAAAGCATGGACTGGGGCGGGGCGTTACTGCTTGCTCTTGTAGTGAATCTTGTTCTGTTTCTTGTTATGCCTGCTCTTATTGCGGTGCATTCAGGGGGGGCTGAATGTAAGGAGTTCGATTTGTCTGTGACCCTGACCAAGGTACGGCAGGAACAGAAGAAAGAGAAAAAGGAGAAGCCGCCGGAACCACCCAAAAAGAAGCCCACTCCGCCGAAACCTCCGCAAAATCTTGCGATGCAAAGGCCGAAACTTTCCCTGCCTTTTGAATTAAATCAGCGGCTACCTGCTGCTCCTGGCGGCTTGGTTTTACCTCCTATTGATGCATCCCTGCCACAGGGGGGGCTCAGTGGTATATTTTCAGTGGGTGATCTGGATGGACAGCTTATGCCGTTGGCCCAGTTTCCACCAACCTATCCCTATGGTGCAAAACGCCGGCAAATTGAGGGATGGGTTCAGTTGCAGTTTATCGTTAATGAACGGGGAGTGGTGGAGGATATCCGGGTGATTGCCGCAGAGCCGGAAGGAGTATTTGAAAGCGCTGCCCGGCAGTCGATTTCCCGTTGGCGGTTTAAACCCGGCACGATTGGCGGCTCACCGGTAAAAACCAAAGTGGAGCAGACAATTAAATTTACTCTTGATTAACCAGAGTTTTCTATGAAACGCATAATATTTTCCTCTTTTCTTGTTATTCTGCTCTATATTCCGTCTCTGCTGGCGGCCGATTATCCTCCGGTTGTTGGGCTTGCTCTCTCCAAGGCAGTGCCTTTATTCAAGGAAAAGCAGTATGATAAGGCTGCTGCCATTTTACAGGAAACGCTTGGCAAAAAAGCCGGTAAGCATAAAGAGATCTACCGCATGTTGGGGAATTGCGCGATGTTACAGGGGCAGCTTTCCCAGGCGGAAAAATTCTATCAGGCAGGAATTGCTCTTGATAAAAACGATCCTGTTCTTTGGCTTAATTTAGGTAAAGCGCAGTACGAAAGCAAGCATCCCGAACAGGCGGCATACTCTTTTCGGACAGCATGGGAGAATCAGGATAAAAACAAACGCCAGCCGGAAGTCTTGTACTATAGCGCTGCTGCATGGTTGATGGCAAAAAAAAGTAAAAAGGCTCTGGACACCTTTGATATCCTTTTTGCCACATATCCGGCAAAGACAATTAAGGTAGAGTGGCGGGAACACTATATTCATGCGTTAGTGGATGATGGGCAGATAAAAAAGGCGCTGCCTCTTATCCGACAGATGATTTCTGTGGTAGAAGGGAAGAAAAAAGAGCGGTGGCAGGAGATCTTGTTGGCTCAGTATGTGGGATTAAAGATGTATGGCAAGGCGAGAGCCTTTGCACGGGGGTTAACTGATCAATATCCCGGCAAGGCTAAATGGTGGAAGGCTCTCTGTCATGTACAGCTTGCCTGCGGCAAGATGGAAGATGCTTTGGCAGCCCTTCTTGCATATAGTTATTTAGCGCCATTAAACGAGAAGGAGCAGTCTCTCCTTGCCGATCTTCATCTTGAAGCGGGAACTCCAGTAAAGGCAGCGCCGCTTTACAGAAAGGTTTTACAGAAAAAATATAGCAGAAATATTTTGCAGCGGCTGGTTATCAGTCTCTATCGTCAGGATGATATTGATGGTGCTCTTAAGGTATTGAGCCATTATAAAAAAGAGGTAGCGCAGGCGAAGGATCTTCTGCAACTGGAAGGAGAAATATATTACGGCAGAAAAGAGTTTGCTGCTGCGGCACAGGCCTATAGCAAGGCAGCAGTTCTTAAGGGGCGTCATCAGGGGCAGTGCTGGTTAATGGCTGGTTATGCAGCGTTACGAGGGGATGATCTCTTTCGGGCAAAACGTTATTTAAAAAAAGCCGCCAGTTTTCCCAGGCAGAAAAAAAGTGCAACAGGAGCATTGCGTATGGTTGCGGCACGGCAACTTGAACGAGAAGCTAATAGCTGAGAACTACAACGATAAATCCCTTCAGGTGAAAAAAGTCGGGCGTCTGATAAATCTGTTTTATCAGACGCCCGAAGTTTTTATCTACTCTTTCCAGTTTTTCCAAGCATTTTTATCAAGATTAAGATCGCTGAATTTATCAGGGTCAAAAACTGGACGATCCTTACCTTCCTTGAGCTGTTGTTGAAAATCTGCCAACACTCTGGTGAAGGTGGGGAACAGCATTAGCAATGCGATAAGGTTTACCAGTGCCAGTACACCCATCAGCGGATCAGAGAAGAAGAATACCGAAGTCGCTCCCGGTGCTACTGCACCAAGAAATACCAGGCCGATAGTGGCAATCCGCAGAATAAAAACTGCGGCGGATTTACTGGTCATAAAGGTAAGACCGTTTTCTCCAAGGAAATAATTGTAGATAATGGAGCTAAAGGAGAAAAGTAAAATGGCCACAGTAAGGAAATACTGCGCCCAACCACCTACATGACTGGCAACTGACTGCTGAGTAAGGGCAATGCCGTCAATCCCTTCTGCTCCCGGCTGGTAGACATTGCCAAGAAGGATAACAAAGGCAGTACAGCTACAGATGAGAATAGTATCAATGAAAACGGAAAGTGCCTGGGAAATTCCCTGACCAATGGGGTGTTTTACCCGTGCAGTGGCCGCAACATTGGAAGCAGAACCAAGCCCCGCTTCGTTAGAGAAGAGCCCACGCCGCATCCCTTGCGCAATGGCCGCACCAATACCGCCGCCGACAGCTTGCTTGAGACCAAGAGCGTTTTGTATAATATCGGAGATAACAGCCGGCAGTTGACCAATATTCATCAGAATAATCAGCAACGAGAGACCAACGTAGATAAATGCCATTATCGGCACAATAATATCAGAGGTTTTGGTGATACGTTTCAGTCCACCAAAAAGGATAAAGGCGGTAGTTGCCGCCAGAAATATTGCGGTATAGAGTCGGTCTATCCCCATGCTGTCAAGCGCTGCCCCTGCAACGGTATTTCCCTGAAAGGCATTAAAACCAAGGGCGAAAGAGACCATCAGGCAGAAGGCATAAATATTGGCAAACCAGCGATAGTTTTCTCCAAGACCGTAGATAATGGTCTGCGCAGCTCCTCCCCGATAGACGCCTTCCGCATCCTTGCGTTTATAGACCTGGGCCAGAGTACATTCAACAATACTGGTTACCATACCGATCAGTGCCGTCATCCACATCCAGAATACAGCACCAGGTCCGCCCAGGGTAATGGCCACCGCAACTCCTGCAATGTTGCCACCACCAACACGACCACCGATAGAAAGGAAAAGGGCCTCTCGTCCGGAAATGGCATCAGGGTCATCTGGCTTGTATTTTGGATTAAGGACCCGAAACATACGCCCAAAAAAACGGAACTGGGCAAAATTTGATGCAACGGTGAAAAAGAGACCATAGATCACCAGAAAAGGAATGAGCGACCAGCCCCAGGTGAAATCACCAATGGCACCAAACAACGATTGAAGAAATTCCATATAACCTCCTGTCTGAAAGTATTACTTGTGATAACCAGAGGCAGCATCTTCCCTGACGGTAAAAGGCCCGCTATTGGAACAACTCCTCCAGTTTCCCTTTATTTTTGTCTCCTGCGGAGAGAAAATATCCCGACAGAATACCATTTTTTTTATTTTTCCATAACATTTTTTAATCTCCGTTGTTATCTATTCATTGAGGATGTCAATTTTGAAAGGGAACTGCTTTTGGGTGTGTCTTTATCAACTCTTTTCTGGCAACAGCCGTATTATCTCTTTACAGGTGGCGGAGGTTCCACCTCGTTTAGTGGCAAGATATTTTTCTATTGCAAGGAGATTTCTTTTCTTGTCTTCTTTTTGTTCAATGCGGTGTAACATTGCTGCTGTTAATTCCTTACTGTTGTTAACTTCCTCAATAAAGCCAAGTTGTTGTGCCCTTCTTCCAATCCATGCAAAATCGTGCCAGCAAGGGCCGGTAACAGGGCGGATTCCGGCAACAAGCGGTTCTATAAGGTTGTGTCCTCCCCTGGGGCAGAGAGAGCCACCAACAAAGGCAGCTTCTGCATACTGATAAGCCGCTGCCTGTTCGCCAAATTGATCCCAGATGATAACGCTGCCAGCAGGGGCTGGTTCTGTGTATAGCGAGGAACGAAGAAGGCAGGGGATACCAAGTCTTGCCGTCTTTTGTCTTATTTTTTCTGCTCGTTCAATATGTTTCGGAAAGAGCGCTATTGACAGTGCTGGATGTTTATGCAGTAACTGATATATGCAGTTGATGATCTGTACCTCTTCTTCCTTTCTGATTGAGCCAAAAACAAGAAATGGGGTGTTTGCAGGCAGGATTTTTTGTATGTCTCCTGTTTTCTCCTGTGGCCGGGGAATGGCATCAAACTTTAGGTTGGGAATAATTGCAACTCGTTGGCTGCCAACAAGATTACCAAATCGTTTCGCATCTTCCTGCGACATTGCCAGCACTCTTTGTGGACCGAATCGTTGAAAAAATGAGGAAATTTTGCGATAGGCACGATAGCTTTTATTTGACATTCTGCCATTTATGATCATCACCGGAATATTTGCTTTTTTTGCATAAACAAGAAAAGCGGGCCATAACTCTGTCTCAACCAGTATTGCAATGTCGGGCTGAAAGTGGTGGAAGGCCTTTTCCATTATAGATGGTGCATCCAGAGGGAAGGCACTGATGCTAAGGTTTATATTGTTCTTTTTTAAGCTATTTTTCTTTAAGATTTCAATCCCTTGAGGGGTTGTTGCGGTGGCGAGAACACGTAGAGTGCAGCCCTCTTTATCTTTTTTTATAATTTTATCAAGAACGTTTAATACCATGACGACAAGGGCTGCTTCTCCTCCAGAAGCAGCCTGTATCCAGATATCAAATGGTCCCTGTGGTGCTTGTTGCAGGGTGCGTTGATTCCAGCACTGCCCCATGCGAGGAGAGCGGCGCAACAGAGGGATAGCGAGTTGCCACAGGGTATTATAGATGGGGGAAAAGTAGTTAACCACGGTTAGTTATAAGTAGAATTGCAGGCTTTTTTATCACCAGTGATTGTACTGGGGGGAGCTTCTTTTGTAAAGTGGTAGATCGGTGGAGTGTGATGAATTATCTTCTTGCAAAAAAGAGAGTAAAGAGCTATCGTCAACGCGCTTTCTTTGGGGAAACCTCTTGATGAATTTTCCTCGCTTTTCTGGTTGATAGCCGGGGATAGAACTTCCTTTCACGATCGTTATGAGCCGACTACAGGCAAATTTTGTTCTTCTTGTTGTATCCATGATCTGGGGAGGTGGTTTTGTTGTTCAACAGGTAGGAACAGGAGAACTGGGGACAATTGGTTTTACGGGTGCCCGTTTTTTGCTTGGCGCCTTGACGGTATTTCCCTTTGCTCTTCGTCAATATCTTCAAGGGCCCCAAAAAAGACAGGTGCTGACAGTTTCGCACTGGCTTTTTATTGTTCTGGTTGGTCTTGTCCTCTTTACTGCTGCTGTCTTGCAGCAATATGGTATCTTTCATACAACTGTTGCCAACTCCGGTTTTTTAACGGGTCTTTATGTGCCGTTGGTTCCGTTATTAACCCTTCTTCTTTTTCGCAAACCTGTTCATTGGATAGTATGGCCAGCGTCGCTACTCTGCTTTCTCGGAATCTGGTTGCTTGGTGGTGCTCAACAGGCCTCTTTTGTTAAAGGGGATTGGTGGGTGATGGCAAGTAGTGTTTTTTGGGCGTTGCATGTTATTATTGTCGGAGCGGCAGCGCAGCGAACAAAAATGCCGCTGGTTGTGGCAGTGGTTCAGTTTACTGTTTGCGGCCTTTTGGGAATTTTTACCGGGATTTTTTTTGAGGGGGCGGAGTTTGTTCATTTTATATCTGCCTGGAAGGGAGTCTGCTATTCGGGTATTTTTTCGGTAGGAATGGGATTTACCTTGCAAGTGGTAGGGCAGCGATACACCGCTGCCACAGATGCTGCGATTCTTTTGAGTGCAGAGTCCTTTTTTGCTGCATTTGCCGGAATGATCTTTTTGGCTGAGAGCTTAACAGTTGTACAGGTTGCCGGAGCAGTATTGATTTTTTTCTCTGTCCTGGCGGTTGAAGTGCTGCCCTTGTTACCGGACAGAGGGAGACTGTGTTTAACCAATAAGAGGTAAGTTGGTGCTTCTCTTTTTGCTAGTATGTACTGACCTTTGGTAAACATTTTGGAGCTTTTAAAACTGTAAATTTTCCCGTGTAGTATATTGAAATATCTGCAATTTTTAAAAATTTAACATAATGTTCATAAAATATCCGAGCTAGAGTTCTTTTCTGGCTGGAAATGGGAAAACGGATATTTTAATTTTTTAACTATAAATAAAGGAGGCTGAAATGGCTGTTCATATTGCGAATCATCCATTGATAAAACATAAACTGGGTTTAATGCGGAAATATGACATTTCCACCAAGGATTTCCGCAATCTTTCCTCAGAGGTTGCCCGCTTGCTTACCTATGAAGCAACAAAGGATCTTGCGACAAACAAGAGAACAATAAAAGGCTGGGCTGGAGATGTAGAGGTTGAAGAGATAAAGGGGAAAAAAATTACTATTGTGCCAATTCTTCGCGCAGGGCTTGGCATGATGGATGGTGTACTGGATATGGTGCCTTCTGCCAAGGTGAGTGTGGTGGGGTTTTATCGTGACGAGGAGAGCCTGCAACCAGTGGAATATTATGTTAAATTGACCAGTGATATTAATGAGCGGGTCGCCCTTATCCTTGATCCGATGCTGGCAACAGGAGGTACACTGCTTGCGACCATTGAATGTTTGAAAAAGGCCGGATGCAAGAGAATTAAGGGGCTTTTTCTGGTCGCAGCACCAGAAGGGCTGAAAAAGATTACCGAAGCCCATCCTGATGTGGAAATATATGTGGCATCAGTTGATGAGAAACTGAATGATTCAGGATATATACTACCTGGCCTCGGTGATGCTGGAGACAAAATTTTTGGAACAAAATAAGAGAATTTCTTATAGATAGTGAGTGTATAAATGATTCATTAAGGGGGAGACATGACGCAAGAACAGGGAGAAGAGACAGCATATTCGTTTCGTATAAAAGATTGCCTGCTGGGTGGTCAGATGTTATTTGTTGCATTTGGGGCGCTGGTATTGGTACCGATTCTTACCGGGCTTGACCCAAATGTGGCACTTTTTACTGCAGGACTTGGCACCTTGGCTTTTCAGCTTGTTACCCGGGGGCAGGTGCCAATTTTTCTTGCTTCCTCCTTTGCCTTTATCGCCCCCATTATCTATGGTGTGCAAACCTGGGGTATTCCTGCAACCCTGTGCGGGCTTGCTGCTGCCGGGTTGTTTTATATCCTGCTCAGTTTTTTTGTGCGTTTTTCTGGAGAGAATTTTCTTGAACGTTATCTGCCGCCCGTTGTTACCGGGCCTGTGATTATGGTGATTGGCCTGGTTTTAGCTCCTGCGGCAGTGCATATGGCAATGGGACGTACCGGCGATGGCGCTGCCTGGCTGGTGCCGCAGACAACAGCAATGATTATTTCCGCTGTTTCTCTGGTAACCACCGCATTAGTAGCTCTTTTGGGAAAGGGTTGGCTACGACTCATTCCTATTCTCTGCGGGATTGTTGCCGGATATGTCTGTTCTTTGTTGCTCGATTTTTTTGGAGTGTCGGCAGTAATACATGCCAGCTTTTCTCCCGGAGAGCTGGCTAATTTTACTAAAGAAATGCTTATTTCGTTTACTCCGGTGATGGAGAGGGCGTGGCTGGATGTTCCCAATTTTGTTTTCCCTGAATGGAAATGGGAGGCGGTGCTTTTTATCGTTCCGGTGGCTATTGCTCCTGCCATCGAACATGTGGGGGATGTGCTTGCCATCAGCTCTGTTACTGGTAAAGACTATCTGAAAAAACCGGGGATTAAAAACACCATGCTTGGTGATGGTATTGCTACTACCATCGCCTCTTTTCTTGGCGGACCGCCAAACACCACATATTCCGAGGTTACAGGAGCTGTAGCGCTGACCAGAGCCTTTAACCCCGCAATTATGACCTGGGCAGCAATTTCGGCTATTCTGCTTAGCTTTGTCGGTAAGGTCGGTGCTCTTCTGGCGACCATTCCTACCCCGGTAATGGGTGGAATAATGATCCTGCTGTTTGGTATGATTACTGTGGTAGGGATAAATACCCTGATAAAGGCACAGCTCGACTTGTCTATTCCACGAAATCTGATTATTGTGGCAGTAATTCTGGTGTGCGGCATTGGCGGGATGAAGTTTACCGCTGGTTCCTTTGCCATTGAAAAGATTGGTCTTGCTGGTATTCTTGGTCTGTTTTTAAATATTGTACTGCCCGAAACGTATAACGAAGAGGGGGAAACCCCAAACCATGAATAACGCTTTTTAATCCTCTGAAATTTCAGGAGATATTATGAAATTCCCTATTGATTTATCTACATACACGCCATTGCAATTCTCTTTTGAGCAGCAAGAACTTTCTGCTGAAGACAAGGTTATTCTTGAAAAAAATATTCAGCTTGTACGTGACAGCATCATCTTTTTCACCGCCCTTGCCAATACCAGGGGGTTAGGCGGACACACCGGCGGTGCCTTCGATATTGTACCGGAAGTTCTTATTCTTGACGGCTTTATAAAAGGTTCTGCTGCGGTACATCCCGTCTTTTTTGATGAGGCCGGGCATCGGGTTGCGATCCAGTATCTTATGGCGGTATTAAACGGCTTTCAGTCGGAAGATGTCTTGTTCCATTATCGGGAATATGGGCATGGGCTTTATGGTCACCCGGAACGCGATGATAAAAAGGGAATCTTTTTCTCTTCTGGCCGTCTGGGGCATTTATGGAGCTATGTCAACGGCGTTGCAGAAGCCGACAGGTCGAAGGCTGTGGTTATGTTTGGCAGCGATGGTTCACAGATGGAAGGAGATAATGCTGAAGCCGCCCGTTATGCAGTTGCCCGTGATCTGAAGGTGAAACTCTTTATTGATGATAATGATATTACCATTGCCGGACATCCCTCCGAATATATGAAGGGCTACGATGTGGCAAAAACCTTGCGCGGGCATGGCCTTGTGGTAAGCGAAGGAGATGGAGAAGATCTTGATGGTCTTTACCGGCGTATTCACCAGGCTTTAACCCAGCCGGGGGCAGGCGCTGTTATCAGTAAGCGACCTATGGCACCAAAGGTGAAAGGCATTGAGGGAACCTCGAAAGGCCATGATGTTATTGCTGTTGATCTGGCGGTGGCCTATTTACGTGAACGGGGGCTGGATGCAGCAGCTGAGATGCTGGAAAATTCGTCGAAGAAAAGTGGCGGGAAAAACTATCTGGGCAGCACTGAAAAGATGTCCAAGGTACGTGATGAATTTGGCAAGGTTGTCTGTGAGATTCTTGGAGAAATGGAGAGACCGGAGGAGAAGGTGCTGGTGGTCGATTCCGATCTGGAAGGTTCCTGTGGTCTGCATCATATCCGTAAGAATTTTCCTCAGCTATATGTGCATGGCGGCATTATGGAGCGCAATAACTATTCTGTTGCCGCAGGGTTTGGTTCGGAAAAGGGGCGTCTTGGTATTTTCGGTACCTTCTCGGCGTTTCTTGAAATGGTGATCTCCGAGATCACTATGGCTCGCCTTAATGATGCCAATGTTATTGCCCATTTTTCTCATGCGGGTATTGATGATATGGCCGATAATACCTGTCATTTTGGCATCAATAATTTCTTTGCCGATAATGCACTTGCCGAAGGGGATACGACCCGGCTCTATTTCCCGGCAGATGTCAATCAATTGCGGGCAATGGTAAAGCGCATTTTTACCGATGAGGGGCTGCGTTTTATTTTCTCCACCCGTTCGGCAACGCCTTGTCTTTTAAATGAGGCAGGAGGAGAGCTTTATGGCGACGGGTATCAGTTTACACCGGGAAAGGACGAGATCGTGCGTGAGGGCAGCGATGGCTATGTGGTAAGCTATGGCGAGATGCTCTATCGCTGTCTTGATGCCGTTGAGCAGTTGCGCACTGAAGGGCATAATGTTGGTTTGATCAATAAATCGACCCTTAATACGGTAGATGAAGAGATGCTTGCTCAACTGGGCAAAGCTCCTTTTGTGCTGGTGGTTGAGAGCCAGAACAGCAAAACCGGGCTTGGCGTACGCTATGGAACCTGGCTGCTTGAGCGGGGACTGGCTCCCAAATATGCCTCTTTGGGAACCGTAAAACCTGGCGATGGCGGGATTGCCGAGCAGCTTGCCCATCAGGGGTTTGAAGTTGATGATATTAAAGAGAAAATTATCGCCATGAAAGGTTGATTTTTATTGGCGAAGTGATACAGGAGAATAAGGAACACAAGTAATGAAGAGGATAATTCTTTCCGGGTCGATGGCCTATGACCGTACCATGACTTTCCCCGATCTGTTCAGCAACCATCTGCTGGCGGATAAGCTTGATGCCTTGAGTGTCAGTTTTCTGGTGGATGGAGCAACAGAAGATTTTGGCGGAACAGCCGGTAATATTGCCTTTGGTCTGAAATTGATGGGGGAGGAGCCGTTGTTAAGTGCTACTCTGGGGCGGGATCATTTCCGTTATACAGGTTGGCTTGATGCCAATAGTATTAGCAAGGAGATGATTGTTATTGTTGAAAATGAGCTTACTGCAGGGTGTTATATCACCAATGACAAGGAAAAAAATCAGCTGACCATCTTTAATCCAGGGGCGATGAAACAGAGTTCCGCCCTTGATTTTGGTGCCCTTGACCCAAAGAAAACGCTATTGCTGGTTTCTCCCGGCAATATTGATGATATGATTGGCTACCCCAGAGAGTGCCGGGCGAGGGGAATAGAGTATATTTTTGATCCAGGGCAGAATCTTCCCATTTTACCAAAGGATGATCTGATTGAGACTATCCGTGGTGCCCGTCTGCTTATTGTCAATAGCTATGAGTTTAGCCTTACTATGGAGAAAACAGGGCTTACAAAGGACGAATTGGTGCAGCTTGCGAAAAATACCATTGTTACTTTAGGAGGTGATGGGTCTGAAATTTATGATAACGGCAGCGTAACGCATATCCCTCCATTTCCTGCCAAAGAGGTTGTTGATCCTACTGGTGCCGGAGATGCCTATCGTGCTGGTTTAATTAGCGGTTTGCTGAGAGGAAAGTCTCTGGAAGAGAGTGCCTTGCAGGGGAGTGTCTGTGGTTCCTTTGCGGTAGAAAGTTACGGTACCCAGAATTATCGTTTTTCTCGTGAGCAGATTGAGGAGCGGTTGGCTGCTGGAGAGTAAGGAAAAATATTGCGATTTTTTTGGGGAATGAGTACATTGCTCACTCTTAAAAAAATCAAAACAGGTCGGGGAGTGGCTCAGTCTGGTAGAGCACTGCGTTCGGGACGCAGGGGTCGGAGGTTCAAATCCTCTCTTCCCGACCATTTTTCAAGGAGTTAGAAAGGCGCCGTTGGCGCCTTTTTTAGTTTGTATGTTTGCCCAATGTTTGCCCAGCAAATAACAGCTTGATTTCCCGCTTTTTTTTAAAAAAAGAAAAAAACAGAAGGAATTCTAGTAACCTTCCCTACCCGGCGGCAAATTTATCCCACCTCCGGGCAGGGCCAGGCTTTACATCGATATGCGTTCGCCCGCGATATCTGCCTATGCCGTATTCTGCCGGATATTTATCAAGCAGATAACGCCAAACAATATCAGAATCAACGCCTGCGACACTAAAATCCGCAGCAAGCCCCTCGCAGTGCTGACTATTTTTACTCCCCCCTTCTCGCCGGTTATGACGCTTGCAGCGGCAACCGCTATTGATAGTAACTGCTGCGCCAAAATGCAGGCGCACGTCCTCGAGGGCGGCGAGAAGATCCACATCAACCGGGCAAAACCCGCAACCACACTTACAAGCAAATTCGGCACGAGAAAAATGGGCTGAAACCTTTTCAGCCATCATAATGCCTCCTTCCTCCCTCTTTTCGCGCATCAATCAAAACCGCAATATCAGCTTTAATATCACTCAGGGTATCCTTTATAACAGAGACATCCTTGCCCATTTGCTCCTGATTTTTTTCATGCTGATCAAGGCGCAGCCGTACAATTTTTTCACGTTCATCTGCCACCCGGCTAATTTCGGCATTGATCCGCTCAAAGGTGCGGATAGAGAGGAGTCTTTCCTCTCCTTCGGAGGTAAGGAACTGCCGATCAATCGCTTCGAGACGCTCTTCATGCTC
>PDWI01010820.1_pt1 | contig 16446 bp, 12 predicted proteins | sample 1430891 | NCBI WGS metagenome assembly PDWI01 (sample SAMN01162508, study PRJNA174530) | Oral metagenome, whole genome shotgun sequencing project. | biome: Marine environment; feature: Marine mammal; material: Swab sample of the gingival sulcus; isolation source: swab sample of gingival sulcus...
GTTTGTAAAAACGTAGGGTAATACTGTTTCAGTTTCTTTCCCGTCTTTATCCTGAGTTTTACAAATAATACTTCTGTTATTTTTTTCAAACATTATTACTTCATCATTCACGTTGAATTGTTTATAAGCAAAACTTCCATAACGCACAGCAGTCTGCATAACCTTTTGAAGCTCTTCTACATAATCCTTTAAGGGTATTTCTATTTTTTTCATGCGCATAGGTATGCCATATTTTTTCCCTTTTAAGAAAATTAGATTTTCTTCATATCCCGTTATTAAAAACTCAAAATCTCCTGCAAGCCCGTCAGGTTTCATGCCAAAAGTATTGGGGTCTGAAAAAAGGTGTATATTATAGTTGTATTCATCAAACGATAAGGTTACGCCACCATTTGCAACTAACGAATAATTTGATGTATCACTGTATTGAAAAGGCGTACCATATAGAAGATACATATCAACAACGGAGCTTACTTTACCGTCCTTAAATACTAAGGGCAACATAAAACCTCCATTTTTCATATCTTTTCCTCCACAATAATATTCAAATGCCCAACCATTTTCTGCTGATTCAAGCATTTTTTTATAATCATTAATTGATGCTTTTAGTCTTTCAGATGCCGGCTTGTCGAACAAATCTTCTGTTTCTTTTCTACAAGAAAACATTCCTACAAGCATTATTGCTAATAAAATATAAATTATATTCTTCATGTCTTTTTATTTTATGACTACGTTTTAGGCTAAATATGAATAAACCCTAAAAAACAGTCTGTTTATTACCTTAAAGATTAATATTATTCAAATCTATTGTGTTTAACTTATTAGCCTGTTTTAATAATTCAGCTCTTAATTTATCAATATCTATTTTCCATACTTCATTTAAGTATTTTCTTACGATATTCATTTTCTTGAGAATAATCTCTTTGCCTTCTGCCCCGTCAGTTCCTGCTTTTTCTAATGTTTTATTCCACTTTTCTTCGGTGCTTGTAACATAGTGTGCTATTAATTCTACAAAATCTTCATTAGGCTCTTTGCTTGCATAAGTGCTTACAAAACCTCTTTTTAAGGCACTTAGGTCTTTGTCTTTGGGCCACCTGCCTTCCCATGCTGTCATCCATGAGCCGCTTTTATAATCCTGCTCCGATATTTTATCAAAATCATTTGTGTAGTCTATTTTTTGGTGTAAAATATGCGAAAATTCATGATAAAGCGTGCGAAAATAATCGTCAAATAGCTTGTTCACATTGCTTGGGTTTAGTTTATTTATCTCATACAAGGTAATTTTTAAACCACCGTCTGCATTACCCGCTATAGAAGAACCATCAGTTCTATATCCTGCTGACCCGATTACCAATATCATCTTCGGACAATATTGCTTTAAGAAGTTTTTAGGTGCAACAGCCTCGTAAACATCAAGAAAAAGATATTTTATAAGGTTTGCCATTTGTATGGCTTTATCATATTTCGGAGGAACTAATGAATAGTTCATATCTGCTTCGTTATCATTCCACCTATAAACATAATCAATATTGTAGGGCTGTGTAAATTTAGCCTCTAAATATTTGTCAAATTTTGTGTGCGAAGCCTCATTATCTAAATCTACAACCGATATATTTTCATCAATCAAATCATCTTGATAACAAGAAAATCCAAAAAATAATAATACTCCGATTATTAATATTTCTTTTATTATTGTATTCATATCTTTAAATTTTAAATAGTTATTATCTTGGGTTTGGTTCTAATCCGGCACTTATCACCTCTATTGGCAGTTGTATTGCTGTTCTTGCATCATGAGCTTGCAAAGTTTTCATTGTACGAACAACTCCTCCGGCTTGATACTGTCTTCTATTTACTTCAATACCGTAACGTTTTATATCAAACCATCTTAAACCTTCGTGCAATGTTAGTATTCTGCGACATTGTAAAACATAATGAATTAAGTTCTCTTGTACTTTACTTGCAATTTCAAACTTTGGGTTTAATTTCTTTTTCGGACTGATATTACCGGCATCAGAATAGCTTAATGTGTTATAAGCAGAGTCTATTTGAGCAACGGTAATATCCTTTTTGATTTTATTATCCTTAAAGAAATTTTTTGTCCAAATATTTAAGTCTTTCGCCGCTTGTTCATTTTGGCCCAACATAACTTCGGCCTCGGCACGTACCAACAATGTTTCGTCGGTTGTGAATGGTATTATAACAGTTTTGTTGTATCCTGTTCTCGATACCGCATCTGTTACTTCAAAAAGTTGAGGCATTTTAAAAATTAATGCTTTATCAAAGTTGTTCATACTTGCTTTCCATGGTCTATTTTTATAGTAGCTCGCGCTTAGTCTTTTAGCAAATGGCATTGGTGCATATAGGGTTTCGTGTTTTGCCAAATATCCTGTATGATTAAATCGAGAGCCATAGAACCAAGGACCGAAAATTAAAGATACGGAAGAACTTGCCGTAAAAGAAAACAAGTTGGCAGTTTCTTCATTCATATACGCTGTTGTTTTGGGTTTATAGTCTTTTGGTTGTTCACCCAATGCTTTCCAATTTCGTAAAATAGAGGCAGGGTTTGATGTTAGAACTAAATCAGCATATTTTTTTGCCTTGTCCCACTTTTCGTAATACAAGTTAAATCGTGCGGCAAAAGCGTAGGCAGCTTTCTTTGTAAAATGATACATAGGCACATCATACATTGCATCATTAATTAACGGCAACGCTTTTTCTATATCTCTATCTATTTTTTTGTAAACATCAGCAACATTTCCCCTTTTATATTCCGGCGACAATGTTGTTTCTGGTTTTTCGATATATGGAATACCCAAATCTTTTGCTCCTGTTTTACTATTGTAATGTTTACAAAAAACATTTACTAATATAAAATGCGAAAATGCTCTTGTTATTAAAGCCTCTCCTTTTTCTGCATTAAACTTAGAGCCATTCCCCAATTTGGCAATTGATTCTAATGCTAAATTTGAATTAGCAATAGCTGAGTAGCAACTCTCCCACAATGCTTTTGGTGATGAATTGTTCAACTCTGTAACATCTTGCCAATAAGCTATTTGCTCAAGAAAACGGGTGTAATATGGATTAGACTCTTTGTAGTCCATAATATTGTCTGATGATAATTCCGTAAGAGTAATGTATTCTCTTGTGGGATATGCCGACACCAATAAACTTCGTATTTTGGATTGGTTGTCAACTTCTGTCCGATTGTCTGGTGTTACGTCCAAATAGTTGTCGCACGACACAACCAACATCACAATTAGACTAAGTAATATTAAATTTATTTTTCTCATCTGTTTATATTTTATATGTTATTAGAAAACATGAAGTTGTTTATCTGTTTATATTTGAGAATTGAAAATTTTAACATGCTTCGCCGTTCGTAATTCGTACTTTAATAATCATGTAGCTGTTTGCTTAAAAACGTTGAAGCATGAGTGTTTAGTTTCTATAACCCAACCCTTAGTGTAAATGTAAACTGTCTGGGTATTGGTGTTGCTACACCTCCTGCGTTTAAGAACTCAGGGTCTTGTCCGTTTAATTTGCTATCGGCATAAAGTAACAATAAATTAGTTGCTTGTAACTTTACTGATAAATTATTAAGTTTCCATCTTGAAATTAAGTTTTTAGAAAAGTTATAAGCTATTGAAACTTCTTTCAGCCTTACAAAATCGCCTTTGGCTATACGCTCTGTTGAATAATTATAAGCGTTATATGCAGTTGCCAACTTTGAACTTCCGTAGGTTCTCATTTGGCGTTTGGTTACTATTGTCGGCACATTGGTTATTTTTTCATCGCCTGCCACTACCCATCTGTTTTTAAACTCCTTAGGAGTAGCCGCCATGTCGGAGTATACCGAACTAAATACGGGGTTCAAACGCACTACATTGCCAAATGAATATGTTACAAATACATTTAATTCAAAGCCTTTGTACGAAAATATATTACCTAAACTACCAATGTCGGTAGGGTCGGCATTACCTGAATATTCTAAGAAATCAACATTTTTACTTTCTTGAAAATAAATATCCGAAACGGTTACATTTCCATTTTGGTCAAGGAAGGTAGGCATACCTTCGGAGTTTAAGCCCTTAAACGGAATTGAGAATATCGAACGCACCGGATAACCTTCTTTTGCAAAACCGTATCCTGTAACAAGGTCGATTACTCGTGAACGATTATTTAGGTCAGTTATCTCGTTGTTCACATGCGAATAAACAATGCTTGTTCTCCAAGAAAAGTCTTTTGTTTGAATGTTTTTTGTACTCAACGACAATTCTATTCCGCTGGATTTCATTGATGCAACATTACCAAACTTTAATACTTGCCCGCCAATTCCTTGTGTGGTTGTTAAACCTATTAAATCATAATTGTTTCTCTGATACCAATCGGCAGTAATATTTATACGGTTTTTCAAGAAGCCTATATCTGCACCAATATTTAATTCTTTTTTCTTTTCGTAAGTTAATTCGCTATTTTCCAAAGCTCTAACATACAAAGAGCTTTCTTTCATGTTTGCATTTGGTCGCCAAGGAATACCGCTTCTAATATCTGCCAACGAATTGGTTACGTAATGAGGTCCTCGGTCGGCAGTTAAACTGTACGATGCTTTAAGAGTAAGGTGTGATACAATATTTTGTATATTAAAGAAATCCTCTTCGTGTACATGCCATGCACCTGAAACGTTCCATGTGGGCAACCATCTGGCTGATTTTGCTTTACCCATTTTGTTAGTTCCCTCATACCTCATTGTTCCGTTAATTGTATAGCGATGCTTCCACGAGTAGGTTAAATTTCCAAAAAATGCGACATTACGATATTCGTTATTACCCATAGCGTAATATGGTATGTTTTCTTCAATTTGTTTTTTAAATAAATCACTTATGTAAAATGGTATTTCACCCATATAATACTGCATTCCCCAACCTGTACTGTTTGTCGTTTTTCTGGTGGTTTGGTTTAGTTCCATTCCCAAATAAGCATTTACGGTATGTGCTCCAAATGTTTTTTTGTACGAAGCGGTGGTTCTAAAATCATATCCAAACATTTTATAATCCGTTCTGTCGTAGATACCTCCTTTTGGCAAAATGCTAATGGGCAATGCGTAAGGGTCGTCCGGGTCTGTATATAAAAACGGGTTTTTATCTCGTATCTCGGTTGTTTCCATAGCTCTGTATGCTTCGGCTTGATTGGAATTTTCAGTAATATTATGTTCCTGAGATGTTGCCTGATACTTAATTGCTCCCAATGCAGTTAATTCTATTTCAGGAATAACTTGCCAATTTAATTCTGCTTGTAATTTCACATTTACAATATTAATATCCATATAATTTTCATCTAATTCTTTATGTATATTAAAAGGTGCAAAATTTCTGGTATAATAGGCATTTGGGTCTAATGCTCTTGACGAATTTAAAGCATAAGAATAGGGATTTATATCGAAATCACGCTTTACTTTTCCTGTAACAGGGTCGGTATCTTGCGAAAGTGTTCCCGGAGCCTTTTGCTTACGATAAGATGCACTACTTAGGGTCGAAAGTTTTAAATTATTTAGAATGTTAAAGTTTGCATTAAAATTACCTGTATATCTGCTTACGTTGCTAGACTTTGTCCAACCATCATCATACAAAGCACTTAACGAAGCATAATAGGTGGACTTTTCATTACCCGAAGACATGCTTATTGAGTGGCTGTGCATTAAGTTTTGGTTAAACAATTCTTTAAACCAATCAGTATTTCGGTATTCTGCTTTTCTTAAAAATGCGGCTTTTGCTTGCGGGGTATTGGGCAATACAAAAGTTCCGTCAGAATTCAAATTGTTCAACAACTTGTACATTCTTCCAAAAACGCCGCTTTCGCTTGCTGTTGCCAAATCGGCATAGTTTAGCCAACCGCCTCTTCTCATTTCCTCATAAACCGACATTTGCTGTTGTGAGTTCATAATATTAAAGTCGTCATAATTAGGAACTTGTCTGTAAGTTAATTCTCCCGTGTAATTTATGCGGCTTGCTCCTGCCTTTCCTTTTTTAGTGGTAATAACTATTACTCCTGCCATAGCTCTTGCTCCGTATATGGAGGTTGCCGAACCGTCTTTTAAGATTTCAAAACTTTCTATATCGTCGGGGTTTAATCCGGCTATTGCCGAGCTTATAAGCGTAGTGGCATCTCCCGAAGACAAATCTTCTGCACTCATTTCTATGGCATCGTCCAGAACTATTCCATCTACTACCCACAAAGGCTTAGACGAACCATAAATAGATGTTGCGCCTCTTACTCTTATTTTAGGTGCTACACCAAAAGTTCCCGACACATTCTGAACGGATACTCCTGCCGAACGTCCCTCTAAAGCTCTACTTATATCGGGCGAACCTGCCAATTTAACGTCATCAGCTTTTATTTTGTCAGATGCTCCGGTGAATAATCGTTTATCGGTTTTGGTTATACCGGTTACCCAAAGTCGAATTAGACGCTACAACTTCGATGGTTTCCATACCCAAGAATGAAAATATTAAAATGCTGTTTTCATCTGCTACTTTCAATTCCCAATTTCCATCTATATCTGAAATGGTACCATTTGAAGCAGTAGATTTCTCTAATATGTTCACACCTGGAAGTGCTACTCCTGTTTCATCTACTACCTTGCCTTTAAATGTTTTTTGAGCCAATAATACATTGCAACTTATTGAAATAAAAAACAATATAAAAATCTTTCTCATGCGCTTTTAATGTTTGTTAATAATTTATTTTTATAAAATGTTAATATTTTTTTACATAAACAACAAATGCGATAAACGATAATTCCACCCAAAAATGTGATTTCACACAATTTAGTACTTCTTATTATATAAACTTACAGACATATCTATATACTTTAACAGATACAAAATACTTATGAAGTAAAATAAGCGTGAATAAAGCTTGCGAAAACTGCTATCTGTGTAAGTGTTTGATTTGCAGGTGTTTACAATGGGGGGGGTAGAGTTAGATACACAATTAACAAACAACTGCCATGTTGGTAACAGGTAGTTGTCAGCATTGTTAAGGTATGTAATATTACTTAAATTCATGGCGCAAACGTATAAAATAATTTTAAAATACAAAATTTTTGGCATTTTTTTATGCTAATTTTCACAGAATTGGTTTTTACATCATTTCTAAGAAGATTGAAATTTTTCTTTGAAAATATTATATTCGGTTTATAATTGTGAATTTTGCTTAGTAATTCGTATAGATTTATCATATTTATTTAAATTTTATGGCATAGCAATTTGTTTTTTCAATAAATTGATTTTACATTTGCGATTTATAGTAAACAAATAGATTGATTTTCAAAATATTATAAAAATACAATTATGTTAAAAATAATTATCAAAATATGTGTAGTAATATTAGTTATGGGTTTGTATTTTGCTTGCAATGAAACTCCTGATGTTGTTCAGCCGGTAATTGACCCAAACGATGTGGCGAATGCCGAATTGCTTACAATATTTCCCGAAACCAATTCGCTAAACAAAAAAATTTCGCGGGCTTTGGTTGATGCCAATTCCGATTCTATTTTGAAATATATTGGCTTAGATTCGGGGCTTGTAGTAAATTTTGGGCGCGATACTGCTGAAAATAAGCCATTTGGAATACCTTATACTTTGGTGGGAAAGGACGAAGATTCGGTGGCTATAAAATATCGTTCGTATGTAAGTCAGAGCGATACAGGACCGCTGCCCATACCGCTTGATGCGCCAATTGAATGCAATGCTAAGGCTCGTGTTATTGTGGTTGATGTGTATAATGCAATGTTGTATGAACTTGCAGGGGCAAGGGTAGAAGATACGATATGGAGTGCAAGTTCGGGTGCAAAATTCGACTTAAAAACAGGACGACTGCGCAAAGCCGGTTGGATTTCGGCTGATGCTGCCGGATTGCCAATTTTTCCGTGTTTGGTGCGTTATCCGGAAGTGGAAACCGGTGAAATTGACCATGTTATACGCTTTACTTTGCCCATTGAAAATATCTTAGCCGGACATGTACACCCCGCGCGGCACTCAATTGAAAGCAAAAAACTCAAATATCAGTTGCCTTTGGGAGCTAAATTAAGGTTGAAAGAAGATTTTGATATTTCCGGTTTTTCGGAGACGAACAAAATAATATTGAAAGCTCTGAAAACGTATGGATTAATTTTGGCAGATGTTGGTAAATGTATGCGAGTAAGCGGTTCACCGAGTTCCAAATGGAATAACGCCGACTTGAAAGAACTTAATAAAGTAAAAGTTTCTGATTTTGAAGTTGTAAAATTAGGTAAAATCAAGTAGAGGTACTTAAAACGCTGATAAAAAGAATATTAGCAAGCTACAATTATCAGGTATTTCTAAAATTTATTCCAATTCTCAATTTATACATAAGTAATGATTTCGATTAACAAAGTAAGCGTAGATTTTGGTGTTTTTACACTTTTCGATAATATTTCGTTCGTTATAAGCGAAAAAGAAAAATTAGGTTTGGTGGGCAAAAACGGAGCAGGTAAATCAACGCTTCTTAAAATTATATACGGACTTAATTCGGCAACATCGGGAAGTGTGCATAAACCCAAGAATTGCACTATTGGATATTTGCCGCAGCAGATGACGCACAGCAGCGGCAACACCGTAATTGAAGAGGCAAATTTAGCATTTACCGAGCTTAATGAAATAGAAGAGGAAATTAGCAAAGTAAACAATGAAATTGTAAGCCGCGAAGATTACGAATCGAATGAATATAAGCGTTTGATTAATCGGCTAAATGAGCTAAACGAAAGGCAATTGATACTTGGAGTTGCCAACAAAGACGCGCTTATTGAGCAAACACTCAAAGGTTTAGGCTACAAAGCCGAAGATATGAACCGCGACACGAGCGAGTTTAGCGGAGGCTGGCGAATGCGCATCGAATTAGCCAAAATTTTGCTTCAAAAACCCGATGTTTTATTGCTCGATGAACCTACCAATCATCTTGATATTGAGTCAATTCAATGGCTTGAAGATTTTTTGACAAACTACAATGGTGCGGTGATTTTGATTTCGCATGATAGGGTATTTTTAGATAAAATAACAAACCGAACCATAGAAATTTCGCTTGGAAAAATTTATGATTACAAGGTTTCTTACTCAAAATATGTTGGTTTGCGCAAAGAACGATACCAGCAACAAATGGCTGAATATACCAATCAGCAGAAAAAAATTGCCGATACCGAGAAATTTATCGAAAAATTTAGGTATAAAGCCACAAAGTCGGTGCAAGTGCAATCGCGCATCAAGCAGCTTGAAAAACTTGATATTGTAGAAATTGACGAGCAGGATAATGCGGCTATTCATTTTAAATTTCCGCCCTCGCCACGTTCGGGCAATGTGGTGGTAGAAACTGATTTATTATCAAAAAGTTATGGCGATAAGCAAATCCTGAAAGACATTGATTTAGTTATTGAAAGACAACAAAAAATTGCATTTGTGGGCAAAAATGGCGAGGGAAAAACTACGCTTTCGCGAATAATTGTAAACGATTTAGATTACGAGGGCAAATTAAAAATTGGGCACAATGTAAAGATTGGCTATTATGCCCAAAATCAAGACGAGTTGCTCGACCCAAATAAAACCGTATTCGACACGTTATACGACCTTGCGGTGGGCGACATTCGCACTCAAATTAGAAATATTTTGGGTTCATTTTTGTTTAGCGGCGAAACGGTGGACAAAAAAGTGAAAGTATTGTCGGGCGGCGAGCGTTCGCGTTTAGCTTTGGCAAAATTATTGCTCGAACCTTATAACTTGTTGGTGCTAGACGAACCTACTAACCATTTAGATATAAGGTCGAAAGAAATTCTAAAACAAGCATTGCAACTTTATGACGGAACGCTAATTTTGGTTTCTCACGATAGAGATTTCCTTGATGGTCTAGTAGATACGATTTATGAATTTAGCAATAAAAAAATTAAACAACATTCGGGAAATATTTACGAGTTTTTAAATAAAAAACGTTTGGCTAATTTGAAAGATATTGAAATTAGCAAAACAAAAACACAGACAAAACAAGAAACCAAAACTTCGCAAAACAAAATTGATTACCTTGAACGCAAGGAACGAGAGAAACAAAGGCGAAAAATTGCAAATAAAATTAAATCAATAGAAAACGACATTGACAACATAGAACAAAATATTGAGAATGCAGAAGCGAAAATAAGTTCGGGCGATTTAGACAACGATTTATTTAGCAATTATGAACAATTAAAAAATAATTTGGCTACAAAAATGCAAAATTGGGAAGATTTGCAAACCGAGCTTGAAAATTTCGACAAGCAAGAAAACTAACTAAAATGCCGGAAATAAGCAACATACAATATGTGATAATTAGTTTTATTACAAGTTTTGCTATTGCTTTTGTTTTTATACCAACAATTGTAAAAGTATCGAAAAAAAAGCACTTGTTTGACAAGCCCGGAACACGCAGTTCGCACAATAGATTAATTCCTAATTTGGGAGGTTTGGCTATTTTTGCCGGTTTTACAATTACTGCAAGCCTTTTGGTTGATTCTGTTCAAATTTCTAATTTTCAGTATATTATAGTATCTGTTATTGTTGTTTTTTTTGTTGGTATAAAAGATGATATTTTGGTAATTGCACCTTTGACCAAATTTGCCGGACAATTAATGGCAGCCTTGATAATTGTGGTTTTTGCAAATATTAGAATAAGTAATTTTTACGGTTTTTTTAATATACACGAAATTAATTATGTTGCAAGTCTTTTAGTTAGTTTGTTCGTAATATTAACTATAATCAATGGTTTCAATTTCATTGACGGAGTAGATGGTTTATCGGCAGCAATAACTATAATAACCGCAAGTACTTTTGGCGTTTGGTTTTTTATTATCAATGAGTTGCAGATGTCAATAATATCATTTTCTCTTATTGGTAGCGTTTCAGCCTTTTTCCTATTTAATGTATTTGGTAAAACAAACAAAATATTCATGGGAGACACCGGCTCGCTGATAACCGGACTCGTTATATCCATTTTGGCTATACAATTTAATGAATTAAACCTCGAAAAAATAAACAATCATTATTTATATACTGCTCCAACTGTTGCGTTTTGTATTCTTATAATTCCGCTTTTTGACCTGATTAGAATTATGTTCGTGCGTTTGGTTCAAGGGCATTCAATTTTTAAAGCCGACAAAAATCATTTGCATCATCAATTATTAAGGCTTGGCTTTAATCACTTTAAAATTACGCTAATAATTTCAGCTTTAAACATACTGAGCATATTATTTGCATTCTACACAGCTCAATTTATGAGCATTAGGCGACAATTATTACTCATTTTATTAATTGCAATTATAATTACTATTGCTATTTCAGAACTAGTATCTTATAAACAAAAACACCGTAAATAATTGTTCTAATACTTAACTTTCTTAACGGTTTTCATAAGATATATATCGTCTAACAAATAAATATGTTTTCCTTTTACAGTTAAACTTGCTTTTACTTCGTTTCGTTGCAATGCGTGGTTTATCGAAACGGCTATTAGTTCGGTGCAATACAATTCGGAGTCGTTCGTATTGTTAAAATCTGCGTCAAAAGCTGTTTTGGTAGCGTGATAACTTTTTACTTTATCTAAAATTTGAGATTTCACAGAATCGGGGTATTGAAGTTGAAAAAAAGCAAAAGTTTTAATTCCATCTAAAAACGAGTCGATACACTCTCGTTTAACGTATCCTATGCCGGTTAGTTCGCTCGCTTCGGCATGATACACAAACACAGTGTCGTTCTCTTTTGATAGAATGCCTATGTGAGAATACTTTTGTTCTTTTGATGCGTATAGTCGAAATAAATTAGAGAAGTAGCCATTGCCCAATCTGCACACTAAGTATGCACTTTGCAACTGCGATTTGTTAGCTACTTTCTCCACTTTTTGTATTGTGTTATCGTCATTGCACGAGAATAATGATAAAACAACCAATAAAACAAAACTATTTCTTACTACCCGTGTGTACCAACCACTTTCCATCAATTTTTACAACCTCCATTGTTTTCAATCTGTCATTTTGATCACGGAATGTAACCCAAGCCTTATTTTCTACAATCGAATCTTTTAGCATTTTAAATTTGAAATTAGGTTTAAGGTCGAGTGTGCCAAAACCACTTGCTAAGTCAAGCATTTTACCTGTTGATTCGGTGGCATATTTTTTTGCCTCTTCAATTTTCCCTTTTGCTACATTTTCTGTAAAGTTTTTCACTGCATTTTCGGGTCCCGACGACGAACACGAAAACAAAAACATTGCGATTGATGCAAATAAAATAATTTTTTTCATAAGCTAAAATTTAGAATTTTACATTAAATTTATTTCACTAAATATTTATGGCGCAAATATAATAAATAATTCTCGCTTTAGCAACAATACTCTGTTCAATTTGCAATTATCAAAGAGCAATTAATAATTATGTTGCTAATAATCAGAACTTTATAAAACACGCTGTATTTTTTTTAAACATTAATTATCAGGATGTTACCAAAATACAACTGCGTATTAAAAAAATAGAAAAGGTTTACATTAGTTCAGCTTAAAATACGATAAGCTTAATAGTTTTTAAAGAAAAAAATACATGTTTTTTCTTATTTTTCATTAAAAATAACTACATTTGTGGCTTTGATAGCTTTTATTTTGTAATTAAGAGTTAATAATGAATAATTGTTAATTGCTCACTACTAATTGCTAATTGAACTGAGTGTTGTAATTTATATAATCATTAAAGAAATATGTTGGTAAAAACTTATGGTTGCGCAGTACAAGGTATTAATGCTTTTATTATAACAATAGAAGTAAACTTGTTGCAGGGAATAAATTTTGAGCTGGTTGGTTTGCCCGATAGTGCTATAAAAGAAAGCCGACAGCGCATAGATTCGGCATTACAAGAAAACGGATACAAAATTCCTCGCCGAAAAGTAATTATCAATATGGCACCTGCCGATATTCGCAAGGAGGGAAGTGCCTACGATTTACCTTTGGCAATAGGCATTTTGGCTGCCAACGAAGATATTGATAACTCTTTGGTTCACAAATACGTTATCATGGGCGAACTTTCGTTAGATGGCAATGTGAAACCCATACGCGGAGCATTGCCCATAGCCATAAAAGCACGCGAAGAGGGTTTCGAGGGACTAATATTGCCAAAAGAAAATGCGCGAGAAGCAGCCGTAGTCGATAGATTAAAAATATTGGGAGTAGAAAATATCAGGCAAGTGATTGATTTTTTTGAGGGAAAAGCCGATATTGTCCCTACGGAGGTGGATACACGCAAGGAGTTTATGAATGCCCAACACAATATTGAACTTGATTTTTCTGATGTAAAAGGGCAAGAAAATGTAAAGCGCGCCTTAGAAATTGCCGCTGCGGGTGGTCATAATATAATAATGGTAGGACCTCCGGGCTCAGGAAAAACCATGTTAGCAAAACGTTTGTCGGGTATTTTGCCGCCTCTCACGCTTAGCGAAGCTTTGGAAACTACCAAAATTCACTCGGTAGCCGGAACATTAAATAGCGACACTTCTTTAATGGTATCGCGACCTTATATTGCACCTCATCACACCATCAGCGATGTAGCTTTGGTGGGCGGAGGAGCTTATCCGCAACCCGGCTCTATATCGCTGGCACACAACGGAGTACTATTTTTAGATGAATTGCCGGAATTTAAACGAACAGTGCTAGAAGTAATGCGACAACCTTTGGAAGATAGACAAATTACTATTTCGAGGGCTAAATTTACGGTAGAATATCCTGCAAGTTTTATGTTGGTGTCGTCAATGAATCCTTGTCCGTGTGGATACTACAATCACCCCGATAAAGACTGTGTTTGTTCGCCCGGCATTGTGCAAAAATATTTGAATAAAATATCGGGACCTTTGCTTGATAGAATTGATATTCACATTGAAGTTGTGCCCGTGCCGTTTAAGGAATTATCGGATAAAAGAATATCGGAAAGCAGTGAAACTATCAGACAACGAGTGATTAATGCGCGACAAATTCAGACCCAAAGATTTAAAGATTGTAAAAATATTTATTCTAATGCGCAAATGAGTTCGCGACTAATAAGAAAATATTGTAATGTGAACGAACAAGGGCAAAGTCTTTTGAAAAATGCAATGGAAAAATTAGGACTTTCGGCTCGTGCATACGATAGAATTTTAAAAGTTGCCCGAACAATTGCCGATTTAGATGCTAATGAAGATATTTCGCCGGCTCATTTGGCGGAAGCCATTCAATATAGAAGTCTCGACCGCGAAAATTGGGGCGGATAGAATTCGCATAAATACAGTTGTTATATTTTCACTAAAAAAATCATTCTTAATTTTTCATTTTTAACTCTTAATTTACACAAAAAATACAGTAATATGATATTAATAAGTGGTGCAACAGGTATGGTTGGGTCGCATTTAGCCCTTAAACTGACGACAAGTGGCGAGCAGGTGCGCGCAATGAAGCGCAGTAGCAGCAGTATGCAAACTATTGAGCGTGTGTTTGCATATCACAGCAAAGATTACAAGCAATTATTAGACAAAATAGAGTGGGTAGAGTGCGATATTACCAACTACGACTCGGTAATAAATGCCATGCAAGGTGTTGATTATGTATATCATACGGCTGCTATTGTGTCGTTTGACGATAAAAACAGAGAGAGCATTATCCGCAATAATGTAAGCGGTGCTAAAAACATGGTAAATGCGGCTTTATCGTTGGGTGTAAAGAAATTTTGCAGCGTAAGTTCGAGTTCTGCGCTTGGCGATGTGCCCGATGGCGAAATTATTAAAGAAGAAAGTATGCGTAATCCTAAAATTTCGCATTCGGGCTATTCTGAAAGCAAATATTTATCGGAATTAGAGGTTTGGCGAGCCATTCACGAGGGCTTAGATGCCGTTATTGTCAATCCTACCATTATTTTGGGGTCGGGAAATTGGGATTCGGGAAGTTCGCAAATTTTTAAAACCGTAGCCAATGGGCTGAAATTTTATCCACCCGGGCATAATGGCTTTGTAGATGTGCTTGATGTAGTGGATATTATGACAGGTTTAATGAACAGCAATATTTCGGGCGAACGCTTTATTGTGTCGGGGCATAATTTGAGTTTTAAAGATATGTTTGGTTTAATTGCCGAAACTTTCGGTTTGCCAAGTCCGAGCATTAAGGCTACCAATTTCATGTTGGGTTTGGCATGGCGCGCCGAAGCTGTTTTATCTAAATTTAGAAAAGGTGAGGCGAAAATATCCAACGAATCGGTAAAATCGTCTAAAAAATTATTAGTTTATTCAAACGACAAGGTTTGCGAAAGTTTGAATTTTAAATTTAGAGATATAAAAGATACGGTGGAACGAATTGTGAAAAACTATAAGGGGATTTAAGCCGTTTTTTTAAGCATTTTGTGAGACCTCACAGGTTAAAAAAAACTGCGAGGTCTTGTTTTACTAAACACTTGTAATCACTTGATTAAAAAATGATTGCAGACAAACTAATGGTCGCAACATTTGTCTGAATTGTGGTCAAGGCTATTGTTGATAAACAATTGTATCGCTTTTTCCACATTTTGCTCTTGCGTAACATACACATCAATTTTGTTTTGTGCAAAATCGTTGTACAAACGTCTGCCCATACCGCCAGATATAACAACCTCGCAATTGCCGATAGCATTAAAAATGCCCTCGTGGCTGTGTCCTCCGCCTTCGCCGTGTTCGTGATTGTGTCCGTGTTGGTGCGAATGACCATGCGAATGTCCCGTAAAGTTGTTCTCTTTATACTCGGTATTTACAACTTTTTTGTCTTGAATTTCAACCACTAAAAAACCTTTGGAGCGTCCAAAATGTTTGTTAATAGTTACCTTGTCATTACTTGGAATTGCAATTTTCATAAGTTTTTGATTTAGTTACTTATATATTGTAATATGATTATTTATTACAGCCACAATATTTTTTGTCTGTAGGATTCTCTAATAGAATACAATATATCGTGTCTTTCTTTTCAACGTTAAGTATTTTTATAGAATCCAAAATATATTGTGGATAATTCACTTTTACCCTATTTTCTGTTGGAATTTTAATAAGGTCGGATAATTTTAAACCTTTAATTTGTCTTAAGTTACAATTAACAATGTTAATATTTCCTATTGACGCATTAGTAAAATCAATTAACGTATCAAAAGTAGAATTAGAAAAATCTGTATTATCTAATGTTGCATTATTAAAACTACATTTTTTTAAATTAATGTATTGAAGCATACTATTTTTTAAATCAATACCATTAAAATTTCTATTATTAAAAGTTAGTTGATTGTTTTTAAGACTCAACGTATCATTTTGTATTTTCAAAGCAAAATATTTGTCTATACCTGTTTTGATTTTAACACTATAATATCCGATAGCTAAAAAATAAAGCATAAA
>PDWI01005439.1_pt1 | contig 16445 bp, 11 predicted proteins | sample 1430891 | NCBI WGS metagenome assembly PDWI01 (sample SAMN01162508, study PRJNA174530) | Oral metagenome, whole genome shotgun sequencing project. | biome: Marine environment; feature: Marine mammal; material: Swab sample of the gingival sulcus; isolation source: swab sample of gingival sulcus...
CCCTCTCCGGCAGCAGAACCGCCACCTCATCAAACTCCGAACCCTGACTTTTATGGATGGTGACGGCAAAGGCGGTTTCATGCTCGGGCAGGCGACCGTAGGGTACGGCAATAACGCCCTTTGCATGGTGCTCAAACCACACCTCCGTCTCCCCCGATGCGCCCGGCAGACAAATCCCCATATCGCCGTTAAACAGACCGAGGGTGTAGTCGTTGCCGGTTATAATGATCGGACAGCCGGTAAAGCGTCCGCCGCTGCCCGGCCGGCAGAGATTTTTGCGTATAAAAAACCGTATCAACCCGTTATTGATCTGCTCAACGCCGCGCCGCCCCTTGCGGGTTGCACAAAGAACCTGAAAAGAACGCAACACCGCAAAAAGAGGTGCAACCTCATCGCCGCCAAACTCCTTTTTTTTCGTTACCCCGATAATGCTCTCCATGTAGGGAAGAAAACGCTCCGCCAACAGAGCAAACCACTCCCCGGAGAGCAGATTGAGGTTGTGCCGTTCGGCGTCATTGAGCAGCCGCCACGCCCTCTCGGCATCGCCGCCGTTTACCGCCGAGGCAAGCTCTTTAATATTTTCGTCAAAGCGGTAGCTCTTCTCCAGATGCACGCCGCAGCCGGGCAGTCCGTGCAACAGTTCGGCAAGCACCGCACCGCTCTCAACCGAGGCAAGCTGATCCTTATCCCCCAGCAAAATAAGGCGGCAGGAAGGGGGCAGTGCATCGACCAACTTGCTCATCAGGGCGAGATCGACCATCGATGCTTCATCAACCACCACCACCGAGCAGTCAAGCGGGTTGTCGCGGTTATGCCGAAATTGTACGGAGTGAAAACGCACCCCCAGCAGGCGGTGCAGGGTGATGGCGGCACGGGGAATCGCCTCCTTAATCTCACCGCCAACGGCAAGCCGCTCAACGCCGGCGGTAACCGACTCTCCTAACCGCATGGCGGCCTTGCCGGTGGGGGCTGCAAGTTTGATGGTGGGCAGAGGCTCCCCCTTGCGCCGGGCATTATCAAGTAGCAAGGCAAGGATTTTCACCACGGTGGTGGTCTTGCCGGTGCCGGGACCACCGCTGATAACGGCAAGTTGCCGCGTCACGGCAAGCTCTGCCGCCGCTCTTTGCAGGTCCGGCTCCTCTCCGCCCCCGGGAAACAGCGTCTCAAGAAGCTTGTGCTGCTCAAAAGCGACTGTTTCGCCCGCCATCTGCCGCAATCGCCCCGTCAAACGGCATTCATAATGAAAATAGCGGTATAAAAAGAGCTTGCCGGCAAAAAACACCAAGGGAGCCGGCAGACCTCTATGATACTCTTCCTCTGAAATGCAGAGCGTTTTCGGCAATTTTTGCACCACCGCCACATCCCGCTTATTCTCGGAGATGTTGATACAACTGTCACCGCCTGCAAGTGCTGCCGAGAGGCGGCGGACAAGGGCATCCAACCGGGCGGCATCCGCCTCGTCCAAGCCGGAGAGACGCACCAAAAAACGGGCAAGAGAGCGGTCAAACGGCGAAAATTCCTCCGGTAATTGCTGCTTCTGTGTTGCATCTCTCATTGCGCTCCTCCCAAAAGAGTATCCAGCTTCCGCACCTGTTCTTCCGGCGGAATGGTAAAAAAAACACCGTTGCCGGGACGTTTCGGCGTCATTCCCCGCACAAAAAGATAGAAAACACCGCCAAAATGTTTGCCATACTCGTAATCTGCCGCCATATTCCCCAGATAGCGGTGCAACGCCACCGTATAGAGCCAATATTGCAGGCCGTAATTATGGGAACGCATCGCCGTAAGCAGTGCCTCACCCCGGTAATCGTCAAGATAGTTGCCCAAATAATTTGTTTTATAATCCATCAGGTAATAACGCCCGTCCCGTTGGCAGATAAGGTCAATAAAGCCGGTCAAATAGCCCGCAATCTCCTTTTCCGCCAACGGCACAACGGTGGGGTCATCTTTGAGCAGAGCGTAAATTTTCTCAGTATTGACCGCCTCGTGGGCAAGATAGAAAGGCATCTCCTTGATGCAATCATCATCGGCAAGCGAGGAAAGACTAAAGGCATCGCCGGGGTGAGCCGTCTCCTCCGGTTTTTGCAGCGGTGTCTGCAGCGTCTGCCGGACCAGCTCCGCCAATTTTTCCGCATCGGCACTCACGCCGTAAAGAGCGGCAGTCTCACGGCAACGCTCTACCCACTGCACACCATCGGCTGCTTGGTCGGCAAAGGAGCTGTTTTCAAAAATATCATGGATAACACTGCCAAAACGCGCCCCGACGGGCAGAGCGACAACGTCAATCTCGGTCGGTTGTGCCTGCGGCTCTTCCACACTCTCCAATGCAATTTCGTAGTCGTATTCACTTAATCCCGCCAAAGAGGAAAAAGAGGAGAGACAGCGGCAAGAGCCGATAGACCTACGCCGGCGTTGACGTGTTTGCAAAGCTTCTGCGGGTACCGGATGCAAGACGGCGTCGGCCGGCATCTCCGCTTCCGCCGGCAATATCGCGAAAGAGACCCCTTCCTTAGCGGCGCGGGCAGCGATACGTTGCTGCTGACACGAATAATCACACCCTTCTGCACACAAATTCGGAAAAAGCAGATAACCGAGGGCGGAGTGAAAACTGTCTATGGAAATTCCCTGCTTCTTTACATCCGCCCAGACCGTATAACAGCGCATTTTCGCCCGGGTGAGAGCAACATAGAGCAGCCGCAAATCTTCTGCCTGCCGCTCCTCTTTTGCCTTGTTCAGGTGTGTTGCAAAAGCGTCCGAGCCGAGGTCAAGCACCCGTTTTTCGTTTTCTGTATAAACAAGGCGGTTCTGCTCCCTCGACAACCTGTCGCTGCCGCTCCATAAATCGACACAAAAGACCACGCCATACTCCAGCCCCTTGGCACTGTGCATGGTAACAATTTGCACCGCCTCACCGTCGCTCTCCAGCGGCAGCTCGCTCTCCGACACCCCTTGCGGCTGCCGGTTTTGCCGCAACAGCCACAGATAGACCTCCCGGGGCGACAGCTTGCGGGCAAGGGTCTCCTCCTCAATCAAAACCAACAGCCGGCGCAGATTGGATATCCGCCGTTCGGCACGCCTGCCGAGGGCAAGAGCGGCAAAGACCTTCTCCTCCCGCAACAGGGCGGTCATCATCGAGAAAAAACCGGCATTCCGCCACATACGGCCATACTCCGTAAGGCGGAGCTGCCACCTCCCAAGGCGGCTTTCGTCTTCGCCAATTTGATATATATCGCCGCCGTCTAACCCAAACCAGGAGAGAGTCAAGGCGGCCTTTGCCCGGCGAACACTGTTTGGCGACAGCACAGCGGCAAGCAGCAGCAGCAAGTCGTTGCACTCCTCGGTAGAGAAGACCGAAGTGCGGGCGGTAACAACCGCCGGAATGCCTGCCTCCGCCAAAGCATTGGCATACCGCTCCCCGGTATCGTTGTTGCGCACCAACACCGCAATATCGCACGGTGCAAGCGGCCGTTGCTGTTCCCCCTCCCGGACACAATAGCGCCCGGCTGTCAGCAGGCGGCCAATCTCCGCTACGGTATGTTGCATGATAAGGGTACGGGCAGCACCCGCTCCCCACCGCTTATCCTTGGCAGGCTCATTCGGCGGCAACAAGCGGTAAACCATGCCGCAGGCGGGCGTCCCGTCCGCCTCTGTTAACTCCGCACACTCCTCCCGACTACGCGCTTTGACCGGAAAGAAAGGCAACTCCGCCTCCGCATAGAGAAAGGGGTTCTTCCGCCCCGCAAAGAGCCGGTTAATCTCCGCTATCAGTAAGGGATGGCTGCGATAGTTGGTATCCAGAGTCAATATGGTGTTTGCTCTTCTGCGGGCGGCAAAATAGGAGTGAATATCGGCACCGCGAAAGCTGTAAATCGCCTGTTTCGGGTCGCCAATCAGATAGAGAAAATGCCCGCCGCCAAACAGCGTGTTAAAAACAGTGTACTGTGCACCGTCGGTATCCTGAAATTCATCAATCAACGCTACGGCAAAACGCCCTGCTAAACCGGTTTGTAACTGCCCGGTTTGTAACTGCCCGCTCCGGTCATTTTCCAGTGCATCCGCCAGATTGCCGATTATGCCGTCAAAGCCGATACAGCCCTGCCGCTCAAGACGCAGCGGCAGCTCTTTTTTCAGAAATTCGGCAAATTGCACCCGATAGCACAGAACAACGTCCTGCAACCGCCGGCAAAAACACTCCGCTTCGGGATAAAAAGGCAGGTCGGCGACAAACGCCGCTTTTTTGTCTCCGCGCAGTTTCGTGCCGCTGAGTTGCCCTACAAACTCCTGCTCAATCAGCCATTCAGGGCGGAGAAAAAGCGGGGCGTTTTCTTCGTCGCACCATCTGTCCAACGACTCGACCCATTGCCGCCACTCTCCGGCACAATCTTTTTTCAGATAGCCCCGCTCCTCGGCGCAGGTCAACTTGTCATAAAACGCCTCCCTTGACGCAGACCACCACCTGCGGATGTCGGCAAACTCCCGTGCAAGAGCCTGCTTTTTCGCCGCCGGATCACCAACCGTCGGGATAATGCTCATCCGGGCGTCAAGTGTGCCTACAGAGGCAAGAAGCGTATCCGGGTCGGCAAAACGCTTGTCGGCAAGAAGCGTTGCCTCAACCGCACTTGCGTTGTGATAAAAAAGGGCGCGCCAGAAGTCCCGGGCAATCTCCCTGCACAGCGGTGTTACATCGGAGAGCAGTTCGCAATCAAAGGGTTGGTTGCTCTCCAACGCCTGTTCGGTCAGCATCCGCCGACAAAAACCGTGAATGGTAAAGATTGGCGCTTCATCTACCGAGCAAATCGCTAATTTCAGCCGCAGGATTGCCTCTTCCCGCTGTTTGCCGGCGGCAAATTTCTCTGCCCAGTCAAGCAACGGGCGGTCAAATTGTTCCCTTGATTGTTTTCTTTGGTCTGCACTCTCCGCATCTTCAAGAATATCCCGTGCCTCAACCAGCCGCTTGCGAATGCGCCCGCGCAACTCTCCGGCAGCGGCATTGGTAAAGGTAACAATCAGGATGTTTTGCAAATCAATCTTCTCTTCCGTTACAAACCGCAAAACCAGCATAGCGATGGCAAAGGTCTTGCCGGTACCGGCACTTGCCTCCACCAGATTGACCCCTTTCCGTAACGGAGAGATGGCGGCATGAAAACTGTTGTCGGACTGTGTTGTTTCCGGCTTCATTATCCCTCCTTCCGGGTAAAAAGTGTATAGAGAGGGAGCATGATTTCTTTGGCATAGCGGTAAAACTCCTCGCTCTTCACGCTCTCGCATATCTCTTTGCCGTCAAGCAGCAGGCGCCACTCCGGGGTGTATGCCAACCTCTTTTCCGCCTCGGCTATCGCCTTTTGCAGGGCGGCACGCTCCCCTTTGCCGGCGGCCTTCGCCCACGCAAAGGCCGGCTCGGTATAGAGCGGCAGGGGGCGTGTACATCCCTGTTGCCACAGTTGCAGCAGGCGCAGAAGGTTCGGCACGTCCGGTTCACCTTCACCGGGCAGGGTCGAAAAACAACCGCAATCCGTGGTGGTAAGCAGCCGGGTTGGCCGCAGTGCGGGTGCGGTCTCTTCCCGCCGGAAATTGTCGAGCAGATGGAAAAGCCAAGCAGAGAGCAGATGTTTACCCTTTATTTTAGTCGGGAACCGAAGCAGATTGCCCCGCTCGTATCTACCGCTCAGTCTGCCGAAGAGGTGCAGCCCCGCCGTATCGTTACCGGAAGCAATATCAACAAAAAGATCCTCTGCCTTTTCGCCAAGCTCAAGAGCGGCCGCCTGCCGTACCATATCTTCCATGGCGGTAAAATGTCCGGCAAAGGAGAACTCCCCGGGGAGACCGAGCGGCCACCGACCCAATCGGTTGAAATAGCGGAGAAATTTTTTGTTGTCCCAATCCGGCTGCCGGGACATTTTGGTCAACAGCCTGTCGTCAACCTGATACCGCTCTAAACTATCCGGCGAAAACGGCTCGCTGTCCTCCTTGGCCGCCTGCTCTTTTTCAAGGGAGATGCCAAGGATATTTTTGATAAAATATGTCGGCGGGTCCGTATAAAAGGCGCACAGTTCGGCAAAGGAGACTCCCTCCGCCCGTTTTTCGTTTTCTCCCCGCCACCAGGGGAAAAAGGCGGCAGCTTCGTCCCGCTCTTGTTTGCCGCCCTCTTGCCGAAGACGGGCAATCTCCACATTCTCCTCACTATAGCTGAACAGGGTGCCGGAGCGGTCGAAATAGCGGATGTCAAACGGGTAGAGCGGATGACAAACGGGCGCGATTGCTGGCGCGTACCACTTGGTCAGCACCTCAAGCAGCTCGGAGACCACCACCGAAGGGGGCAGCGTCTCCCCGCTCTTTTCCGAGCGGCCGATATAGCTGATATAAAGAGTGTTGCGGGCGGCAAGGATAGCCTCCAGAAACTGATAGAGGTCGTCATTGCGCGGAGAGCGGTCTCCCGGCCGGGGAGAGCCGGAGAGAAGATTGAAGGTGTAGTTGCGATTACTCTGCGGAAACTCCCCGTCATTTATCCCCAACAGGCAGACCGCCCGGAAAGGGATGGAGCGCATCGGCAGCATGGAGCAGAAGGTCAACTCGCCCCGTAAAAAAGCGGCATCGGAGCCGGAGCTGCTTGTGGCGGCGGTAAACCACGTCTCGATGACCGAAAACTCAATATCATACTCGCCGGTAAAACGCCCGCTCTCCCCCAAGGAGAAAATCAGCCTGCGTAATTCGGTGGTGTCGGCAGAGCCGTTACCCGACACGCTACCTGACACGCTGCCCGAAAACAGGCGGTCGATGCACGACAGCAACAGCTTCCGCCATGCGGTAAGCGGGCGGGGGCGGCGAAAGGCGGCGGTCGTCTCCTGCAAAAACTCCACCAACAGGCACAACCCGCCCAAGGCCCGCCCCCCGCTGCCCTCAACTTCCGGGAAGGCGACAATATCGCCGATAAAATCATCACAACCGGCGGCATAGCCCATCAGCAGGCGGTCAAGCCCTGCCCGAAAAGAGGCAAAAGAGAGCGCGGCGGGGGTCTCTGCACCCGCCTCGTGCTGCTCGGGGGAGAGTCCCCGGCGGATGCCCGCATCTTCCGTCCACCGGAGCAGGTTTTCCACATCCTCGGCATTGAGGGAAAAACTTGCGGCAACATCCTGATATTGCAGCAACTCCAACACTTCGCCGCGGCCAAAATTCCCCGAAAACAGTGCCAGAAAAGAGGCAAAGGCGGCAACGGCCGGCTGGTGCTGCCGCAGGGTGCGGTCGGCAATCGCATGGGGAATATCTCGAAACACCGCCGGCACAAACGGTGCATATTGACCGATATCCGGTGCCATCACCACTATCTCGCCGGGATTGAGCGTGCTGTCTTGCTCAAAAAGGTCAAGCAGATACTCATGCAGCACCTCCAGCTCCCGCAACACCGAGCAGCAGGAGACGATGCGCAGAGAGTCGTCCGGCTCTGCCGGCCTGTTGCCGCTGCGGATTTCGCCGGCAAGCAGATCGCTCTGCACCCTCTCCAGTATGGTGGGAGTGCGCCCCTGCTTTGCGGCCTCTTCCGCCGGGTCAAAATATGAGGGGATTTCCAGATAAATATCCATATCCGCCATCATATTGTGCAGATCCCGCCCCTGTTTGCCCAAAAAACCGAGCAGAGGGTGGCGCACACTCTCTTCTGCAAGCAGCGGGTCGGCACTGTCGGCGGATTGTGTAACGGCATGAGCGGCAGGCTTTTTCAGCAGCGTCTTGATATGCGTCTTGCTGTCTTTTATATCGCCCCAATACTCCCTGCATGGCGAGAGCAGATAGAAGTGCACGTTGCCGTGCCGGGCAAAGGCGTTAAGATATTGAAGAAATATCGGCGGCAGGGTATGCACGCCAAAAACGGAGATGCGGTGCGGCAGGATGCCCGCAAAGGCTCCCTCTTTTGCCTCGCTCAGCATCTTGATACTTTTGACCAACAACCCGGTGCGGTGCAAACTCTCCCCGTTCTCGGTCAAGCCGCCCGGCCCGGCATCTTCCCCGGCAAGCAGACGCTGCCAAAGGGCCGCCTGCCACGCTTCGCCGGGCGTGTCGGCGAAGGTTTTTCCCTGCTGCCAGCCCACAATCATCTCCGGACGCATAATCTGATATTGGTCAAAGCAGTCGGCAAGACGGCAGGCAAGTTGAAAGCGTCTTTTTGCCGCATCCGCTGTGCCGTCTCCGTGCAGATAGGCGGCAAGCGGCCGGTATACGGGGGCGGCAATATCCCGCAACAGCACTTCCAGCCGCCAGCCCACGGTCTCGCGGTCAAAGCCGTCCGATGCGGTGCCGGAGCCAATCTTCTCCGCTACATACTGCAAAAATTCCAGCGGGAAAAAGAAACGATAATTGCAGAAAATTCCGAGGGCATCGGCAAGCCCCCGGCAGATTAGCCGCTCCATCCCCCGGCTCTGCACCAAAAACAGCTCTTTGGCAAAGGGCGGTTGTTTATCGCTGTGCAAAACGGCGGCAAGCTGTTGTACAAGGTGTTCGGTACGGTTGGCGATATGGAGATAGAACATGGGGAATCCTTATGATAAAGCTGGCTGGTATCAGGCGGAAATGTATCTAATTGCCAGGCATATGTCAAAAATATGTTGATTTAATCCATATATCTGGATATTTTTTTGACGGATTTGCCCAAATTATATTTAGGCAGCTTTTCGCACCCTGCCTCTTTATAAACCGATTTTATCATGCACTACACCACAAATACTACTCCATTCTTCTTTCAGCTTGATGTTTGTCCAGACAGCAAACATGCCTTGTCCGGCAAGATTCACGGCTGTTTGGCCACAATTATTGTTTTTGCCAAAAGCGGAGAAAAGGCAATGGAAATAATGGGACGGCATATTGCTGCCAAAAATTGGACGATCACCAAATTAAAAAGGATGCAGGTACTTAGCCGTCATAATATTGATAATATGCAAGGTGCCATCAAAAAGGCTTATATCGATGCTCAATATCTGGGGCTTGGCTCTATCTTTGATACATGGTAATTATTTGTTTTAGCAAAACTTTACTAAACCAGATGCGGTTGCAAGCAGGAAACAGCACCCGATACTAAGCCTTTTTTCAGCCGCCGCAAATAAATGATGTCAAAACCATTGATTTATGCGATAAGATTTGTTATTTTCTCCGCTTGATCAGCCAGCATAGCTCAGTTGGTAGAGCGAGGCTCTCGTAAAGCCTAGGCCAGCGGTTCGATTCCGCTTGCTGGCTCCACATTTGAGAAGATTGCCCATGGTGATAAATTTTAACCACACTCTTTCGTATACAGACCGTTAGAAAGAGTGTGGTTATTTTTTTGCCTGTTATATCGGAAAAATACCGCACAAAAAAAGGCCGCCTTAATAAGCAGCCTTAATTACTCCGATAATTTATCAAACCAAGGTTTACTGTGCAGCAGCCATGGCATTAACCCGCTTGGTAAGACGGGAAATCTTGCGTGATGCGTTTTTCTTATGGATAGTACCTTTGGAAGCGGTCTTGGCGATCACTGGAATAGCACCAGCCAAAGCCTTTTTGGCATCATCCTCAACTCCTGCGGCAACCGCCTCGTTCACCTTGCGGATGGCGGTTTTCATTTTGCTTTTGTTCATACGGTTACGAAGCCGCCTAACCTGTGCCTGACGGTTACGTTTTTCTGCTGATTTATGATTAGCCACGAAACAAATCCTCCTATGCGGTTAACTTTACTGGCAATCGGAATATCCGACCCTTGCTAAAAACAAAAAAGCAATTCTTAATGTATAAACTAACAAAAGTCAACCTCTATCATGGACTAATATTAGAAACAATTATTTGTTCTTTACAGGTCATAGAAGGCCTATTGCTCTAGTAAAAGCAGTCAACTTTTAAGGTATGGTGAGTATGGCGACATTTTTACAAGCCCATCAACTATAAAACTCATTTATTTCGTCAGTATACCCCCCCTTTTTGCGATTGTAGACAAAAAGGGGCGGGAGCATAGTGCAGCCGGTGCCGCCGTTTTTTACTGCTTCAACCAAAACCAGGCTGGCCTGACTGCTTTCAGGGTAACTATAAACCAACCGGATTTTCTTGGCTTCCAATCGGTTTTTAGACAAAATTTCAACTAGATAAATAAATTCTGCAGCCGGATAGACAAGACTTAAAACCCCTTTATTTTTCATCACCTTTCTGGCCGCCTCAACCACCTGAGCAAGATTAGCAAATACCTGATGTCTTGCCTGCAAGGCTTCCTGGCCACAATTTTTTCTGCCGCTGCCGATTTTATAAAAAGGCGGATTACAAAACACCTGGTCAAAGCTCTCGGCCTTAAAAAAATCACAGATTTTTCTTAAATCCCCGGCCGTCGGCGAAATAATTTCATCATAATTATTTAACCTGATATTTTGTTTTAGCAGCGTAAAAAGGCTATCCTGAATTTCAAGGGCAGAAATTTTAAGGTTTTTTTCAGGATTACGATAGGCGATAATCAGGCTGATAATACCGCATCCGGCCCCCAAATCCAGGACTGCCGCATTATTTTTTACCCGGCTAAAATGGGCAAGCAAAACCGGATCAATGGAAAACCGATAACCATTTTTATTTTGACAGCAAATCAACCTGCCGTTAAAAAGTGTATCCCTTGTAATCTGGCTGTCCATAGTTATTCTCTTTGGGTATATGAATTTTTATTCAGGACAGTTTACAGCATTATTTCAAACCAATAAACATCTTAGGGAGCAATCATGTTCGATATTTTTATAGATACCCATTTTGCCGGCGGCCACCATCTCAGGGATTATCCGGGCAACTGCGAAACTCCCCATGGCCATAATTGGAAGGTGCGGGTAACGGTGAGAACGGAAAAACTAGATCAGCTGGGTATGGGGATGGACTTTAAGGTGCTGAAAAAAATGGTTAAAAATACCCTTGAGCAAATAGACCATAAAAACCTTAACGAGCTGCCTTGGTTTCAGAAGGTCAATCCGTCATCGGAAAATATCGCCAGATTTATCTATCACGATCTGCAGGAAAAGCTAACCAATGGCACCGTCTATTCGGTAAGGGTAAAAGAGACAGATTTTCAAGGTGTTACTTATTACGGTGATAATTTTCAGGGCTAATCTGCCCTGCTCCTTCAACCAGCCTGACTATGGTTGCCCCCCAACTACCGCCGGTTTCATCCGCCAAACGGTAAGAATCAACCAAAGGCGATTTATCCAGCAGTGCATGAACGGTTCGTCTTAGATTACCGATGCCCTTGCCGTGGATAATGCGCACCATAGCAAAGCCCCTTGTGGCCGCCGCCTCAAGATAATCTTGCACCAGGGTTTTAATCTCCTTGGGCGAAAAATGGTGCAGATCAAGCTGATCGGTGATTTCCAGATAAACCACATCATCTGGCCAATCTTTTTCAGTTTCGTCCATATCCTTTTATTAATTCGAGGGCCAATCCGGCCGCCCTTGCAGAAGCACCCGGCCCGCCCAGTTTTTGCCGAACCTCCGCCAGCCCCTTTTTAATCATCCGCTCCCTTTTCCTGCAGGTTAAAATATTAAAAATTTCAGCGGCTATCATATCGGCATTTACCTGTTCCTGCAAAAATTCGGCAATAAAAGGCTGGCCCGCAATCAGATTGACCAAGGAAAAATTATCCACCTTAACCCGCAAAATATGCCTTAACAGCAAGTAGGTTTTGGGAGAGATCTTGTAAGCCGCCAATAAGGGCGTATCAAGCAGGGCAAGCTCAAGGGTTACGGTGCCGGAAGCGGCCATTACCGCATGGCAGGCGGCCATTGCCTCATGCTGTGCATCAGAAACTACAATAATTTTATACCCTTGCCGGATAAAATCGCCAAGCCCGTTTTCCTCCAGCAGCGGCATGGACACCGTTGCCGCCCTGGGCAGCACAAAGACCAGATCCTTTTCTATTTTTTGCTCAAGCTGCCGGGCAGAATCAAGAAATACCGGTAACAGCGAGCTTATTTCCCGCTCACGGCTGCCCGGGATAATGCCGATCAGTAAACTTTCTTCGGCAAGACCGTGCATCTGCAAAAACCTTTCCCGGCCAAATTTTGGCCTGACCGAATCCAGCAAAGGGTGGCCGACATAATGTGCCGCCACCTGACGTTCTCTAAAAAACTGCTCCTCAAACGGCAGAATAACTCCAAGTAAATCAACCAGTTTACTTATTTTTTTAACCCGTCCTGACCGCCAGGCCCAAACCTGCGGACAAATATAATAAAAAACCGGCACCCCGTACTTTTTGGCATATTTTGCCAGCATCAGATTAAAATCGGGAAAATCAATGATAATCAAGAGATCAGGCCGATTATCCCGAATAAAATCCCGCATAACCCGCCGAGCTGCTAAAATATCGGGCAAGCGTGAAAAAACCTCGGCAATGCCCACCACCGAAACCCGTTCTGCCGCAAAGAGGATATCCACCCCGGCATCACGCAAACAACCGCCGCCCATGCCGTGAAAAGAAAGGGCAGGTTCCGCATCAAGCATGGCCCTGACCAGATTGGCTCCGTGCATATCGCCGGATGCTTCTCCGGCGGCAATCAATATTTTCTTCATGGGGTAAGGTTAGGCTGGCGGCACCTTTCTATCTGCTCAATCACCCGCAGGGCGGTATCCAGTGCCTGCCTGCCTTCAAGGCCGGAAACAGAGGGCCTGATCCGATGGCGGACATTATAGGCAAAATGCTCCACCTCACTTTTTAAGGCATCAGCACTGGCAAATGTCCTGGTTTCCACGGTGGTTTTCGGGGCTTGATGCGGCACAACTTCGGTAAGCCTGGTATTGGTCATCTTTCTTTCGGCAAAATCAATATCAATGCAGGAATCAGGCTGAAAAATCTTCATTTTTCTGGCACTGTTCTGTGATACCCTGCTGACATTGATATTGGCCGCCCCGCCGCCCTCAAACATCAGCCTAGCATTGGCAATGTCGGTGGTTTCCGTAACCACCGGCATCCCGACCGCCCTGATTTCGCTTAATGGAGCCTTAATCATATTTAGAATAATATCAATATCATGAATCATCAAATCCAGAACCACATCCACATCTGCTCCCCGGTTTCTGAACATGGTGATCCGGCTGCTCTCAATAAACATCGGCTCACTGATAAACGGCTGTGCCGCCTGAAGGGCAGGATTAAATCTTTCCAGATGACCTATCTGCAGAATACAACCCTTATCTTCAGCCAGCCTGACTAGCTCGTCCGCCTCGCTGGTGGTAACCGTCATCGGTTTTTCCAGCAATAAATCCACCTTATTTTCAAGGCAGTAAAGCGAAACATGATGATGACAACTGGTGGGAACCGCAATCGAGACCGCGTCAACATATTCGGCAAGTTCCCGATGATCAGTAAAGGCCCGGCAGCCGCATTCCCCGGCTACATAGGCCGCACGCTCCTGATCAATATCGGCCACCCCGACCAGCTCAACCCCCTCAAGACCGGCATATTTCAGGGCATGAAAACGCCCCAGATAACCAACCCCGATTACTCCTGTTTTGATATTTTTCATATTGTTCAAATACCCAGGTAAGCCCGCTGCACATCCTCATTGCCAAGCAGCTCACCTGCCTTGCCGGTGATGGTTACCCTGCCGTTTTCAATCACATAACCCCGGTCGGCAATTTGCAGGGCCTGATTGGCATTTTGCTCGACCAGAAAAATAGTGGTGTTGTTTTCCTTGTTAATTTGCTTAATGATTTCAAATATCTGCCTGATGATAAGCGGGGCAAGCCCCATGGATGGTTCATCAAGCAACAAGACCTCCGGCCTGGCCATTAAGGCCCGTGAAAGAGCCAGCATCTGCTGCTCGCCGCCGCTCAGGGTGCCGCCGTCCTGATTTCTCCGCTCGGCCAAAATCGGAAACAGCGAATAAACATAATCAAGATCCTTTTTGATCTCATCGCGGTCATTTCTTAAAAAAGCTCCCAAATCCAGATTTTCCTGAACCGAAAGCTGAGGAAAGATATGCCTGCCCTCCGGCACCTGACAGATCCCCTTTTTCACAATGTCATCGGGGGCAAGAGCCTGAATTTCCTCATCCCGGAAAACAATCCGGCCCGACCTGCATTTCACCACTCCGGAGATGGTCATCAGGGTAGTTGACTTGCCCGCCCCGTTTGCCCCGATCAAGGTGATAATCTCCCCTTCCCCAATCTCGATGGAAATATCCTTCAGGGCTAAAATATTGCCGTAGCCCGAACATACACTTTCTAGTTTAAGCATTGATACCCTTGTAAAAAATCAGCCAGATACCGATTTTCCCTTATTTAAGCAGAAAAGGCGAGGCGGAACCCCAAACAATAGTACTTGTTACCAGCTTTTCTGTGTTCACGGCAGACAGTACTAAGCCTGAGCGGATCGGCACACCAGCACCCGCCGCGGACCACCCGGCGGGAGCTATCTCCGGCCGTTTCCCAGGCGGTGCCGTCCTTGGGCATCCCCTGGTAATTATCGTGCCATATGTCTTGACACCATTCCCTGACATTGCCGCTCATATTGTATAATCCCAATGAGTTAGGCTGAAAACTGTCCACCGGAAGCGTCTCGCCCCTATACTCCCCCTCAACGCTGTAATCATCAGAATAACTGCCGTCATAATTCGCCTCATCCGTGCTGATGGTATCACGGCCAGTACCAAAACGAACCTTTTTCCCACTTTCACGAGCCGCATATTCCCACTCTGCCTCACTGGGCAGCCGGTATTTTCGGCCGCTCTCGGCATTAAGCCGGCTAATAAACATCTGGACATCGTGCCAGGTAACCCAATCAACCAGATGGCGGGAACTTTTCTGAAAAAAGCTGGGATTATGGCCCATTATTTTTTCCCATTCTCCCTGAGTTACAGCATATTTAGCCAGATAAAAACTCTTGACGGCTACCAGTTGAACCGGCAGGGAATGCTGCATGATGCCGTGATTATCCGCCCCGCAGCATAATGCACCGTAAATGGGAAACCAGGTATTTTTTTTCTTCCTGCCAAATACATCGCCCATATGAAAGAACCCGCCAAGCACCAGAACAAATTCCATGCCGGTAGTCTCATCCCGATATTCCCTTGCCTCTCCGCCGGACTGCTCAGAATTATTGACCAGTGCCTGCTGCAATTTGTATGATTTAGAAGAATACACTGCATTCCTCCCTTTAGGACAATTAGGTGATTATCATCAACCAGCCAAGCAACATTTTACAATAACACGTTCCATTTACAAATTCAGTAAAAAAAGAGCGGCCGCTGAGCAGTGCGAACAAAATCACCACCAGCTTTTCGGATACTTACGCCCGGGTGCCAGCCGATTTACCAATAAGGCCGCCGCAAGCATCAAAAAGGCTCCGAGGGCAATCGGCACCAGTACATACAAATAACCGAGATTATGGATTTGCCCGCTTCCAATAACGGCAATAAGTGCGGTTGCCCCGCCCGGCGGATGGACGGTGCCGGTAAGCTGCATGACGGCAATGGCCGTTGCCACCGCCAGTGGTGCGGCAAGCCAGGGCTGGCCTGATAATAGCTGCCAGGCCGTTACTCCGACAAGGGCGGATAATATATGACCGCCAATCAGGTTTCGGGGCTGGGCCAGCGGGCTGTCCACCGCACCGTAAATAAGCACGGCCGATGCCCCGAAAGAGCCGACAATAAGGGTAAAATCCGTGCCGGCCAGCATAAAACTGCTGATGGCCGATACCAGCCCAATCCCCAGAAAGGCCCCAAGCCATGACCAGAATATCTGCATTTTTACTCCCGTCCTTTATGGTTCTGCCGATTTTTGATGAGAGAGGATAAAATATTCGCAAGCCAGAAAACCATACCGGCCGGAATGATTTTTGTCAATTAACCAGATTTTATCCTACTATTGACAAGATACGGGACACCGGCTACTTTATGATTATGAGATACGAAATTGAATTAACGGACAACTAGAAAATGGTTTAAGAAACTTAAAGATATAAACACAAAATCCCGTATTTTGGTTAAAATAAGGTTTCTTGGTAAAGGGCATTTCGGCGATTATAAACGGCTTACGAAAGACTTGTTTGAATTGCGGTTTAGTTTTGGGGGTAGGTTTACGAATTTATTACACCATTAAAGATAACCTGATTATTTTGCTGCTTGTCGGGATAGACAAATCCAGCCAGAAGAAAGATATAGAAAAAGCAAAGGATTTAATCAATAAGCTGGAGAATAGAAAATAACATTAAAGACATATTTATACGATGCTGCCGAGTTCCTTGATAACGCAGAGTTCACCGGCGAGTGAAACGAGTCCGGTAAAACGACTTGTTATGTTCTATCCTTGTAACAAATTTTTATGCAAATATCTCACAATACGTAGGGTATGATTGAGGAAGTGGTGCGATTAAACCATCTTTTTCCATCCCTTCAATGTGAAATTGTATTGCTTCTTTCATGTTTTTTTCAACCTCCTCCATTGTTTTTCCGGTTGCAATACAACCATC